>Ga0118677_10001464_pt1 | contig 49943 bp, 49 predicted proteins | sample AliMusrvi5mmetaG_FD_86154 | JGI IMG/M metagenome (GOLD analysis project Ga0118677, IMG submission 86154) | reverse complement strand
GGATTTTTGGTTCATCGCCGGAAAGTATATGGCATCGCATATACTTTAGGAGAAAAAAACTCAGCAAAATGCTTTTTCAGAGATTTTTGTCCTGCACCCATGGATCAATCGCTAAAAGAATGCTGGTTTTGTGCGTTCGTTCAAGCTTCCGCAACGCGGGCAGGTCGCGAGGGCATCGGGCGAATCGTCCGCAAATTCCATGCTGCATACCCGGCAGCGCAGACAGCTCCGCAGCGCGCGGTTCGCTTTCTGGCGGCGCGCGACTTCGTAGCCGAGCCAGACAAAAAATATCCCGGAGAGAAACACCAGGAGGCAGACAAAAACGAGCCAGGAAAGTTCGATGGGGATCATTGGGGAGCCAGGGGATGCACATCGGTTCCCCATTGGAAAGTCACGAACCCCCACGCGCCGCCCGACGGATCCGGGGCAAATGCCAGTTTCCTGAGAAGGTTTGCGGCTTTGAGATCCAACGACGAATTCCCGGAGCTGTGCTGCTGGAAAACATGGGCCGCCCGGCCGTCTCCTCGCACGGCCACCAGAAAAACCGCCGGCTCCGGATCAAATCCCTGGGGGATGGAAAAAACCGTCCCTTCCGGCAGGGCGGGGATTCGCGGGGAAAGCGCGCCGGTCGCGATCAGTTGGGTGGGGGAGGGAAGCGGCGAGCCCACGGCCGGTTTCTGATTCTCCGGACGGACGGGAACCGGTCCGGCAAACGCGGGACGTGGAAGATCGGATTTTTTGAAGTGAGGGAGGGGATCGAGCGCCGGTTTGTCCGAAGCATACCTGGGAACGTAGGCCACCGGCGGGAAGGGCTCGGGAAGGTCGAGGCCCCGCCCGGGCGCAAAAACCGCGGGGTCGGAGGAACGCAACAGCCCCTCCAGGCGCGCCGCGTCTGCGGTGCCGGGGGGGACAAAGGTGATTTGCGCCTGATCGGGCCCGGCGTTCTCCGCATGCGGGTAGGTGATGGAAAACACGAAAAACAGGCCGGCGTGAAGGATGGCGGCGAGCAGAATGCCCGCGGGGAGCATGAGGTAGAGATGGTGCCGTCCCGGCCACTCGAAAATCAGAGAGTCTTTCATCGCGGGCTTTCCGATGTGGCGACAACCGTCGGATACCCGAGCTCCAGAGAAACGGTGATCACATGCGCGATCAGATCAAACGGCGCGAGGCGGTCGGCCTTGATGACGATGGTCCGCTTGCGTCCGTGCTGGGACTCCAGCTTGGCCCGCAGCGTTTCAAACGAGACCCGCTGGTTTTCGAAATACACCGCGGACGTCGGTGCCGCGGTGACGCTGACAACCTGGGGCTCGCGCTGCGGTGCGAGAAGGAAGGGGGAATCGGGGACCGATACCGCCACGCCCGGCTGCAGGAGAAACGAGGTGCTCAGGACCAGGAAAAAAAGAAGGATGAGCACCACGTCGAGCGCGGGGGCCACGAAGATAAGGGCCGGATGGGGCTCCGCTGTGCGAACCAGCTTCACGGCGCGGGGGGCGGATCTTTTGGACCGCAGAGGATCTCGATCATTTCAATCGCGGCACGCTCGATGTCGTGAAGTGCGGCATTCACCCGCGCGGAAAGGTAGCTGTGCGCGACAAAGGCGGGAATGGCGACCGTGAGCGCCGCCGCCGAAGTCAGGAGGCTTTCATAGACTCCGCCCGCAATCTCCGCAGCCGTGGCATACCCCCCGTGCGCGGAGATCTGCTGGAAGGCGTTGAGGAGGCCGAGGATGGTTCCGAGCAGCCCGATGAGCGGGGTGGCGTAGGCGATCGTCCCCAGCAGGGCGAGGTTGCGTTCGAGGCGGGGAATCTCGAGCTGGCCGGCTTCCTGGGCGATCTCTCGGAGCTCCGCGCGGGGCGCGCCGTGTTTCAAGATCACGGCATGAAGGACGCGGGGCACCGGCCCGGGGGAGCCCGCGCATTCTTGCAGGGCCTCGGCATAATTGCCCCGGCGGATCAGGTTCGCGAGTCCCCGGAGAAAATCCCCGGTGTGGATCGAGGAGCGGTGGAGCGAGAGGAGACGCTCGGAAAATACGCCCAAAGCCGTGATGCTACAGAGGAGGATCAGCCACACGAGAGGGCCGCCTTTTTGCACAAGTTCCAACATGGTCGCAGCCTCTTACCATCTCCGCGCGTTTTGCGCGAGCCCGGATTTTCATCGCCCGGTCCAGCCGTGCAACACTGCAAACCACAACCTCCCACGACCGGTGGCGAATGGGGCAAGCCTGCCCTTTGACATTTGCTCTACTGGGGGAGGTCGCGCAGGGTGACGCCCGGGACCGGGGCTGGCTTGGCCGTCTCGGCGGCCGGGGGCGGGGCTAGGCCGGGGTTCCGATACGCCGCCACTTCCCTGGGGGGGATGCGGTGTTCGGCCAGTTTTTTGTATTCGAGGATTCCGCGGGCAATCGCGGCGGCGTAGTTGTCGCGCCATGGTTTCGAAGCCACTTTGCGGGCATCGGAGGGGTTGGTCAAAAACCCCCCTTCAATCAGCACCGACGGGACCTCCGCCAGGCGGATGACCGCGAAGCGGGCCCGCTTCACGCCGCGGTCGAACATGTCCATTTTGCCTTGCATGGAGTGGTAGATGGCGTTGGCGAGAGCGAAGCTGTGGATGTCGTGCTCGTTGCCGTTCTCCTCGACCATGTCCCTCAGATGGATCTGCTCGTAGGCGGTCGAGGGGGCGCCGCGCGGCGTGACGCAGAAAATCTCGAATCCGTTCGCCGCCTGGTTCCCGTCCCCGGCGTTGAAATGGAGGCTCACAAATATCGAGTCTTTCAGCCGGCTGGCGACGGCGGCGCGGTCCGCGAGCTCGACGAAGGAATCGCTGTTCCTGGTGAGAATCACCCGGACGCCGGATTTTTGGAGCTCGTTCCGGACTCGTCGCGCCACATCGAGCGCAAAGTTTTTTTCGTATTCATACGGGCTGCGCGCCCCGGCGTCCTTGCCTCCGTGCCCGGGGTCGAGCACGACGGTTGAAACCGCCGGGAAGTCCGGGATCAGGGCGGGTCGGAAGGAGGGCTCGATGGTTTTTCCCAAATCCAGTCTGGAGACATAGACATGGCCTTGGTTTTCGATGACCGGGAACGCGAGCCAGTGCTTGATGCCGTCGATCCCCATCTCCCGGCTGTTGAGCGTGACAACCAGCTCGCGGCCCGAGCCCTTCAATTTCCTCGTGTTGGCATCCGGGGCAGCCGCCTCGCCAAGCCCGTAGAATGCCGCGATCTCTTCGAGCGGGACGTGGTCCCTGCCAGCGAAGGATTTGATCTCCCAGGCGTCGGCAGAAAGGGCGGACAACAAGATGGCCGTGCATGCCAGCCGGAACACCCTCCGGAAATAATTGACCGATTCCGGTGTTTGAACTTCAGGCGGGCGGGGCGTCGGGGCACTCTTCGCGCCGCTACTCGAGCTTGATGCGTTGGATGGCATCGGGAACTGCGATCGCCTGCATTTGGTGGCCGGTGGCCTGCGGGTGGAGGGTGGGCCTCACGGAGATCGTGATTTTTTCCGTGCCGCGCATCACCTCGATGTCCGCGTTGTCCCCGGCCGTCAAAAAAAACGAGGCATCGAGAACGTCTTCGCTCGTGCCGATCTTCGAACCTCCCACGCTGAGAAGAATATCGCCGGGTTTCAGGCCCGAGCGGGATGCGGGGGTTTCAGGATCGAGCGCGCCGACCTTTGCCGTGGACCCTCCGGCAGATTCTCCGGCATCCTCGACCTCGACGCCGACCCAGCCCGGCCGCAGCTCGCCGAAGCGCACCAAATCCATGCGCACCTTCTCCGCCGCGTGCATGGGCAGGATGTGGCAGGCCGCGCCGTCAGCGATCCGGCCGACAAGGATCCCGATGGACTCGCCGTTCATGTTCAGGATCGGGGCCCCTCCCTGGCCGCGCTGCACCGGCAGGTTCGCGCGGAAATGGGTCGTGGAAAAATACTGCCCGAGATACTTGCGGTCCAGGCCCGCGACAATCCCGAAGCTCGGGCAGGCCTCGAGGTCCTCAGGATACCCGATCATCATGACCGGCGTCGCGACCCCGACTTTTTTCGAATCCCCGGCGGGGATGAACGGCGTGCTGGAATCGACTTTCAAGATGGCGATGCCGCTGCGCTCGTCGGCCACGAGGACTCTGGCGGGAAGTTCTTTTCCTCCAAAAATAACGACCACATCCTGGGCCTTCAGCACGATGCCCGCGTGGGTGTAAATCGTGCCCGTGGGATCGGCGAAAAACCCGCTCCCGAACCGGATGCCGAGAGCATCCGTGGCCCGGACCTTCACCACCGCGCCCCGCCTTTCATCAAAGATTTTGCGGACCTGGGTGGAGAGTTTGTCGGCGACCGAATCTTCGGCCTTCAGGTACGGCGTAGAACAGGCGGCGACAAGGACTGCCGCCGCAGAAAAAATTGCCAGGGATCGGCGGAGGGCTCTAAAAACTGCGGGAAGAAGCATAACTCACCGGGCGGGTCGGAAGCACGTAGTGCACAGAAGGGGAGCCGGTGGAGGTCATCGTTACTGGCACAGACTCGCCGATCGTCACCGGCTGCGGTGAGATGAGGCTGAGGCTCGAACGGTTGGCGGCCAGAGCCCCGCCGGGAACCGCGGTGCCCGGCCGGACGATAATCGTGGCCGACGCCGCTACTGCCAGCGCCACGATCGCGGCGTAAGCCATGCGCGGAACTTGGAAGGAAGGGGCCAACGAAACCAATCTGTCCCAGGCAATCTCCCAGAGCGGCCGGCGGATCAGCTCCGCCCGCTGCCGGGCTTGAAACTCCTGGAGGAAATCCTCGAAGTAACCCGGAGGCGGCAGCTCGTGGCGTTTCAGCCTCAACAGTTTGGAAATTTGTTCGTCGGGTGTCATGGGTCGGCGGCTAGCTGGTGATAAACTCCTGCAGGAAATTTTGCAACTGTCTGTGTGCGTAAAAAAGGCGTGAGCGGACCGTGCCCTCGGAGATTTTTAAAATCTCCGCGATCTCTGCATGCGGCATGCCTTGAACGTCAAACATAGTCACAACGGCTCTATGCTCCTCTGACAGCTTCATCATGGCTTCGTTCAATTTTTTTTGAAGCTCGCCGAGATTGGCCTGGTGCCTGGGGTCGAAATCGCTGGTGGCCTCGATGAATTCCGGGTCGTTGGCGATCCCGTTGTCCACATCGTCGAGGCTCATCGTCATCCGGCGGGAGCGCTTTTTGAGGAAATTGATCGCCATGTTCACGGAGATCGAGTGCATCCAGGTGTAGAAGCTCGACTTCCCCTGGAAGCCCTTGATCGATCGGTAGGCCTTGGCGAAAATTTCCTGGAGGAGGTCGTTCGTGTCTTCGTGGTTCGAGGTCATGTTATAGACGAGCCCGTAGAGGCGCGGGCTGAACCGGACCACAAGCTGGTCAAACGCCCGCGCGTCTCCCGCTTGTGTGCGGGCCACGAGTTCATCGTCGGGCGTTTCGGGAGTTTGCATGCAAGAGCGAACGGGCGCTTATAGCAGAGCCCGACCGCTTTGCAGAGAAAAAACCTTGCGAATCCACAGGCCGGAGAGAAAATGGCCCGCGACCCCCTCCCAGCTTATGACCCACGAATCAAAATCCCCGGTGCAACTGGTCGTTGGAGCGGTTGCTGTCCTCTGCGCGGCGGGTTGTTTTGCCATGGACATCACCACCTCCGACGGCAAGACCTACCACGATGTCACCGTCACGCGGGCCGAGGCCGACGGCCTCGTCATCACGCACTCGGGCGGCGCAGGCAAGGTCCCGTTCCTCGAGCTGCCAAAAGACATCCGCGAGAAATACGGCTACGACCCGGCCAAGGCGGAAGCCGCCCGCGCCAAGGCCGAGGCTTCCAAGAAGGCCGCTGCCAGCGCCTGGCAGGACATGGACCAGCGCATGGTCTTTTTCACCGTCCAACTCTCCAGCGTCGAGGCGTCCATCGCCGCGATCAACCGGGCGCTGACCATGCTGGGCTACCAGCAATCCAACCGCAAGTTCGATGCCAACACCGCGCGCCAGGCCAACACAACCATGGACCGCTACGGCGGCGGGCCGGTGCAGTGGGAGGAGTTCTACGGGCGCACCGCCGAGAAGTTTTTCTATCATCCCACCGACCGGAACACCAGCTACCACACGCAGACAGTTCTCGGCCAGAAGCCGCCGGAGTGGGACAACGCGACGGGGCCCGGCGTGCCCTCGCGCCAGGGCCTGCCGGTCCACCAGCGCCCTCCGCAGTTCGACTACATCTACCGGGGCAACAGCGACGCGGAGAAACGCGCGATGGAAGAGGTGGCGCGGATTGGAAACAACGTCGAAGCGCTCCTGCAACGGCGGCGGCAACTCGAGGCGGAGCAATCCGCGCTCTGGAGCAAGATCGCCTTCCACGCGGTGACCGGCCGCGAACTGCTTAACAAGCCGCTGTATTACTGCGACCTCACCAGCGCGGAGCCGGGCGAGGGCAGGGCACGCGTGGAGGCGATGCGGGCGGCGATGGATTACCTGCGCAACGCGAACAAGCTGGCGGCGATGGTGGAGCAGGGCGTGGAAGCCGATGCGGCGCGCTGTTACAGCCAACTGCAAGAAGGCGCAGCCGCCGCGCGCGGCGAAATGGAGCGGCGGCTCATGGCCCAGCCGGCGGCGTCCGGCGAGATGGCGGACAGGCAAACCGCGCTGGGCCAATTGACCGCGGTCGCCAAGCGCATGAACGAGATCACGGCGAACATCGCCGACGCCTACCGCCTGGCGCTGGACGGCGACCAGGCAGGCGACCAAGGCCGCAAGCTGACGTTCCGCAGCCAGCTCCAACAATCGCTCATGCTCTGCGCCGAGGCGTTGCTGGCCGGCGACGAATGCGTCAACGACCTCGCGAAAGAGTGGAAAGTGTCGCCCGCCAAGCAGACGACCGCGCCCGCCTCGACAACGGTGCAAGCCTCGCTCGCCGCGCCACCACAGCGACCAGTCGAAACTCCAAGGCCGGTCGTGTCGCCAAAACCGGCCGAACCCCAAAAACCGGTCGAAACGCCGAAGATTCCTGGGGACATGAAAGGTGCCGCCATCTCCATTTCCTGTTCGGCAGAGGTCCGTATCCTGCCATTAGAGCCTGGGCAACTGAGAGTATACACCCTTTCTCGGTCTAAATTTGAGAACGTCATCCCCGAGTTGTCAGGCTGGCAATTCACGTCCATTCCACGCCATTTCAACAGTTCGTATGAAATCCGTGTAAACCAAGATGGTGTCCTCTATGCCTTCGGTTGGGGATCCAAGGGTCGTCTTGGCACTGATGACATCAGCAAATGGGAAGCCGCTGACGGCGCGATTACCGGAGGCGGGGTCAACTATTGCTTTCGTCGCAAGGTTGCCGCCAGTGAAATAATTGAGCTGCATGGCCGCGAGTTACAGATCGCGGCAAAAAGCATCGAACTTGTGAGTGACGGGAAATCGGAACCTGCCACGCAGTCGGCCACGCCGACACCAACGCCCGCAGCGGTTGCGCCGCAACCCGGCCAAGCGTGGCCTTCTTTCGAAATCTTGGCCAAGGACTCACCTTCGTCGATTCAGGATTTGTTTTCACCCGAGTTTGCTGCTTTGCCGAGTGACATGCAGTTCAATCGCGTGGTAGCGAAACTCAAGGAGTTAAATCCCGAGTTCAAGGGTGATATTTCCTGCAAGAAGAATGGGAACGCCATCAGAGAAATACAGATACGAGATGGGCTTCTAGGCAATCTTTGGCCCTTGCGCGCATTGCAGTTCGAGTCATTGCGCTGCTGCGGCGGTGGCGACGTTTCAGACCTTTCGCCGCTCAAGGGGATGCCTTTGACGGCGCTTTTCCTTCCTTGTTGCGCTCACCTGAGCGATCTATCTGCGCTGCAAGGCATGCCTCTCCGGACGCTTTTTGTGAATGGAACACAGGTGCGGGATCTGTCACCGCTTTGTGGCATGCCGGTGGTTATGCTGAGTTTCAAAGGCACATTTGTTACCGATTTGGCACCGTTGAAAACGATGCCAAATCTACGCCATGTTGTTTGTGATTTCGCGCCGGACCGGGACGGTGCGCTCCTGCGTTCGATCAAGACACTGGAGCAGATCAACCACATACCCGTACAAGAATTCTGGAAACGAGTTGATGCCGGTGAAGCGCCCCAGCCATAGAAGGGCAAAGACGATAATCCGTGAATCGTTGGCCCCGCTGATTCAGAGCCGAAACATTGACCGTTCTGCGGGAGAATCCAAGGCTCAGCATCTTGCAAATCGCCTCGGAAAAGATTCCAGTCCTTGCCGATTAACATTTTGGTTGTATTGACACTTGCCAACTGACCCTTTCATGCTGCGCCTCGTACTACTCCGGGCTGGAATGGACCTCCTTGATCCTTGCGGGCAGATCCATGCTTTCGTGGAGAACGGTGATGACACCGACCGTCCCGCCGGAAATCTCGCGGAAGAAAATGTAATGGTGCTCATGCCTGGCAAACCAGACACCGGCAAGAGTCTTGTCGGGAACCTTCCGCCAGCGGTGCCGGTTGCCAGCGAGCGAGTGGATCGCTTTCACAAGCCCGCAGACATAGGCGTCAGCCTGTTTCTCTCCCCACTTTTCCAGCGTGTAGTCCCAGATTTCGATCAGCCGCGACTCGGCGGCCGGGAAGATTTTAGCGGGCATGCGATGCCCGGCGGGCCTTGGCTTTCCTGAGGACCGCCTCCGCATCCAGCGGGACAAACTGGCTTTCGTCCGCCCCGGTACCCGCTTTGAGTTCCTCGCGCAGCCAGCTCCATTTGCGCTTCTCCTCCCGCTCATAATCCCGCCGCACAAGATCGCGGATGTATTCGCTGGCGGAGCCGTAGAGCCCCCTGGCATCGGCCCGTTCATGGATGAACTGTTGCAGGACCCCTGCAAATCTGACGTTGATTCCTTCGGCCATTGGTGATTTCCGGTTGGCATAGCAAGTTGCGCTCTGTCCCATACTTTGTCAACTCTGTGGGACAAAAAACCGCTGAAAAACCGGATGCGGAGGCTGAAAAAACCTTGCGAATCCACAGGCCGGAGAGAAAATGGCCCGCGACCCCCTCCCAGCTTATGACCCACGAATCAAAATCCCCGGTGCAACTGGTCGTTGGAGCGATTGTTGTCCTCTGCGCGGCGAGCTGTTTTGCCATGGACATCACCACCTCCGACGGCAAGACCTACCACGATGTCACCATCATGCGGGCCGAGGCCGACGGCCTCGTCATCACGCACTCGGGCGGCGCAGGCAAGGTCCCGTTCCTCGAGCTGCCAAAAGACATCCGCGAGAAATACGGCTACGACCCGGCCAAGGCGGAAGCCGCCCGCGCCAAGGCCGAGGCTTCCAAGAAGGCCGCTGCCAGCGCCTGGCAGGACATGGACCAGCGCATGGTCTTTTTCACCGTCCAACTCTCCAGCGTCGAGGCGTCCATCGCCGCGATCAACCGGGCGCTGACCATGCTGGGCTACCAGCAATCCAACCGCAAGTTCGATGCCAACACCGCGCGCCAGGCCAACACAACCATGGACCGCTACGGCGGCGGGCCGGTGCAGTGGGAGGAGTTCTACGGGCGCACCGCCGAGAAGTTTTTCTATCATCCCACCGACCGGAACACCAGCTACCACACGCAGACAGTTCTCGGCCAGAAGCCGCCGGAGTGGGACAACGCGACGGGGCCCGGCGTGCCCTCGCGCCAGGGCCTGCCGGTCCACCAGCGCCCTCCGCAGTTCGACTACATCTACCGGGGCAACAGCGACGCGGAGAAACGCGCGATGGAAGAGGTGGCGCGGATTGGAAACAACGTCGAAGCGCTCCTGCAACGGCGGCGGCAACTCGAGGCGGAGCAATCCGCGCTCTGGAGCAAGATCGCCTTCCACGCGGTGACCAGCCGCGAACTGCTTAACAAGCCGCTGTATTACTGCGACCTCACCAGCGTGGAGCCGGGCGAGGGCCGGGCACGCGTGGAGGCGATGCGGGCGGCGATGGATTACCTGCGCAACGCGAACAAGCTGGCGGCGATGGTGGAGCAGGGCGTGGAAGCCGATGCGGCGCGCTGTTACAGCCAACTGCAGGAAGGCGCGGCCGCCGCGCGCGGCGAAATGGAGCGGCGGCTGATGGCCCAGCCGGCGGCGTCCGGCGAGATGGCGGACAGGCAAACCGCGCTGGGCCAATTGACCGCGGTCGCCAAACGCATGAACGAGATCACGGCGAACATCGCCGACGCCTACCGCCTGGCGCTGGACGGCGACCAGGCAGGCGACCAGGGCCGCAAACTGACGTTCCGCAGCCAGCTCCAACAATCGCTCATGCTCTGCGCCGAGGCGTTGCTCGCCGGCGACGAATGCGTCAACGACCTCGCGAAAGACTGGAAAGTCCAGCCCGCCACGCAAACGACTGCGCCCGCCTCGACGACGGTGCAAGCCTCGCTCGTCGTGCCACCACCAAGACCGGGCGAGAAATCGGAATCCGCCCAGCAAAACGGGAAAAGCAGCGATAGCGGCGTGACTGCTGGAGTCTCAGCACCTGCGATAAAGGCACGCGATCCGGTCTCTGCGAAAGGCTTGGTTCTCCACTATGACTTTGCCCAAGAGGAACCCGGAGGAAAGATTTCCGACACGAGCGAACTCGGTAACCATGGACAAGTTACCGGCGCGCGCTGGATATCAACCAAAGGGAACGGCGGAGCCTATGAGTTTGCCGCTGGCGACGACGTCATTCGCCCGCCCAACAATGATTACCTCAACTGCGAGCACATCACGGTCTCGGCGTGGATAAAGACATCATGTCTTGATAATAAGGGTTGGCGGCGTGTCTTCCTCAAATCCTGGGACAAAGGGTATACCTTGTGCATCATCGGCGACTGGCGGGAATTCAAGTCGCGCGGGTTTATCAGGTTCGTTGTCGCGAGCAGGGATGTCGAGAGCAGGGAATCGGGCCATTTCACTGACAGCGACATGAGCATCGCCGACGGACAGTGGCATCACATCGCCGCCACCTACGACGGTGAAATCCAGTGGCTCTATGTGGACGGCAAGCCCCAGTCCGGGCCCAAAGAGTGGAAGGGCAAAGTCTTGCCAACCAAGGTTGGGCTGACCGTTGGCAACTGCATGGCCCCCAGCTCTGGTGAAGTGTTTCAAGGTGCCATCGGCGAACTGATGATCTACAGCCGAGCACTCTCCGCCGAGGAGATTTCGCTTCTCTACAGTTCACAGAAGATGAAGTATCCCCCCGATTCCGCGTCAGCGCCAATACCTGCGACCGCCACGCAGTCGCCCGCTCAAACGGTCACGTCAACGTCAACGACGCCGGAAGCACTGAAGGAGGCGCTGGCCGCCTGCAACCCCGGATATCAACGGAACGGGAATTTTCAAGTGCGGGATGGCACGATTTTCAACATCGACTTGGCAAACACCGAGATTCGTGACATTGCACCGCTTAAAGGGCTCAAACTGGAATCCCTGAATCTGTTCAAGACAAAAGTCGAGGACATCTCCCCGATCAAAGAGATGCCGTTGCACCGGCTTATCCTTCGCAACTGTTCCATGGTGAGGGATTTCAGCCCTTTGGCAGGCATGCCTCTCACGTTTTTGGATGTGGGTGGGTGCCCCCATTTTAAGGATAGCGACCTGGCATGCTTAAAAGGGTCGCCACTTGAGGCGCTCAAAATGGGGGACACGGAGGTAAGAGACCTCTTCCCGCTTGAGGGAATGCCGCTTCGGGAACTGAATCTAAACTCCTCGCATGCCGTCGATTACAAGCCTCTTGCGGGTCTGCCTCTTTATTCACTGATGCTTCAGGGTGCCAGCTTTGGAAACAAGGATCTGGCCTTGCTCAGAGGCCGCCCCATCGAGGTGCTCAATTTAGCTAACACCAGGGTAACGAACCTTTCCCCGCTTGAGGGAATGCCCATTGAGGATCTCACTCTCAACGGTACGCGCGTCGTCGATTTCAGGCCTCTTGCGGGTCTGCATCTTAATATACTTAACTTATTTGGCACCGACTTTGGAGACAATGATCTGGCCTTGCTCAGAGGCCTCCCCATCTCCGAGCTTCAGATAAGCCACACACACGTAACGAACCTCTCCCCTCTCAAGGGAATGCCTTTGAAGAGGCTTGATGTTTCGCATACGGCTGTTTCGGATATATCCGTATTAAAGGATTTGCCTCTCGAGTGGCTCTTCTTAAACCACACGAAGGTCACCAATATTAGCGCCCTGAAAGGCAAGCACTTGAAACGCCTCACGACCGGAGGACTCAATGTTCCCGATGCTGAGATCAAAGCAGCGATTGAACCAGGGGTCAGTCCGTAAACCAGGGGTCCGTGGTTGTAATTGTGCAATATGGGGCAGTGTGCATGTTCTTGCATGTTTCTGGATCTGACGGGGGAAAACTGATTTTTCCACGAATATGCACACCCAGTCCTCCCTGATTTCCACTTGCACACCGGACGACTGAATAATAAAATCGAAAAGCGGTGTTCAGAATACTCCGCGTTTTCCTTCCAACCAACACAACTCCAAATCATAAACCATGAAATCCAAACGCTCCCTCTCGACCCTTCTTTCGATTCTGTTCGCCGCGGGTGCCGTCTTTGCCGGGAGTCCCACTACCGACAATACGAAAGCTTCCAAGATCATAATTCCCAAAATCGAGTTCCGTCAGGCGACCGTCGTGGAAGGGCTGGATTTTCTGCGCCAGCGGAGCCTTCAGCTCGATCCGGACAAGTCGGGCGTGGTGATTATTCTGGTTGCCTCGGATAAAGCCAAGGGGACCAAATTCGATTTGTCCCTGACCAATGTCTCCGTGGCCGATGCCGTAAAGTATCTCGCTATAGCTGCGGATCTTGAAATGACGAGGGACGGCGAGGCGTTCATCCTGAAGAACAAGTAGTGCCGTCGTAGAGGAGGTTGCAGCCGCAGTCCGCAGGGTCGGTCGAATACGCGGGGGCGTATTACCAAATGAGATCCGCTTTGCCAGCCCCTGCGCATTTAACCCGGATAAATCACAGAGAGGCAGCCCATCTTGCTAACCATTTGGCCGCCAGAGCCGTCGGCTTCCCTCACCAGATCACAGCGGATATGCCTCGGTCAGCCGCCGACTCTGGCGACCAAAGCGTTACGCAATCTGAGCCACCCCTCTGTGATTTATCCGGGTTTAATGGTGCGGGGGCCACGCGCTTATGGGGATCCGCTTGGAAAACTGTTGCGGGCGGGCCGTGCGCGTGGCAAGTTCGTTCCATGAGCGCACTTGAAGTTCTCGATCATCTGCGGGAGGCCGATCCCAAGGAGTTGGCCATGGTCAGGGATACGGCCGAATCCCTTTTTTCGATAGCCCAACTCACAACGAGCGAGGATCGGGAAATTGCAACCGCTCTGGAAGAATCCGAAGCGCAGTTCGCAAGGGGCGAAGCTATCCCGGCCGCTGAAGCCTGGCGGAGACTGGGAATTTGAAAGACTTCTCCGTCGAACTTTCTCCGAGGGCGCTCCGCGACCTCGAACGCGCAAAACGCGAGGTCTTTGATGCGTCCCAGAGCGAGTCGGTAACGGCGGGCTATTTGCGGAGAATCGCGGCGGAGTTTGCCGCAGCGGTCCACGCCGCCAGCTCCACTCCCCGCAAACAGGATGCGCTCATCGCCGAAATGCTGGCCGCCATCGCCTCCGGTCCCGTTCCCCTTCGGCCACACCGAAGTGAACCGCGAGCCAAGAAACGACGCCCTAAAAACTACCGCCTCCTCACCCAATCCCGTCATACCATGACGCTCAATCAACACAGAAACCGATGGAAGGCGAAGGCTCCCAAACCTGCCCTATCTTAACGCCATTCTTGTAGAAATGGTTAGAAGTTCCTAGAAACTCCCAAGCACCATGGATCCCATAAAAAACCTTTTTCGATGAGTTCATGCTCCGGGCAATGCCGGATCTGACCCGAATGGGAACCAGGCATGAATATGCTCATCGCATTTTTGGCAAAATTGCTCCTCCTGGCTGCCTTGGGATACCTGCTCGTCTGCCTGTATGTGTTCGTCCGTCAGCGAGCGATGCTCTACCATCCGCAGGCCGTTTCGGAAGAGCAGATGGCGCAGCGGGCGCACGAGGCGGGAATGTCCCGGTGGCTCGATAAAAACGGGAAGCCGCTCGGCTGGATGACCGGCGGCGAGGCGGAGGAAATTCCTGTCGTGATTTTCCAAGGCAACGCCGGCAATGCCCTCGACCGCTTGTCCTTGGTCGAGCGGCTCCGCTCGGCAGGAGCGCGCGGACGGATCCGCGTGGCGGATTATCCCGGCTACGGCTCCGCGCCGGGCAAGCCGACCCAGCGCAGTCTCACCGAATCGGCACACCGGGCGCTCGACGCCCTGCCCGGAAGCGCGGTCGTGGTCGGCGAGTCCCTCGGCACCGGCGTCGCCGCCCAAGCGGTGGCGGGGCGTCCCGGCAAAGTGCGGGGATTGATTTTGATCACCCCGTTCGAGTCCATGACCGCCGCCGCCGCGCACCATTACCCGTGGCTGCCGGTCCGCGCCCTCCTCCTCGACCGCTTCGATTCCGCGGCGGCACTGAAGACGTTTCCCGGCCCGGTCGCCATCATCGTGGCGGACGACGATGAGACAACGCCCCCCGATGGTGCCCGCCGTCTCTTTGCCTCGCTGCGCGGGCCGAAAATGCTCTTCGGAGTGAAAAATGCCGGCCACAACGAAGCCTCCTCGAATTTGCCAGCCGATGAGTGGCGGGAAGTCTGGATGTTTGTGGATCCGCCATCTACAAAATGACAGGATGACTCGGTCTAATAGCTTCCCTGCCGCCATGGACTTCCCGCGAAATCAAATCCTCACTTCTTTGCTCGACGTCGCGCGCGCCGATGAACGGATCCTCGGGGTGATCGATTACGGCAGCGGCGGGCAGGGACGCGCGGACGAATGGTCGGACATCGATCTGGTGTTTGTCGCGCGCAACGAATCGGCGGACGATTTCCAGCGGAACTGGCGGACTTGGATCGCGCGGTTTGGGGAATTGCTGCTCGCCTATCCGGGCATCACGGGAACCCCGTGCGCCGTTTTTTCCACGCCCTGGCTTCCCGTGCGGTTGGATTGCACTTTTTACGGCGAGGCCAAAGCCCTTGTCGAAATCCCAAAATGGGAGGTCAAACCGGCGCGTGTCGAGGAGATGCTGTTGCTGGACCGGAGCGGCGGGAGACTTCGGGCTTGCATCGAGGGGCTCTTGCAGAACGAATCAGCCGCAGTTGACATCGCTCACGCCTTCGAGCGCACGGCGGGTGATTTTTGGTATTTCACTCTCCGGGCTGCCGCGTGCCTTGCCCGCGGACAACTCTGGGCAGAACGGCACAACCACCAGATCATCATGGACCGGCTTGCCGGGTTGGTTCGATTGCGGACCGGCACGCTCAAAGATTGGCAGAAACGTCCCATTTTCGGTTTGGAGCGCGACGTTCCAGCGGAATATCTGGATGCCCTTCCCGATTGTTTCCGTTTGGAAACCGCGCAAGAAATTGCGGCATCCTTGCGTGCATCCGCGCGACTGGCCGCGACGCTTTGCGCGGAGATTGCCGCGATGCACCAACTCGATTGGCCGGAACGATTGGCGGCAGAAGTTGCCAGCCTGCTTGGCAAGCTGGACACGGGAAGAGCGGGCGGATAAAGTCCGGATATGAAAAGGTGGTTGGTCTTCGGTGCGGGCATGGTCTGGCTTGGCGTGTGCGGCGCGCGGGAGCAACAGAATGCCGACACCGAACTCAAGCAGAGCTCCGACGACACCATGCGCGAGGAGCTCGGCGTCAACCCGATCACCACCCCTTCGATCCAGGACATCCTCAAACAGCTCGAGTTTTTTCGGCCCATCCCGCTCGAACTGGTCGATTCGGCCAAGCGCGACGCCACATTCAACAACCGGCTCCAGACGGCGATGCACTTCGGCTCGCTCGTCGCCGACGGGTTCATGCTCACTCTCGCCGAGCGCCCGAAGGATGTGCAGGATGTCGGGAAGGCGCTCATCCGGCAGGCCCGCGCGCTCGGGGTCGGCGAACGGCTCACCAAACGCAGCAAGAGCCTCCTCGAATTCAGCGACAAAGGCGACTGGATCGGCATGCGGCAGGAGCTCGTGCGCACCCAGCAGGATGTCGAAACCTCGATGCTCGAACTCCGCGACGAGGAAATGGCCCACATGATCAGCCTCGGCGGATGGCTCCGCGGGTTCCAGCTCGGCGCCAACAGCACCGCCGCTTCCTACACGCCGAACAAGGCCCGGATCCTCGCAAACCCGGAAATCATCGGCTATTTCCTCGACCGCCTCTCGACCCTTCACCCCCGGCTGAAAAAGACCGAGTTCGTCAAGACGCTCACCGAGCGCATCAGAGGGATCCGCAACCTCATCGCCGAAAACCAAGGACAGGTCCTCACCCAAGATCAGGTCGCCAAAATCCGCGATCTCGCCGACCAGGCCGAGGCCGCCGCGGTCGCCAAGGTCGATGAGGAGGGCAACTTCGAGAAGCCGAAGCCGTGAGCCTCTGGGGTTCAAGAAACGTCTCTGATGAAATGTGCGGGGTTGCCGGCCCAGACCTGGCCTGGGGGAACGTCCTTGGTCAGGACCGAGCCAGCGCCCAGAACGCTGCCGTCCCCGATCCTGAGGGAATGTTGCTCGCGGGCGACGACGATCGAATGCGCGCCGATGGTGACGCCGCGGCCGAGCACGATCCGGTATTCCGAGCCGATACAGCACTCCGCTGCGAGCGTGACGTGGTGGTAGATCCGGCATCCGTCGCCGAGGGTGACCTGCGGGTGCATCACGATGCCGAGGGCATGGTGTTCCAAAATGACGCCCTCGCCGACGACCGCCTCGGCCGGGAGGAGGCATTTGTGGATCGCCCAGTTCAGCGTCTTAACCGCGCGCGCGGCGAACGGGTGCTTCCTTCGAAGCAGCGCGCGGGAAATCGCCCAGAGGAGTTCGGGGGCCCGCAGCGAGAGCGTTGGCCCAAACAGGCGCGGCGCCTGCTCTCGCTTTTTGCAACTTTCGGAGATGAGCCCCATTTCAAGCATTCAACATCGAGTTGTTGGGTTTGCGAGCGCGTGGAGCACCTGCTGATAAACCTTTTCGACCGGAAGAAAACGCAAGCATTCCTGTGTCTTGCAATGGATGGGCAGCTTTGAGGAATCGGAGGAGTAGCAAGGAGAACACGGCATGGTGAGGCGCGCGGCATTTTGCATTTGCCGCCACGGGCCTTCGCGGTTTTCGTTTGTCGGACCGAATATGCCGACGCACGGTTTATCCATCGCCGCCGCAAAGTGCAGGACCATCCCGTCTGTTCCAATGACGATCCGGCTTCCTTGGATCAGCGCGGCAAGGTCCTTGAAGCTGGTTTTTCCCGCCATGTTTTCCCCGCGGATTCCCTCCGCTTTGAGGATTTCCGAAATATCCTCTCGATCGGCCGGGCCGCCGACGAAAAGCAGAGCAAAGCCATCGCCGGAAAGAGCCCGCGAAAGCCGCCTCCATTTCTCCACACCCCACCGCTTGAAAGAAAGCTTCGGGTCGCTGGAAATCGAAATGACGGCGTAGCGCCCGTAGATCGAATCCAGGCCGGCGACCGGAAATTTTTCTGAATGGCTCTCGATGAAGGGCAGGTATCGCCCCTGCGGATCCTGCAATTCCACATGGCCCAGGCGTCTGAGCAGGTCCATGTTCAACGTCGTGTAATGCTTGGCCGCGTCGAGTTTCGTGCAGTGGGTCAGGAGATTGAAAAAGCGCCCGTCGGAGAACCCGCAACGGATGCGGGCCCCAGTAACGCCAAGAAGGAGATTCGCGAACGCCCCGTGCGAGGCAAATGTCTGGAATGCCATATCTGCCCTTAAAGAGCGCATCAGCCAGAGGCCGCGTAAAAGGGCAACAGGCGAGCGGCGGGCACCGGCGGGGAGTAGGACGACCTCCTCTGCCACTTGGAGGTCTTTCGCGAATTCGGCTGTCAGCGGCCGGGAACAAACGATGGTAACCTTCGCATTCCGGCAGATGGATTTCCCTGCCTGAATGAGGGGGAGGCTCAAGATCAGATCGCCTAGCGCCGAGAGGCACAGAAAGACCATGTGATGCGCCCAAGACGTGTCCTGAGGAGGTTCGCCGAGGATTTCCCCCAACCTCTCGGAGCAGGTTCCGGCGCTGGCAGGGCGTTTGTTCATCGGAGCGGAGAGGCGGCCCGGTCGAGGGTCGCCGCCATTGTTTCTGCAATTCCCTTGAGGGAGACGCGGGCCAGGGTCCATGCCTTTCCATCCTCTGCGCATTTCTGGCGAAATTGTGGATCGGTCATCATCGTGCGCAGAGCGTCGGCGAGTTCCTTAACATTTCTTTCCGGAAAGACCAGCCCGCCGCCGCTGCTCCGGATCAGGTTGGGGATTTCTCCGGAATCCGATCCGACAACCGCGGTCCCGCAGGCCATCGCCTCCGTGATGGCGCGGCCAAACTGCTCCTTCCAATTCGGCTGGGTTTCCGAAGGGAGGACGAGAAGATCAAAGGCGCTCAGATAACGCGGGGTTTCCGTGTGCGGAACATAACCGGCGAACGTCACGCGTCCCGCCAGGCCGTGCGATTCCATGATGCGGAGGAACTCTTCTGAAAAATCTCCCGAGCCGATGACGACGAGTTTCCACGGCAGATCCGAAAGGCAGCCCATGGCTCCCGCCAGCGTCCGCATCCCCTTGGCCTCGACCACACGCCCCACATAGCCAATGACGGTCTGCCCGGGCTCGCGGGGGATCAGCCTCTCGTCCTCGTCGCGCCCGCGGGGGAAATACGCCTCGACGTCCACGGGCAGCGCACAGACGGTGGCGGCTCCCGCGTAACCCTTCGCGCGCAAGACTTCTGCAACCGCCCGGGTGATAGGAAAAGCGAATTTGCTGTGACGGTAAACCATCCGTTCGAGAATGGAGAAAGGCGGCGGGTAGTTCTTTGTTATGTTCTGGCAGGAATAGAAACCGAACGGTGCCGGGCACCGTTGCCGGAGGTTTGCCCAGCAAACTTGAGCGGTAGCCAACGCGTAGGGCTCGTGGTTTACGTAGATGGCATTGAAACGGCCGTCGCGCAAAAATTTCCCCCACCTTTGCCGGTAGATGTGGAGGATGATGTTGCCGTTCATCAAAACGGGGATTTTTCTTGCCCGCGCCCCCAAAGCATCCAGCGGCATCTGGTCCAACGTATTGCCGAACTCGTCCTCCCAATCCGCCGGCAGGGCAAGCGTGATTTCCCAACCTGTGAGAAATTGCAGCTCCTCATACAGGCGCTGGTTGGAAGATTGGGCGCACGAATGGCTGACGATGAGCAGCCTCATGTTGCCTCTCGCATTACGGATAACCGGCCGGCCGCGAAGTGGGGTCATCGTTTCCATGCTCTTGCAATCACTTGGGCTACCCGCAGAGAGATTCTTTTCGCCCGCAGCGCGGCAGGTGAAAACACCTCGATTGGCCCATCACAATGATCGAGAAAAAGCGACGAGCTATGGGAAGGGGAGATTCCCGCAAGCGCCTCCAGGGCGAAATTCCGCGCCCAGGCTTTCGGGCGTCCGGTGTCGTGGGAGAGAAGGTAAAAATAACCCGTGAACCCCATGCCGTCCGGCCCGATGATGGATTCGGGCCCATCCCAGCCCATGAGAGCAGCGGCCATGAGATCCTGGTCCCCAACAATTGCCGCGTGCCGGGCCCGCTGAAAAAATGCCGAGGTGTCCCCGCCGGTTTTTTTATAGTGCTCCGTCAGGGCTATCCATGTGTCGAGGAATGGCATCCGGTCCCGGGTCAAACCAAAAAACCCGCTGTTTGGATAGACGGAAAGCCTGCGGGCGGGCAGTCCGGTCGCGTCGTAAAGCAGCTGGCGCCACGTTTCCCTCCAAGGGTGGCTGGATGGCAGGTAGGGAAAATGGGAGTCGAGGCAAAAGGCCAGTCCTTGCGGGATCCAGTTTGAAAAAAACGCCCAAGGTGCAAGGAAGAGCACGTCCGGGTCCGCGTAGATGACGGCATCGCAATCCGGGTGGGCATTCAAGGAGTCGCGGGCCGCGTAGGCCTTGTGGTAGCCGAGGTGCCGGGGTGGGGTGATCCGGTGGAAGTCGATCTGGATCGCGTCCAGAAGGAAAGAGTTTTGGCCGTTGGGAACGAGCTGGCTGGTCCATGGCGGAAGAGCAGGGGCATCGTGGTAGAGGTCCACCCGCCCGTCAAACCCTTGGCGCAGCGCGGAATTCAACAGCGCGGCGACACCGTGCTGGTAGCCTTCCTGATAAAGCGTCATCAAAACCGGCCTCATGGATTCCCGGGGCTTCCTTTGTTGGCAGGCCACTCGATCATGGTGGCGGCTCCGGGACGAAAATATGGTTCTCTGAGGAACCGGCGATCCCCGCCAGTTTTTGCAGCGAGGTTTCCGAATATCCCAAGCTCTGGAAGAAAGCCCTTACGTCCGCAACATTTCTTTCTTTGATTTCCACAAGCACGACCGGGCGATCCCGCGCAATGGTCGCGGAAGCTCCTTGCAGCGTTTCGGCCTCGTGGCCTTCGACGTCGATCTTGAAAAAGGAGACATCGCGAATGTCCGTTGCATCCAATGGGCCGACCCGAACGACTTGCGTCGTGTGTTCTCGTGTGTCGGGACAGTTGTCGGGGGTCAGGCTGGCCCAACCATGCAGCGCCTGCCCGCGGAGAACAGGCGTGTAAAGCGTGAGCTCGCCCGTGCCCGATGACAGGCCCATGGGATGAACCGTTATGTTGCCGGGGTTGTATGCGGCGAGATCTTCGAGCAGGCTGCCGTTGACTTCGAATGCGTGGACCTGCCGGAAAAGCCGGGACATCCGGTAGGAGTAAAATCCGAGGTTCGCGCCCGCGTCAACCGCGCTTCCCCGCCCGCTGCACAGCCGGTCCATGTGCAGCATCTCCGGCTCGGCCCCTCCCTCCAGGCAATGGAGAAGGTGCCGGAACGGCAGGCGACGCCTCGCGGGGAGCACCGGGAACAGCAACCGGTTTGCGACCCGGCAGGCGATGGTTCTGATGGTCATGAAATGTCCTTTCTCTCCGGCCTGAGAACTTCCAGATACGCGGCCTCGGTCATTTCCGTCACGCGATCCCAAGTGTAGCTGCGCTCAACCAGATGCCTGCCGTTTGCCCCCATCATCCGTCTCGATGCGGAATTTTCAAGCAAAGGCTGCAGGGCCGCGGCGATTTCCTTCGGGTCGTGCCCGATGAAGACACCGTTTTCTCCGGGGCGGATGAAATCCTCGGTGCCGTTGATTTTTGTGGCGGCAATCGGGAGCCCGCACGCCGCCGCCTCGATCGTCGCGAGGCTGAATGCCTCGTAATGGCTGGGAAAAAGAAAGAGGTCCGCAGCGGCCAGCGCTGCGGCGATGTCCGGGCGGAATCCTCCGAAGAGGATGCGCTCTCCGGCCCCTGCGTCCCGCGCCATGGCCTTGAATCTCCCGCTGTCCGCGTCCTCGCCGGCGACAAAGAGCTTCACGTTTTTCTGCGGGATGAGGGAGATCGCGCGAATGGCCGAATCCAGCCCCTTGCGGGCCCACTCGCCACCGGAAAAAATGCAGATCACATCCTCATCGGAAAAACCGTTTGCGGAGCGCCAGGCACCGCGTTCGGGCCCGGAAACCGGCCGGAATTTCGCGGGGTCGGCGGCATTGGGAATGATCCGCACCCACCCCTCCCGTAGCCGGTAATGGTGGCGGAGTTCGGATTCGACGCCCCGCGAGACTGGCAAAAACATCAAGGGCCGCTTGTGGGGTCCCGTATAGAGCCTGCGCTCCGCATAGCTCGTTGAGTGCAAATAGAGCCAGCGCGTGAACCGGCGGGGCAGGGAGATCCGCCCGGGGTTTCCGAGCTGCCCCATGATTTTCCGTTTGGCCGGCTGGATGTTTTGAATCGTCGCGACATTGGCGCAAAGCGTGTTGCAGCCGATGGAGTGGACGATGTCGAAATCCTGCCCCGCGAGAGCGAGGTTCGCAAGCCAGTGGTAGCTCCAGAAGTCCGCGACTTCCGGCCACCCCGGGCCCGGCACGCGATGCCAGGTGACGAGGGAGAGATCCATATCCTCCACCTTGCGCGCCCAGATGTGGACGTCGTGCCCTTTGCTGGCCATGCGCTCGGCCACCTCGTTCACCGCGCGCGCGCTGCCGTCTCGCCGGTTGCAGTTGATCATGGCAAAGGCGATGCGCATCGTCAGGAATTCTGCCCGAGGAGGCGTCCGCCGGAAATGCCGGCGGCGGGTTTTCCCGAGAGCCTTTTCTCTGCCAGGGCCTTGGCCACGCGATCCATGGCCGGTTTGGGATAAACGGAAAATCCGGCGAAGACGCAGAAGACCACGGACCCCGGCCCCGCAAACCAGTTGCCGGCAAAAAGCGCCACGGCCCCGGTGACGAACAGGGTTTTCGCCACCATCAGGGTTTCGGTCCGGATGCCGTGCTTTTCAAAAATCCGGACCTGCTTCCAGACCAGGTAGAGCGCGTAGAAAAAGCAGCTTCCGCCGATGAGGCCGAAGGGGAGGAGGATTTCGAAGTATCCATTGTCGCCGATGACGCCGCTTCCCGTGATCTCGCCGGTGTTGACGCGTCCTCCCATCCCCGTCGAGCCCAGCCCGGTGCCGATGGGGTTCTTGATCAGCGCGCCGATGCCGTAGGCCGCGATCTGGATGCGCCCCTTGAACGAGCCGTCCTCGGTGATCGACCCGATCGTTTGCAGGCGCGCGCCGACCTTGTCCGAGCTGGGCGTCTTGTTGAGAATGTAGTTGCCACCAAACGCCACCACGCAGAGCACGAGGATGATCTGAAACGTGTTCTTCCCGCGGTTGAGCACCGGGAACATGATCGTGGCCAGCCCGATCGTGATGATCGCCGTCCGCACATAGGTCAGCAGAATCGTGGCGATGATCAGGACCACCGACCCCCACCCGGCGGCATTTCTCCAGCGTTTCGAAATGATCATCGGGATCACGGCGAAGCCGAGGAATCCCGCCAGCGGGCCGCGCTCGCTCATCGTGGAGAAAACCGTCATTTCCGTCGGCTTCAGTTGCCCGAGATACCCCTCGAACCCGACGGCCTTCACCCAGAATGCGTCCCAGGGAGGGATGGTGTAATACTGGTACCAGCCGTAAATGCTGGTGGCGACCGCCGCCCACCCAACGGATTTGATCCAGCGGTCGAGAAGCCGCTCGTCGCCTTTGGCGATCGCTGCGCAGCCCATGATCGAGAGCGGCGCGACATATTCCGCCAGCGCATAGACGGCGGCGAGCTGGTTCAGCACCAGGCCGACCACGAAACTGATCGCCAGCGCCGCGGCAAAAAGCCGGATGACACGCTGCAGGTAACCGGGGAGCGAGCGGTAGTTCTGCAGGACGATCAGAAAGACAAAACCGGAGACCACCAGCGGCGTGAGGGTGATCGGCGAAAACACGTCGAATGAACCGGCCATCCAGTCCACGACGCGGCGGATCCCGCGGTTAAAAACCGTGACCCAGACCAAATAGTCGATCAGCCAGCTCGGGTTCTTGTAGTAAAGAATGGCCGCCGGGGCGACGATTAGCAATGTGATCAACCAATCCACTGGCCGACTTTAAAGGTTTTTTCCGGGTAATGCGAGCCCTTCCACAGAGACTATTTGTTCACTGGGCGGGGGGGAGCAAAAGGGCGTGATAGCGGGAATTTTCGGTCTCCAACGGCTTCCCCCCATAAGTGGTGGCCACGTATCCCAGCGGCCTCAGCGATCTTTCAAAAAAATCGGTGAAGCCTTTTCCCAACCAGTGGACTTCGAGCATGATGACGGGGAGGTGCCGGGCGACCAGCTCGAGCGCTCCATCGAGTGCTTCGAGTTCGGCCCCCTCAATATCCATGAGCAGCAGTGCCGGGGCGGGATGGGTTTTGCAAAAGGTATCCAGGCGGACCGATTGAACCTCGATGGCGGTTGTTGACTCGGCCGACCGAATCGAGTTGGTGACGCTCGTCGGGCCGGAGACTCCAAACCGCACGGTCCCGTCGCACCCTGAAACGGCCGCCTCAATAACATGAAGATTGGCAAAACCGTTGCTGCGAGCGTTTTCCCGGATGCGTTGGGCGAGCGTCGGGGTCGGCTCAAAAGCATAGACGGATCCCTGCGGCCCCACATAGCGCGCGGCGATGACCGCATAAAATCCGGCATTTGCCCCCACGTCATAAACCACTCCGCCGGGACGCGAGTATTTTGCCACCAACTCCTGCTCGACGGGCTCGGACGTTCCCGCCAAGTAGCCGGGATTGCAGCCTCTGGAATCGAACAGCAGCCCCTTGCCGAGCCCTCGCTGGATCGTTCCCTTGCCCGCCATGGACTGGCCGACAAAGTTGATGAACCCGCTCAAAAATGGAAACTGGAACTGTATTCTGCCAGCATACCGGATGAGCGGGGCTGGCACGAAACGAAGGAATGAGCTCACGGGGATCTAAGCTTAGGCATGGTTCCTTGGAACACAACCGGAATATGAAAGGCCCCTCCCGCAGAGGGAAGAATTCGCCCGCAGGTTCCCCGGTCACGGGAGCTCGCGGCCAACCCACGCCTCGACAGGGGCAAACCATCGCGAGGGCTCATAGGAAAAGTCTTTTGTCCCGCGCCCGCCAATCGGCCTAGCTGGATTGCCCGCAACGACCGTGTAAGGGGCAACATCTCGCGTCACGACCGATCCGGCTGCCGCGACGGCCCCTCGCCCGAGGTGGACCCCCGGCAAAACGATGGCCCCGGTGGCAACCCACGCAAAATCCTCGATGACAATCTCCCGAAAAATATGCCGGTAGGCGGGGTCATGCACATCGTGGGAGGCGGTCAGCAGGCGGACACCATCATTGATCACGACATGGTTTCCGATGCGGATGCGCTCGTGGCACGCAAGCAGCGCGCAGCCGACGCTGGAAGATTCCCCGATGGAAATGTTGGCCGCTTTGCCGCAGATCACCACCTTGGACAAGATGGCGGTCCCTGCCACACGGGCCCCGCGAAGGCGCAGCCAAGAACTCCGGCAGGTAAAGACCGCGAGCTGCGGAGCGGTGTAGGCCCGCTTGAGCCAGAGTTTCAGCCATCCTCTTTGGAAGGGGGGTCTGCGCAGTCGGTTCTTCCATAAAAATGAAATCATAGGGCGGACGCCGGATTTCTCCGGTCTCCCGAAAATTTCCGGAGGGTGGATTGCAGCCTCTGCGCAATGACCGGCCACGCAAAGAAGCGGTCGTGAAATTCCACCACCTCACGCCGCAAGGCTGGCAAGGCTTCTGGCTCGGTGAGGAAGCCGCTCCATGCCACGACATCCGAGGCGAAATCCCGGGCGTTGGCGGCGCGCGACAGGAGCAACCCGCGCAAAACGTTCCCGGTGAAAACCGAATCCGTCCATCCCGTGACACTCGTGGCCAGAGGAACCCCGTGTTGCAGCGCGGCTATGGCGGAACCGCGCCTTGTGGATATCCCATCAGTAAATGGGGCGAGCGACAAATCCATGCAGTTGAAATAGGCTCCGGCTTTATCCGTGGCGCAAACGCCGAGGTCAATCAGGAATTCCCGCCCCCCGAGCGCGTTGCAGATCGCCCGGCCATCCGGGCCGAGATAAATCAATTTCACGTTGGAAAACTTGGCGCTGAGCGCCCGGAACGCCGCTGCGATCCAGTCCAGAAGCCGGCTCATATGTGCCGAGCCGAAGACTCCAACAACAACATCTCCAGCGGAAAGCCCGAGCTCCTTGCGGGCCGCCTCATTGGTCAGGGTGCCCCGTGCGAGATTTGACCCTACAGGCAGATGGATTGGGGCGTTGCGCGCCCCGGCAGTTATGATTTGCCGTTGATAGCGCTCGGTGGAGGCGAACGCCACATCCGCCAACCGGCACGTCGCGCGAAAAAAGCGGCGCTGCCAAAGGCGCATGGCGGCGAAGCGGAGGGGCCAGCGCGGGACAGTCGTTTCGTGGAACATGACCGCCACGCCGAGCGAAGGAAAAATCCGCTTGACCCTCGCAAGTGTCTGCGGGACGTGCGGGCACCAGCCGCGGCGTCCCCAGGAGAAAGGGTTGTATTGAAAGACCAGCCAGCTTCCGGGGCTTGCCAGCCCCCCGATCTCGAGGGCGGCGGGAAGATTGCGGACGGTCGCCAGGTTTGCGGGATCGAAGGTCGGAGCAACATGCACGCCCGGCTGCAAGGTCACCGGGCCGTGCCTGGTCAGGACGGTGACGGCATGGGATCCCTCCCTCGCCAGCGTTCCCGACAGCCACCATGTGTAGTCTCCGACCCCGTCGAGATCTGGCGGATAGCCACCCGAGGCGAGCGAAATAGTCATCGGTGCAATAGGGCGAAGGTTGACAGCAGTTCGATCAGGCGATTCTCGGTTCTATTGGCGATGCACGATGCATCTCCCCCTTGCTCTCATACTCCGGCAGGAGCCATGCCACGACAATAAAATTGCGCTCGGGCACGAAATCGTATTTATTGTGCGACCCGAAGTTTGCTCTGGAGCCCGCTCCCATCGTTCTTGCCCGCAGCCTTTCATTTTCGTGAATCCCCGATCCGCCCAACGGCTTCTCCTCGCCTTGCACACCTACGGGGGCAGCTTCATGCACGTCCCGTCTCTGCTCGGCCGCACGGGCTTCTCTGTGGATGCGGTTCTCACCCCGCGCCATCCGTTGCGTCATGTGCGTGGATTCAAAGAGACTTTTTCCGCCGCTCCTTCCGAATGGGCTTCTGCCGTGGAACGACGGCTCCTCACCGGAAAGTACGCGCTTCTTCTCAATGTTGACGAACCCGGGCTGATCGCGCTGAGCCGCCACTCTTGGCACCCCGAGGCGGCGAGATTTCTCCCGTTTCTCCCCGGTTCTGAAATCGCCGCGACCGTGGGAAGCAAGAAGGCTTTTTATGAGTGGTGCCTGAAGAACGGGCTGGCCGTTCCTGAAACCCATTATCGCCACAGCTTTGAAGAGGCCGTTCTCCTGGCGCAGAAACTGCCCGGCGCATGGCTTGTCAAGGGGGATACGGGATCGGGTGGACAGACCGTCGTCCCCGTCTCTCCGAGCTTGGATCCCAAGGCGGTCCCTTTGCAAAAATCCCGGGTCTGGCTGGTTCAAAAAGATGAGGGCCGCAGCGTGGGGTCGGGGATTTTTCTTGCGGATCACGGGCGGCTCGTGGCTTGGATTGGCATCAAAAAAATCGTCTGTCTCAAGCAGGGATTTGGCCCGACGGTGCTCGGCGGCGGAGACATGTCGGAGGATGTGGGCGGTTTGTGCGAGCGCGTCGCAATGGCCAGCGGGATCACGGGATTGACCGGCTTCGATTTTGTTCGCAATCCCGGACGGGGGCCTCTGCTGATCGACTCTCATCTGGGGCGAATGTCGCCCATGCAACACTTTGACCGGCTTTACGGCGTGGACTTTGGCACCGGTCTGCGAACCTGCCTCGAGGGCCGGGAAACCAAATGTGCGGAGCCGGTCCAAGGCCCCTTGTTTGTCAAGTTTCCTGAGGTTCTGCAGCTTGCGATGCAAGGCGGGCTGGGGCACCTTCTGAAAAATTTGGACGCTGCGGCGAAGATGCCGCTTTCTCCTCCGAGGGAACCCTTGATCGGTTTCCGGAGTGCATGCGGCACCGTCTTCAGCCAGGCAAGAGTGAATCTTGGGAGCTGGAGGCGCGCCATGCGCCGTTTATAGGCCGAAGCGCCGGGGGGTTTTTCCGAGACGGATTTGCGCGGCCCAGAAAGCGCTGCGCGGAGCGCGCCGGTATCTGGAAATCCATCCCGGCAGGCCCCACAAAAACCACAGGTATTCGCAGAGGAAAATCCCGGCGGCTTTCAGGGTGTCGGAGTCCCAGTTTCGCCCGCGGAACCGGCTTAGAATGACAGCCGTCACGTGACGGGGCAGATGCCAGAGCAACTGCGGGGTCGATGCGCCGAAGTCGTATGTGCTGATCACCCGCGACTCCCAGCGCCCCGCCAGTTTGGATGGGCTCGGCAGGGGCCTCAGCGGATGATCCACCGCAGCCTCGCGGACAAAGATCATTCCCACGCCCTCAAGCTGCAGCCGGGCGGCAAACTCCGTGTCTTCAAACGCCGCCGTGGGGAAGCGCTCGTCAAAGCCGCCAAACTCCAGAAAAAGGGCGCGGGGCATGGCGAAATTGCAAGAAATCAGCGTGCCGCCATTCGTGTTGTGAGGCGCTTCAAAAAGCAGCGAGCGATTTCCCCAGTCGCGGAACGTTGCGCCCTCGATCGCAACCCTTCGCCGCGAGCCGAGACCCCGGATGGCCTCCATGTAGGCTTGGAGAAATCCGGCGCGGGGCTCGCAGTCGTCGTCCACGAAGATGAGCCATTCGCCGCGTCCAGCGCGGGCTCCGGAATTCCGGTTGGCTGCGGGGCCTCGCCGCGGTCCCGCCTGCCAGGTCACACCGGGAAAGTCGGCGGCGATGAGCCTCTTCGTGCAATCCTCCGCGCTGTCATCGCAAACGAGGATCTCGACCGGCCCGCCCACGGGCACTTGCGCCGAAAGGCTTGCCAGGCAACGGGCGAGTTCCGCAGGCCGTTGGCAGGTGGGAATGACGATGCTGGCAGCAGGCGCATTCATGCGGGGATTTCCGGGTGTTGATTGCGGTAACGGACAACGCGGGCCGGATTGCCCACCACGACCGCCCATCCGGGCACATCCCTGGCCACGACGGCTCCCGCTCCGATCACAGAATGGTCGCCGACGCGAACCCCAGGCAAAATAATCGCGCGGGTCCCGATCCAGACGTCATCGCCGATCCAAACGGGTTCCTCCGGAGCGGTTCCTTGGAGCATGATGGGAATATCCGTGCGGTCGATCCGGTGGTTGCTTGACCAGATAACCACTTCCGGGCCCATAAACGTGTAATTGCCGATATGGACTTCTCCGTGCAGGCTGCAATCGACGCCGATGTCGGAGTCGTCGCCAAGCCAGATGGTGTTGCCGCGCCCGAAGGAGGCCCCATGCTCGATGTTGACCCGCGCCCCGCAGCCGGCGAGAAGCCTTCGTGCGGCAAGCCTTCGAAAAGCTTTGAACAGGCTCCCGCCCCAGCGGGCATACGAGCACGGCAGCGGTTTCGCGAAAAATATATACACGAAAAACCAAAAGTTTCTTTTCAGCGCCTCCGGGGTCAGGTTCATGATGTCTTGGCAATACCCTATCTTTCAGAAAAAGCGATTCTCCAAGCTTGAAGATGCGCGGCCACCATGGCCTCCATCGTGAAGCGGGAGGCCTGCGTGCGACGGCCGTTCTCCCCCATCCTCCGGGCTTCGCCGGGATTGGCAAAGAAAAAACCGATCTTTTCCGCCAGTTCGGAAGGATCTTGGCGGGCCCACAAGCCGGTCTTTCCTTCCTCGACCAATTCCCGGCTGGCGGGCGAGGGCCCGCAGATGACGGGCTTTCCGTATGACCAGGCTTCCACATAGACAATCCCGAAGGATTCGTGGGCCGAGGGAAGGCAAAACACATCGCAGGCATCGTAGGCGTCCACCTTGTCCCGCTCACCAATAACACCGAGATCGCGGAAGGAGCCCTGCGGAAGGTCGGCCAGGGGAGGGCATGTTCCCGCGTCTCCCGGACCGGCGACCAGCAATACAGCCTCGGGATGCTGCTCCAAAACGCGTTTCCAGGCGGAGCAAACCGCCGGGAACCCTTTGCCTGCATCCCGGCGCCCGAGAAAAAAAGCCGCGGGGCGCTGGCCGATGCCAAGCCTTTCCCGCAGGCGCAGCCCGTCGCCGTCAGTCGCGCAGAAAGGAGGCAGGCCGCAGACCGTCAGTTTTTCAGAAGAAATCCCCAGATCGACAAGGCGCCCGGCCTCGTGGCACGTCGCGCAAAAAATGGTGTCCGCCTGCCGGTAAAGGGCCGCATCGATCGCGTCGTCGCCCCAACTGTTCTGGTGGATAGCGGGCCAGACCGTCAGAGGCACGCCCAGGCGGCGCGCCCAGCGGGCAACCGCAAACCCGGTAAATTCCCAACCGGTTCCGATGACATGGACGGCGCGCGGCCGGCGGTCGGAGGGAAGGTGCAACCGCCGGGCAAGGAACCAGGCGGCGAGCCAGGGGATGCGGCGGCATGCGGCCAGCTGCGGCAACAAAGGGCCGACCAGCCGCCCGAGAGCGCTTGGCTCAAGGCGGCGCAAAGGCCAGGGAATTGCCTCCGTATCACCGGAGGGGCTGTTGAAATACTCCTGCTCGCAAAGAGAGCATCCCTCGAATCCCAGCCCGACCAGAGCCTGCGCGAGATGCCGCTGATAAAATGCCAGCCCTCCCTTGTAGGTGGGGGCAACCCGGCTGGCGAAGACAATGGGCCTCGAGCCATTCATGCCCTGCTGGCCGCCATCGCAGTGCGGTAGGTCTCCTCGACGATTCGCGCGGTCCGCTCCCAAGAGAATCGCGCGGCCCGGCGCAGGCTTCGCCCGGAAAGCTCGGCACGCAGAGTTGGTTCGGACGCCGTGCGGCGCAAGGCGTCAACAATGCCTTGGAAATCGGTTGGAATGACCTGTAGAGCGGCGTCACCTGTCACCTCGGGCAGAGAGGTCGCATTCGAACAAATGACCGGCGCCCCGCACTGCATCGCTTCGAGCGGAGGCAGGCCGAACCCCTCGGCAAGCGAAGGAAACACGAAAGCCGTGCAGTGGCTGTAGAGCACGGCGAGCTCCTCGTCCATAACCGGTCCGACGAGATGGATGCGGCTGCTGACTCCGGGAACCGCGTTGATTTGTCTCTCGATTGGCTCGTGCCCCCAGCCCATCTTGCGGGATCCCACCAGCAACAGGTGGTGGGTGGCATCCCTGGCCGCGAATTCCTGAAAACAACGGACCAAAAAAGCCAGATTTTTCCGCGGCTGCGCATTCGCAACCGACAAAAAAAACGGGCGGTCGTCGAGTTCCAGCCGGCTCAGAAGCGCCCGGCAATCGAGCGGGTCCGGCCGCGGGTGGAACGCGGTATCCGCCGCGAGCGGGCCGACGACCGCGCGGTCGGAAGGAAAAGGGACGGTGGCAAAAAACTCATTTTTCGTGTATTCGGAGTCGCAAATCAGCCAGCACCGCGCGGGATCCAGACGCCGCAGGCATGCCTCAGTCACGCTCCTGTTGTAGGAACCCTGGGGTTCGGAAAGAGGAAACAAGTCGTGAAGAGTCAGAACGCACGGGCCGGCAAAACTCTCCAGAGGCAGGGGATGAAAAGACGAGTGGAAAAGATCGCATTGGGAGGTCAGGGAAGCCGGGTGTGCGTCCGTGCGGGAGAGGGCATTGAGCCCTTTTCGCAAAAGGATTCCCGGCAGCGAGATTTCTCCTCCCGAAAGCCTGTTCGCGCGGGCAAGAGCACGGCTGTAAACCCGCAGGAGACCCGTGCGCGAACCGACGGTTTCGAGGAAGTCGCAGCCCGGTTGAGCCCAGCGATTCTGCCAATAAATGCGGGCGCGGGCACTGGTCAGGGCAGGCCGGGGATCCCCGCCGCGGCGACCGACCATCCTCAGGTTGACGGAGCCGCCCCCCACCAGTTGCCGCGCGACATTCTCGATCACTCGCCCGACCCCGGTAACTGCCTCGGAAATGGAAAACAGGTCCGCGCAAAAGGAAACGTCGTAAGCAACGCGCATCGCCCCGCCGGCGACCGGACGCGGCCTGTCAAATCCTCCGTTCATGAGTCGTCCCGGCGAGCCCCGGTGTTCCCCTCGTAGAACGGCTGTTGTTTTCCCGCCACGCAGGCGAGCAACCCATCGATCACGGCGTCATTGCTGACCCGCGGCCTCCACTTCGCCGCAATCTCGCGGGGACTTCGCCGACCCCGTTCCCACATGCCGTTTTCGTGGCGGACGGCCCGCGAGAGAGAAGAAGCGTTTCTCGACGCGGCAAGAGTTCCGCTGGCCCCCCCGGAGACGAGTCCAACAAAACCCGGCAGGGGCGGGGCAACGACGGAGGCTCCCATGCAGAGCGCCTCCAATGCACCAATCGGCTGGGTTTCCCAGCGGGATGAGGAGAGCAGAAACCGGCACTTTCCCAGGAGAGAAGGGATCCGCTCTTTCGGCAATATCCCCTCGAGCCTGACCCGCGGATGCCGATGCAGCCGGCCGAAAGCCTTCTCGATCCCGGGGCCGGCAACGATAAATTCGATTTCGGGATCAGCCGCGAGCACTCTGTCAATGGTGCGGCATAACAAGCGGGCGTCTTTCTGCGGATCGTCCCAGCGCCCCCCGCAATAAACCCGCGGCGGCCGGTTTGATGGCCCGACAGGATCACGCAAAAACGCGTCGGATACGCTGTGGGGGACGACGTGGATCTTCCCGGCCAATTCCGCGCGGCCATAATAACGGAAAATTTTTGCGAGATTGGCGGCGGCTTCTTGCGATTCGATGGCCACCGCAAACGACGCTTCCACAGTGGCCAGCAGCTCGGAGTCCTCCTGCCGGTAGAGAGACATGTACCGGCGGGCCAGATGCCTGAATCGTCTCAGAACCCGGACGGGATTCCCGTCCGGGATCATCGTCATCAGCGATGCCGCACCCGGAAAAACCCGGACGCTGGATTGCCCGTCATTGTCAGCCCGAAGGACAACTCTCACCCCGGCTTCCGTCAAGGCCCTCGCAGGTGCAGAACCCCGCAGCCAGCAGAAGAAAAACGCCGCATCCAACCCGAGGCTACGCCAAAACCAAGGATCCGCCATTTTTTCACGGGAGGTTTCGACGACCGGGAATGCCGCTTCCCCTGCGTCATTGCGCATGCAGACCATCACGGGAGAGTGTCCGCGCTGCGCCAGCGATTCGCAGCAGCCATCGAAATCAATCGACGCGCGCCGCCAGCTGTCAAGGAGCACGAAGGCTGTCTTCATGGCCTGCCGTTCGCAGGCTGGAGCACGGCTCGTTTCAGCTTGCGCATTCTCAAGAGGAGGGCGGCGGGCGCCCAGGAAAGCTGCCGGCGGACCCGCTCCCCAGACGTCAGCCATCCCGAAGAAAAAAACACCCTTCGGTACTGATCCGCGTAATCGTCCGGGATGTATTTCAACCAAGGTTTGTCGGGATTAAAAACGTAGTGAACGATTCTGGCATTCCGAAGGAGATCAAGCCGGCGCCCCTCCAGGATTTTTCTTTCAACCGGCCACCGGATTCTATCCAGATATTCAAACGCCCCGACTTGAAAGTTCCATGAAAAGTCGAGCTCTTCGATTTTTCCCCGAAGCACGAAATTGATGCCGTCCTGGTCGGCGCCAACCAGGTTGTCTTTGTGCTGGTGAAGGAACTCAAGGATCTGTCCGGTGGTATTGTTCTCGTTCCAGGCGCGGACATTGACCCGGAGAATGCCGGAGTTGAAATAGTTCAGAGCCGCATCCCCGCTATTCATCGGGAGGTAATGGAGCCCCGAGGCGAGGTTTTTAATTCCGTACTCGCAAACCGCGGAGACAATGGCGGCACTCTTGGACCCGAAGAGGGGGTGGAGCGACACCCGGGAAAAAACATCGGCATCCAGATATAGAAACTCCCGCCTCTCGCAGAGAATTTGTGGGGCCAGCAGCCGGAAAAATGCGATGTGTCCGAACCGCGCTTTGTGAAGCGCCTCGAATTGCCGGGTTTCCACCGTGTGAATGTCGAGCCTGATCCCCGCATTTGCCGAAAGATCTCGCACGCGCTGGATCCCGAGGTCCGCCTCATCGTTTGTCAGGAGGTAAAAATGCGGGGGAAAATCCCCCTCCCAATGTTTCCAAGTGGACCAGATGGCCACCCAGACGCCGGGAGCATACCGGCCATTTGCCGCAAGAACAATCGACGCCTTATTGTCTTCCGGACTATTCATCGATCTCGGCCGAGCGGGCGCACGTCGGCACGAAAGGCGGCCAGCACCTGGCCGCACTGTCGCGCGCTGAAACTCGAATAGCCGTTTTTTGCCACGTCCGGAGCAATCCGAAATTGGCAGGCGTTTTCAAAGAGGTCCAAGATTCCTGTCACGGAGTAAAGGTTGGCATCGACCCGGTATGAGCCGGGGGGCAGCCAAGGGCTGTCGATTGCGATCTCGATCTCCTGGTCGCCGGCATGGGAGACGCGGTTGTCGAGATACTCCGTGGTGACCACGAAGACGCGCCGCCCCGTGTCGTCGAGAAAGTCCAGAGCCAGATAAAAAACCCCGTCGTCGCGACGCCTCTGGATCGCGGTGAGAAAGGACAGGCTCCCGCGAGCGGGGAACTCCTCTGCGGCGGGCCGGACCCACTCGATGCGGTGCGTCCCGCTCCCCTTGCGGCGGTTGATGTCCTCAGGCGAAGATGACCGCGAGGCCGCGTCGGCAATTTCTTTGGCGTAGAAAGCGAGCGTCTCTTGGGCGGAGCCTTGAAAAGCGATCGACCCTGATTTCAAAAGAATGCCTCTGCGACAGAGCGCGGAGACGGCCGCGAAGTCATGGCTGACGAAAATGACAGTGCGCCCCTCGTCGGTGACTTGCTGCATTTTCCCCAAACATTTCTTTTGGAATTCGGCGTCTCCAACCGCCAGCACCTCGTCGATGATCAGGACTTCCGATTCCAAGTGGGCGGCAACGGCGAAAGCCAGCCGCACGTGCATCCCGCTCGAGTACCGTTTCACGGGAGTTTCGAGAAATTTTTCCACCCCGGCAAACGCGACGATCTCATCCAGTTTGCGGCGAACTTCCGACTGCCGCATCCCCAGGATCGCCCCGTTGAGAAAGATATTCTCCCGGCCGGTGAGCTCTTGGTGAAACCCTGTGCCCACTTCGAGGAGGCTCGCGACGCGCCCGTTGATTCCGACCCGCCCGGTTGTCGGCTCGGTGATGCGGCTGAGGATTTTCAGCAGCGTGCTTTTGCCCGCCCCGTTCCTCCCGATGATTCCCACGACCTCGCCTCGCTTGACTTCGAAGGACACGTTTCTCAGCGCCCAGAATTCTCCGGTGTCCGGCCCCGGCTCCTTCCTCCTGACCATTTCGGCGGGACGGGTCACGATTTCCTCGATCAAATGCCGCAGCCCGCCCTGCCCAGGAACCGAGCGGCCCAGAAAGTATCGCTTTCCGACCTCTTCGACGCGGATGGCTAGGGCGTTCGGCATGGTTTTCAAATCACGTCCGCAAAGGATTTTTCCGTCCCGCGGAAATAAAGCACGCCCGCGATCAAGAAGGCGGCCGACGTGGCGACAGACAGGAACGTTCCGGCGGTGAGCCACGCCACATCGCTCCCGAGAATCGCCCACCGGAACCCGTCGATCACCGCGACGAGCGGATTCAACGAATAGACCAGCGACCATGCCGGCCCGAGTTTCGCGCGGATCACGTCGCTGCTGTAGGCGACCGGGCTCACATACATCCCGAACTGAACAATAAATGGCGTGATAAACCGGAAGTCGCGGTACCGGACGGTCAACGCCGTGATGAACAGCCCCGGCCCCATCGCCGCCATGATCCCCATAACCGCAAAAAACGGCAGTGTCAGAAATCGCCACGTCGGCGGAAACCGGAACCACGCCATCAGGCCGATCAGGATGAGAAAGGATACTGCGAAATCCACGAGCGAGACAAAGACCGAGGAGGCCGGGACCAGAACACGCGGAAAATAGACTTTCGAGATCATCCCGGCATTGCTGACGATGCTCTGCCCGGAATTCGAAAGGGCGTTCGAAAAAAATTGCCATGGCAGCATCGCGGCGAAGACCATGATCGCGTAGGGCGCATCGCCAATCGATGGCAGCCCCGCCACTTTGCTGAAAATGACAGTCATGATGATCATGCTCAGGAACGGTTGGACGAGCGCCCAAGCAGCGCCAGCCACCGTCTGCTTATACCGGACGGCAACATCCCGCCAAGCCAGAATAAGGAGCAGCTCCCGGTAGCGCCAAAGATCAAGCCAATAGTGCTTCTCGACATGGCCGGCCTCGATCCAAAGGTCGAAGTTTTTTTCCGATTCGGGGTTCAGGTCAGCAGTTGTTGGATCCATAATGGCCTCAAAGTGCGGCGACTCACCTTGCCCGAGCCGGCACTGGCGCTGACTAGCAGGATCCGCGCCCGCTTGCAAGCCCGGATGCCGAGAACATACCCCCCCCAATCATTGCGATCTCGGGAACGAGAGAATCTCGCGCTCACCGGGAGCGAAGGAATCGCGCCGGGACCCCGGCCCAGATCTCCCCCGCAGGAACGTGTTGGGTCACGACGGACCCGGCCCCCACGATTGCGCCATCTCCGATTTGCGCGCCCCGGAGCACGAGGACATTGGCCCCGAGCCAGGCCCCTTTGCCGACGACGATGCCAGCAGTTGCGATGGGCTGTGCCCCTATGAGCTGGCCCGGCGCCGTCCCATGGTCGCAGTCGATCAAACGGCACCCGGCGGCAATTAGCGCGTCGTCGTTCACGTGGATCCTTTCACGGCAGTTGAACTCGACCCCTTTCCCGATGAAGACCCGGTCCCCGATCTCGATCATCGGGCCGGGAGTCCAATAGTGGTCCACGTTAAAAAAAATATCCGGCTGGAGAACGCAGCGGTTTCCGATCCTGACCTGGTGCGGCCACGTCACACAACACTTCGGCAGCCGGGTGCCTTCCCCGATCTGCAGTCCCCGGATTTGCCAAAGCACACGCCGCAGAATCGAGATTGGCTGCGGCAGACAGAGCTCCAGTTTGCGCCATAACCGCTGAATGAATTCCGATATGCTCATTGTTGTTTGAAAAGCCGAGCGAACAGGGATCTTTGCCACTCGGAAAATCCCCGCGGGTGTCCGGTTAACTCCCTAGACAGTTTTTGTCAAAACCGATTTTTGAGGGCCAGGGCGGGCGCTTGACCCTTTAACCCCAACCTGCCAGCATGCGACCATGGAAGTATCCGCTGCCAGCTTCAAACTCCGGGCCGACGTCGCAGAGGGCCGAAAGAGATTTCCTATCAGCTCGCGCGCGGGGCATTTGATCCTTGCCCTCCCTTTCGCCCCGAACAAATGAACCTCACCGACACCGCGTTCGACTGCTTGATCAGACCTCTTCGGGTCAGGGGAAAGTTCCGCTTCCTTGCCCCGCTTCTGCCGCGCACAGGCACGAGAACAGCCAAAGTCTTCGGGCACCGGATGTCCCTTGATCTTGCCGATGTCGGGCAGAGGGGTGTCTATCTCGGCTCTTACGAGTTTAATGAAACCCGCTGGGTTCGATCCATTCTCCATGCGGGCGATACGGCAATCGACGTGGGAGCAAACTGCGGCTATTACACCGCCCTGTTCTCAAGGATCGTTGGGCCGTCCGGGCAGGTTTTGGCTCTTGAACCGAACCCGCGTTTGGCTGATCGGCTGGAACACTTTGCGGCCTCGAACGGGCTCTCCCACGTCGAAATAATCCGTGCCGGCGCAAGCGACAGCCATAGTTGCATCACACTCTATATCCCCCCGGCGGAGGATCACAACGAGAGCGCAACCATGGCAAAGATGCCGTCATGGGCCCCGGTCGATGTTCCGATCGTCCGGCTGGATAAAATCTGCGGGGATCGGAACGTGACGCGTGTGAAACTGCTCAAGCTGGACATCGAAGGACATGAACATCGCGCCCTCTCTGGCATGGAGGACCTTCTTCGCAAGGGAGTTGTCCGTTACCTCCTCACAGAACTCAACCACTACTGGCTCAAGGAACAAGGCTCCTCGCCAAGGGCCCTCTTGAACTTCTGCAGAGAAATGGGCTTCAGGCGTACCATTCATATGGATCACCCCGACCCGGAAAAAATCGGATCCGTCTTATTGGAGTGGACTCCGGAACCATAATCTCGCGCAGGTGGCGTTACCTCCACGAGAAAACCGGTCGCGACTCGGTCTCCCTGACCAACAATCACCAAGTCTCAGACTAACTATCACACTGGCTCGAAAAGGTGAGCCCCGTCGAGGCCAAACAACGCGGATAGCCGCAGAACGGGTTGACGAAAGACGCTCAAATCGCTAAAGGGCAAGAGCATGATAAAACGCATCCTCCGAAAAAGTTTTTCCAGATGGTTATATGGCTATTCATCTGCCGAATTGGGGATGGGCGCGGTGTCGTGGTCCCAGTTTGGCGAGGACAGGTTGATCCAAACTCTTTTTGAGCCGGAACATATTGGCTTTTTCGTGGATGTCGGCGCGTTCAATCCAATTTACTTCTCGAACAGCTACGGCCTTTACAGAAAAGGGTGGCATGGGCTGGCCATTGACGCGAATCTGCAAATGGCTGAGCCGTTTGCGCGGTTTCGCCCTAAAGACACCTTCGTTCATTCCGCCGTCGGGAGCCACGCGGAATTCGTGACAATCCGCATGTTCGAAATGGGCGCTTTCAATTGTTTGGATCGGTACTCGGAAAACGTCCCCGAAAGGTTTCGGGGCAACATGCAGAACATGAAAGTGCCGTGCAAGCCGCTTGCAACCATCTTGTCAGGGCATAAAATCGGGCAAATCGATTTTCTCAACGTGGATTGCGAGGGGATGGACCTGGAAATCCTGCAGTCTAACGACTGGAAGCGATGGAAGCCTCGGGTTATTTGTGTGGAAGACCATTCCGATGAATGGCAATGCTCCCCGATCACACAGTATTTGGTTGGTTGTGGGTATTCCGTCAGGTTTCGGGCGGGTTTGTCGTCGATCTTCTCATTGAAACATTAGCCCCCAAGGATGCCGATACCTGCAGATCGCCTGCGGTGCGAGAAGAGTGATCAGCCTCCCCGGGAGGTCATGTAGAACCACTCCATGATCGAGGGGCGGCATTCGGCCAGCATCGCTCTTCGCGTCGCCAGGTCGAAACGGCGGAGCTCGTCATAGCAGTAGGAGTGGGCTTTCGTGATATCATCAACACTCTGAACGGCCGTTATCAAATGCGTGCCCTGAAAGCGCCGCCGGATGATGGCGGATATTTCGATATCAACAAAGTCGTGGACTTCAACCAGCAAATCGTGACGGGCAAGATGCGCGGCCACCTCCTCTGTGAACAAATCTTTTTCGTATCCCTCGCAATCGCTGATGACCAGGGCTTTTTGTGTGAGGGGAATCGACCGGAGAACGCCCGCGTCGCAAAAGGAACCTGTGACGACCCTCCGCGCGACGCCGTTTCTTCGGGCCATTTGTTCGCACAAGTTAATGGCCTCAATATTTGTGTCGTAGGCAAAGACGGTGGCGGTTTGCACGCGCATCGCCAGGCCAACGGCATAATAGCCCTCGGCACATCCTATGTCGACAATCTCGCTATACCCGGCCGAACAGATCTTCTCCAATACCGGATGGAGCTCTCTTTCGTAGGAGCCGAGAAGCTTGGGGATCAACGCGCTGCCCGCGGATTTGCTTGCAGGGTATATCATGCCCTGGAATGGGCCGTGCTTGACAGTGAGGTCCCCCGAGATCGCCTCGAGCGCTTTTTGCTCTTCGCGCGCTGACACGCTTTTGATCCTTTCCCACCTCGCGTAATCCGCAGCGCGGACAATTGTGGCCTCGAGAACCGCCCAGGCAGCCGGGTTCTGAACAGCGCGCGCGACGCCTTTTTTTATCCAGGATTTTATCATGGGCTTTCAACCGCCACCAATGTTTCGGCGCTGTTCGTTATTCATAGCTTCCTGGCTCCAGCCTCGATAATTCATCGCCGGATTTGTTCTAACATCTGCCGCGAGAGGGTGGCTGAGGCCGCTTCGAACAACTGGGCGGCCGCTTCATAGCCGCCCGCATCCAAGGGCGTTTCCTCCAGCAGAAGCAGCTGGACGCGGTATGTCGTCTCCTGGTGGCTTCCGAAGAGCCCGAGCCGGGTGATGAAATCGCGTTTCACGGTCTCTCGGTCCACCCATTCCCCCTTTTCGTTGATCGTCGAGAACCACGCGGTCGCGCTGATGCCGGGCTCCTTTTTCATGTGCATTTGAAACCGGGGCGGGGCACCGGTGGGCGGAACAAAAATCTCCTTTTTCTCGATGAACCAGCCGTTCCCTTCGTAGCATGCCGACACATCGTGATACGTGGCGATGGGATAGTCGAACGCGACCACTGCCTGCATTCCCGGGCGCCGGTAGTTCCAAACCGAAGACGACAAGCCGAGCGTTTCAATTTTGCTGGTCCTGGGCGGGCCGACATCGGACCGACGCCAGTCGCCGATGCGGTCCGGCAGCGAGAAGACGGCGCCGCTCTTCAGCGCCGAGTTCGCCGCATGCAGCCGCCCATCTTCATGCCATTTATCCCAGCTCTTGAACGCCGACAACACGCCGAGGACGGCGAAAAGGCAGCAGGCTGCCTGGAACCACAGGGGAGAAAAATGGCGCGCGGTGCGGGGCTCGCCGCGCGGCGGCGGGAGGCTCGACGGCCCGCTTTTCCGGCGAGGGAAAAGGCTTTCGAGGCTCACGACCAACAGGAGGAAAACCGCGGTCAGGGCCACGCTCTGCATCTCGTGTTTCCAGCCGGTCAGGATATCGATCCCGCGGAAATACCTGAGCCAGGCACCGAAGGAAATCCTGACGACATTCCCCGCCAGGACGAAGGTCAGCGCGGCCGGGAGGCAGACAAGGAAAACCCAGAAGGATCTTCGCCGCCAAAAAAGGTAGAAGAGAGTGAACGCCGTGACGAAGAGGACGGAGTTGATGCCGCTGCAGGCTTCCTCCACAAACAGCTTCTGCCCGGGCAACTCGATGACATTTCCGGAAACGCAATGGGTCACGCCCAGCAGATCGAGCGTGCGGCTGCTCATGGTGGTCGCCAGCCCGCGCAGGAACAACCCCAGTCGCGTTTCCAGCCGCAGCGGCGGGGGAATCACCGTCAACACCATGACCAGGGCCGGGCCCATTTTCCACAGCAGCGCACGGCCGCCGGTCCTCCACAGGATCGCGATCGTCGCGCCGAGCGCCGATACGATAGCCAGCCAAGGGGACCAAAACTGCAGGCCGAGCGCGAGCAGAATCCACGAGAGGAGCAGGAAAGCGGCGGTCAGGGCCGGGGAGCCGCCACGCATCGGCCGGGGAACCTCCCGCAACCGGTCCCAGGCAAGGAAGCCTGCCGCTGCAAGCGCCTGCGGAAAAAACTGATACTCCGGCTGCTTCCAGAGATTGAAGAAAAACGCCGCCAGCAACGGGGCGAAGCCGAGGCCCAGCAGAACAAGGCTCCAGCGGGGAAGTGGGAATGGCATGTGCTCCCGGGGTGGATTCGTCACATCTTGAAGTATCCCGAGCCCGGAGCGGTGGCGCAAACAGAAAGAATGGTTTGAGCCCGAAAACGGCGATTCTTGTAGAGGTTGCAACGCAGGACGCGAAGCGTCCGAGGCCGGGCTTTCCATTCTGAAAGAATTTCTCAATCGCCGTTTTCAGGTGTGCGCCGAGCCAAATCCCTCCAGTTATTGCTCCGGGCTCATCAAGGCCGCCGCGCGGCACTTCAGGCGGAAAAGGATGGAGCCCGAGTCAAAGGCCGCAAGGTTTTCGGGTCGGCTTTTGTCGAAGTCGGCAAGAAACATGTGTTCGACATCCGCGGCGAACGCCCGGTCCTGGACGGCGGCGGAGAGTTCGAAGTTGAGCATGAACGACCGGTAGTCGAGGTTGATCGAGCCCACGATCGCAAAATCGTCGTCGGCCAGCAGCACCTTCTGGTGCATGAACCCCGGCTGGTATCTCCAGACTTTCACCCCGGCGGCCTGGAGCTTGGGATAATAGGTGAACGAGGACAGCCACGGGAGCAGGTGGTCGGCCATCTGCGGGAGGATGATCCGCACGTCCACGTCGCGCAGCGCCGCGTGGCAGATCGCGTAGAGCAGCGGGCTCGCCGGGACAAAATACGGGCTGGCCAGCCAGAGCCGGCGCTTGGCGTCCTGGATGACCGAAAGATAAACCGCCGCCGCGGCACCCCAGTCCTCCGCGGGCCCGGAGGCCACGGGGAAGACGACCGTCTCCCCCACCGAGGCCGAGCGGAGCCGGTAATCCGGGACCGACTTCGTGGCGTAGTTCCAATCCTCAAGAAATGTCATCTGGAAACCCGCCACTGACGGGCCCTCGATCCGCAGGTGCGTGTCCCGCCAGGGGCCGAACTTTTTGCTCCGGCCCATGTATTCGTCCCCGGCATTCAGGCCGCCCACAAACGCCACCGCCCCATCGACAACAAGCAGCTTGCGGTGGTTTCGGAAGTTCATCTGAAAGTGCCTCCCGAACTGCCGGTTCGTGACGAACGGCTGGACCTTCACCCCGCCTTCAACGAGCTTCGCGCACCACTCGGGCGGGAGTTTTTTCGAGCCCACCTGGTCGAACATCACCAGGCATTCCACCCCGCGCGCGGCGGCGGCCAGAAGCCTTGCGGCCAGTTCGCGCCCAAGGATGTCGTCATGGATGATGAAGAATTGGACCCAGACCGACTCCCTCGCCGAACCGACGGCTTCAAAGATGGCGTCGAACGTCTGCTGCCCGTCGATGAGCAGGCGGACCCGGTTCCCGCTCGTCGGAGGAAGCAGGCTGATGTTCCGCGCCACTTTCGACCCGTCCGCGCACAGCCCGCGAACCTCCGCACGATAGCCGTCCAGATGCCGGACCGTCGCTTTCAACGCCTCGTCGAGCGCGGGTGATTTTCCGGTCCCGGCGCGCGTGTAGCCCGAAAACCGCGACTCGCCGAAAACCAGAAAGAGCGGGATCGCGATGAACGGCATGATCACCAGCGCGATCGCCCACCCGATCGCGGACTGCGGCGTCCGCGCGATAAGAATCGCCCGGAGCGCCAGCAGGATGCCTGCAACCTCCACCACTGCGGTCAGCACTCCGTAAAAATATCTTATGTCAGCCACGGGAAACAGGCCTCAACATGCCCGACACGGGGATTCCGATGAAAGCAGAAAAACCCGGAGCGCCGGAAATCCTGTTAAACCGCGGTCCCACCCGCTACCGTATTGCGGATGAAAATCCTCTTCATCGGCGGCACCGGAATCATCAGTTCGGCCTGCTCGGCCCTCGCCGTCGAGCTCGGCCATGAGCTTTTTCTTTTGAACCGCGGCAAAAGCTCGAGGCCCGCGCCGGAGGGGGCGCACATTTTGAACGGCGACATCCGCGATCCCACCTCGGTCGAACGGGCGCTGAAGGGACACGCCTTCGATTCAGTGGTGAATTGGATCGCCTTCACGCCCGAACATGTCGAATCCGATCTCGGTCACTTCCGCGGGAAGACCGCGCAATACGTTTTCATCAGCTCCGCCTCCGCCTACCAGAAACCGGTCGGCAGCCTCCCCATCACGGAATCCACCCCGCTGGTCAACCCGCACTGGGCGTATTCGCGGGCGAAGATTGCCTGCGAGGACCGCCTCCTCCGCGCCGCCCGCGAGGAAAATTTCCCAATCACGATTGTCCGCCCTTCGCACACCTACGACCGCACGCTCATCCCGGAGGAGAGCGGCTGGACGACGATCGACCGGATGCGCCGGGGCAAGGAGATCATCGTGCACGGCGACGGCACGACGACCTGGGTGCTCACGCACCACAGGGATTTCGCGAAAGGTTTTGTCGGGCTGCTGGGCAACCCCCGCGCGGTCGGCGACGCGTTTCACATCACCTCCGACGAGGCGCTCACCTGGAACCAGATCGTCGGCATCCTCGCCGACGCGGCTGGAACAAGCCCGCGCATCGTTCACCTGCCATCGGATTTCATCGCGGCTCACGACGCCCGCTGGGGGGCGAGCCTCCTCGGGGACAAGGCCCACTCGGTTCTCTTCGACAACGCGAAAATCAAACGCGCCGTTCCCGGCTACGTTGCGGGCATCCCGTTTTATCTGGGCGCACGCGAAATCATCGCATGGCACGATGCCGATCCTGCCCGCCGGAACGTGAACGCGGAAAGGGACGCGCTCATCGACAAAATGATCGCCTCCTACCGCTCGATCCTGCCACCTCCCGGCTTGTAATCCCGGCAGGGCTCTTCCCGGCTCGCGAAGCATTGGACAAATCCGGCGGCGTGTGATTGCGTGGGTTTTATGAAATTCACCTACTTCGGGCACTCGTGTTTTCTTGTCGAGAGCGGCGGGCAGAAACTGCTGTTCGATCCGTTCATCACCCCGAACCCGCTGGCCAAAAACGTGGAGATTTCTGAAATCCGCGCGGACTTGATTCTCCTGTCGCACGGCCATATCGACCACCTGGCCGACGCGGTGGCGCTCGCGAATCAGACCGGCGCGCCGGTGGTCTCCAACTGGGAGGTGTCCGAGTGGCTCGGCCGCCAGGGCCTCGCGAATCTTGTCCCGATAAACCACGGCGGGTCGAAACGCTTCGCCTTCGGCCGCGTGAAGATGACCAGCGCGATCCACTCGAGCACGATGCCTGACGGTTCGGCGGGCGGAAACCCCGGCGGCTATGTCGTCGAGCTGGCGGAAGGCGCGTTCTACTACTCCGGGGACACGGCGCTCACCATGGACATGAAACTCATCCCGGAGGAATTCGCGATCCGGTTCGCCGTCCTGCCGATCGGTGACAACTTTACCATGGGGGCCTCCGACGCGGTCCGCGCGGCCGGCTTCGTCGGGACCGGCACCGTCATCGGTGTCCACTACGACACGTTTCCGCCGATCGAGATCAACAGGGAGGAAGCGCTGAAAACCTTTACGGACGCAGGCCTCACGCTCCGGCTGCCGGCAATCGGGGAAACGATCGCGCTGTGACGCGGCTCAGGCCTTTGCGGGAAGCCCGGCCGAGAAACCCATCATCAGCATCGCCGATCCGCTGAAAAGCGACTGGATGCCGTAAAGAATCCCGAGGATCCCCGCGGAGTCGAGCGGCCACTTCTCGTAGATCATGCCTCCGAGCAGCAGCGCCACAATGCCATTGAGCAGAAGCCAGACCCAGGCGGGATTCGAGCGCATCCGGACTGAGGTCACGATGCACACGATGCCCTCGGTCAGGAAGATGGCGGCGACGATCAGCGTGAGTGCGGCCACGCCGGCGATCGGAAAAAACAGGAGCGCCGACCCCGCGGCGATTCGGATGACCGCGGAAAGCGACGAGAAAAAACAGTGGTGGCGGGTTTTGCCAAACACCGCCTGGAAGATCGAGATCGCGCCACTGACCAGGCACAGGGCGCCGATCAATTGCGTGAGAACGACCGAGAAAAGTTGCGGGGCGGCGATGGCGAAAACTCCGACGAGCAGGGAAAGAACCCCGCCGAAAAGGAATGATCCCCGGCTGCGGAAAATGCCGCCCTTCGATTGCGTCACGGGTCAATCCTCCAGGGTGAAGCCGACTTTGATCGTCACCTGCCAATGGGCGACCTTGTTGTTTTCGATTTGCCCGCGTGTCTCGACCACCTCGAACCAGCGCAGGTTCCGGAGCGACTGGGCCGCTTTCGCCAACGCGTTCTGGACCGCTTCTTCAATGCTGTTCGGGGAAGAACCGACAAGCTCGATTTTTTTGTAGATGTGATTGCTCATCCCTCGAAGCCTACCAAAACCTTCGTCCGGTCGGAAGGGAAATCGCGGCCGGATGGAGATGTTGCAAAATTCCGCTTGTTTTCCCCTCACCTCCACGCGGATGCTCTCGTAAGATGAGTTCCACTCAGAGCGCACAAGGATACGCGATGCCCGCGGAATGGGAGCCCCATGAAGCCACGTGGATTTCCTGGCCCCAGCCCGGCTGCAACAGCTTTCCCGGTTCTTACGACCGCGTCGTCCCGACTTTCATCCAGATGGTCGTGGCGCTCGCGGAATCGGAAACGGTAAGAATCAACGTCGCGGATTCGGCGCAGGAAAAATCCGTCCGAAACCTCTTGGGCGGAGTGCCCGCGGAGCGCGTGGAATATTTCCACATCCCGACCAACGAGCCTTGGTGCCGGGACCACGGCCCGATATTCGTGCGCCGGAAAACCGCCCCCCGGCTCGCGGTCCTCGACTTCGAGTTCAACGCCTGGGGATGGAAGCTCTCACCGTTCGAGGACGACGATGAAGTCCCGCAAAAGGTTGCCAAGAAGCTTGGCCTTCCGCTGCTCGACCACAGCGGGTTCGTCCTCGAGGGCGGCTCCATCGACGTCAACGGTGCCGGCACCGTGCTGACCACCGAAAGCTGCCTGCTCAACCCCAACCGCAACCCGAAACTCAACCGCCACCAGATCGAAAAAAAGCTCCAGGAGACGATCGGTGCCCGTCACGTCCTCTGGCTCGGCGACGGCATCGAGGGCGATGATACCGACGGGCACGTCGACGACATAGCCCGGTTTGTCTCCAAGGCCGTGGTCGTGGCCGTGACGGAGGAGGATGAAAACGACCCCAACTTCGAACCTCTCCGCAGAAATCTCGAACGCCTGCGGGAGATGCGTCTTCCGGACGGCGAACCGCTCCACGTGCTCAACTTGCCCATGCCCCGGCGGATCGTGCGCGAAGGGATCCGCCTTCCCGCAAGCTACGCCAATTTTTACATCGCGAACGAAATCGTCTTGCTCCCGCTCTACGGCGAAAGCAACGATGCTTGGGCGGAGTCGGTTCTCCGCGAGGCTTTCCCGAAACGCAAAATCGTGGGCATCGACTGCCGGGAGCTGATCTGGGGGCTCGGTGCCCTCCATTGCCTGACGCAGCAGCAGCCGGCCCTTTGATCTCCAAGCCCATGAAATTCCGCCGCAACGTCGCCCTCATCCTCACCCGGCCGGGAGGAGAAATCCTTGTCTGCGAGCGCACCGATTTTAAAGACTCCTGGCAGTTTCCCCAGGGCGGTGCCAAGGATGATGAGTCGGACATCGAAGCCCTGCAGAGGGAAGTGCGCGAGGAGATCTCCCTGCCGCCGGATTCCTACCGCGTCATCCTCCACCACGGACCCTACCGGTATGTCTTCCGCTCCGGCTTCCGCAAGGAGGGCTGCATGGGACAGGAACAAATCTATTTTTTGGCGGAATGGCTCGGCAGTCCCGAAATCGTTGTGGACAACAAAGAGTTCCGGCGCTCCCGGTGGATCAAACCTGAAACGTTCCGCATCAAATGGGTTCCGCCGGTCAAACGCGACGTTTACCGGAAGGTTTTTCGCGATTTTTTCCAAATCGAGCTCGCCTGAATTTCGCAGGATGTGCGGATTGTTGTTGACTCCGCGCGAAAAAGTTGGGATTCCCCCGCCGCTGCCTATGCTTACATTTTCTGCTTTCACCGTGCTCTCTGCCGCGCTCCTCGGATGCGTCTGGTGGGTGAGCCGCGATGACCAGGGGGTCTCCTGATCGCGTCCTCCCCGCATTCTGCGTCGCGCATTCCTGCCACCATGTTCACCTGGCTGTGTTTCGAATGGAAGACGGGCGGTCTTCCGAAAAACGAGGTTTCCTTCGAGCCTTTCACCATCCGTCTGGCCGAGAAATCCGAGCAGGAAGGGATTTCCAAGGCCATCCGAAGCGCGTTCTCGATGGACTCGGTCTGGGGCGATGTCAGCCGGGCCTTGGCCGAGAAGATCTCGCTCAATCTCGATGCGGCATTTTCGCTGCCGGAACCATCCTGCATGGTCCTCGCGCACGGTTCCCGCGTCATCGGGGCCTCGGTGCTGGATACCAGTCCCGATGCCGAAAGCCACCTTTCCAGCGGGCCCTGCATCCTGCATGAATACCGGAACCGCGGGCTCGCGAGCGGCCTGCTGGCAGCCTCCTTGGGGTTTCTTCAAAAAAAGGAAATCTCCGTGGCGAGAGGGCTGACCCGCTCGAATTCGATCACCGCGCGATTCGTCTATCCGAAGTTCGGCGGCGTCCCGCATCCGGTGGATGGCGATCCGCTGAAGCCGAAGGCTGCGGTGTCTCAATGAAGAAAGACACTTTGCACGAAAAGAATGGGCGGGCATGGACCTTGTTTATTAACGCGAGGCAATCCGATTTCACTTTTTGCGAGGCAAAACCAGCTTGACTTGCGATTTTCATCGCATAAGATTTATGATTCTCAACGAATGCAATCGTAGCTCAATTGGATAGAGCATCTGACTACGGATCAGAAGGTTCCGCGTTCGAGTCGCGGCGGTTGCACCACTCATAGCCAGGGGGTTATGAGGTAGATCCGACGGCCCTTTTTGGCTGCGAGTATCAAAAGCACCCATGCTTTTGATACTTTTTCCCCTTCCCTCGCCCAAAAAAGGGGGGAAAAAGCAGATATGAAGGCGATCGAGCGGAACATTTCGAGGCACAGGAACGGAACATACTATTTTGTGGCGCGGCGCGGGGGGAAGCTTGTGGTTCGTTCGTTTGGGACGAAGGAGCTCGCGGTTGCGCGGGGAAAGCTCAGGGATTTGGGGGTCCAGGGGATTATGGCAACCCGAAGGGACGGGACAGGATCAGCTGCGCGGCCTGCTGCGCAGGCCTTGCCGGGGGCTGTTGTTGAAAGTTCCCCTTCGGCCGCGCCTGTCGAGTCGCTGGCGGTTGCCTTGGCCGAACACGACCGCGGGTTGGTGCTCTTGTCTGCAGGGGCGCGGGAGATGGCGGCCTCGGGCAAAAAGGCAGTTGAGACCTTCGCTACTTCGGGTTGGGTTGGGTTTTCTCCGGTGGCGATCTGGCATGGTTACCGGCAGAGCGGGGTTTTGCGGTTCGGCCGAGAGCTGGGGTCGGCGGCGAATCACCTGCGGTGGTATCTGCGGCGGTTTGTGCCGTGGGCGGTCGAGCGGGGTTTGTTGCCGACCCCAGCTTTGGCCGAGCTGCGTAAAATCCCGAAGGTCCGGGTTAATCCGAGGCGGATCCGGGTTCCGGAGCCCGCCCAGGTCGATGAGTTTTTGAAGATGGTTTCGTCGGAAGATCCGGTTGGCGGGGCTTTTCTGCGGTTTTTGGCGGCTACGGGACTGAGGCGGAGTGGAGCATGTGGGCTGACCTGGCGTGATGTGGACTTCGGTGCCTCGACGCTTGTTGTCCGGCAAAAGGGCGGGAAGGAAAAGGTGCTGCCGGTGTCCCCGGAAGCGCTTGAGCTGCTGCGGGGACGAGCTGGCCAAGTCCGCCCATGGGCACTCGGGAGCAGGGAGCTCGAGGTTCTTGACCGGCGGACCAAGCGGTTCGCCAAGGGCCTTGACCTTGATCTCACAACGTTTCACAGCTTCCGACATTACTTCGCTTCGCGCTGCCTGATGGCGGGGCTGACGGTGCAGGAGACTGCGGCTCTTTTGGGGCATAGCGACGGTGGTGTTTTGGTTTTGCGCGTCTATGGCCACATCTCTACCGCGCATCTCAAAACTGCGGTTTCAAACCTGCGAACAACCTGTGCCATCCCCCCGAACTAGCCGTGGGAGAGGGGTGGGGAGAGGGTAGGGCAATGACTCCCCTCTCCCCAAAACCGTTAAAAAAAGTAAAAAAAACCGAACTATTTGGTCGGTTTGGAACCATAACCGGGGTATGCATACTTTTTCCGCCCGTAAGGGCTCTTTTGCGTTCACTCTTTACGAGGTTCTGGTTGTTGTCGCGATCCTCGGCATCATCTCCGCTATGGGGATCCCCGAGTTCATGCGGGCCAGGGTCCGCGCCAAGGCGCTCAGCGAGACCGAGAACCTGCGCTTGATCGAGTCGGCAAAGGCGCAGTTTGCCCGCGCTAACCCTGGCGTGGCGATCGCCAGTGTCACCGCCCTCTACCCTTACCTCCCGAATGGGACTCTGCCCAAATCTCCTTGGGGCTATGAATATCAGAACATGACGGATCTGACCAAGACCACGGCCTCTCCGGCCAATGGGCTGGCCGCCTGCGAGCCTGAAACCCCGGGGGTTAACCCGGCCATCAACGGCTACAACGACCTCGGGCCTTCTTCTTTGGGAGGCATTTACGAGTCGGCGCTCGCACCGGGGGCTTTCCGGGGGATCGGGTTTAATCCTGGGACAGGCGGCGGTTCGGGTTCGGGGAGCGGCTCTGGCACTGGTATTATCACCGGGACGCCGACGGGTTCGGTCGTTTCGGGATCTGGGACGGGTTCTGGGACCACGGGGTCGGGGACGGGTTGTATCACGAGCCAAGATCAGGGGCCTTTCTGGGACAACACTTGGCAGCAGGCCGGCTGCACGAGCCAGAGCAACTGCGCGAGGTTCGAGTATCTCGTCCCTCGGACCGTCCAGGGCTACTGCTGGAACGATCACCATTATTACTGGCAGCCCCCAGACGGGACCGGGATACCCACCGGCTCGG
>Ga0118677_10001180_pt2 | contig 49957 bp, 45 predicted proteins | sample AliMusrvi5mmetaG_FD_86154 | JGI IMG/M metagenome (GOLD analysis project Ga0118677, IMG submission 86154) | reverse complement strand
ACGGCGATTACCGCACCGAGAGCGACTGATGCCAAGAGGATGAGGCGCTTCCGGCGGGCCTGCCGATAATCATTGTGCGTGACGAGTGATGGAACCGTTACCAGCACCGGCAGGCCGGTAATTCTGGCAAGACCGTCAGCACTCCGTACGGAATGGTCGCTGTTTTCCTTGATGGCGGCCGCGCCAACCCCGGAGATAATGCCGAGCACCAGACCGGCCAGCAGGATCACCGGCACATTGGGACTCGATGGACGCTCCGGCAAACGGGCAGGGTCGATTAGGGTAAATCGTTCGCCAAGTTTTTCTTTCTCCATTCCGTGGGCCATTTTGGCTTCCAGGGATTTTTTTGAAAGGTCATCATATTTCTGCTGCAGGTTATTCCGCTCCACCAGCAGATTTTTATACCCCTCTTCGACACGGGGAGAGGCCATGATCCTGCCTTGATAACTGTTGCGCCGGGCAATGACCGCAGTTATCTGGCGTCGCACCGACTCAATATCCGACCGGGTTCCGGCCAGCTGCGAATCAAACGTAATGTAGGCCGGGTTGTCCGGTTTGCTGTCGTTCGGGTCCTGGTTATTCGCCTTGATCTGCTGTTCCTGGCTCTTTATCTCTGCTTTTGTTTTGATTACATCCGGATACTGATCGGAAAAGCGGCTTTTCAAGTCGGCCAGCCGCAGGCGGAGCTGACGCAGCGCATCCTTGTCATTGGTGGCCAACTGGGCCGGCACGCTGCTCAGCTGCGTCGCAAGATACCCTTCCCGCTCCTTGAGAGTACGCAGTTGATCGTTGAGCTGACTGATATCACGGTCAGCCTGATCGAAAGCCTGCTGGTTAACGCCGGTCAGCTCGGGAAGCGAATCAATGTTACGCTGCTTGAAGGCGGCAATTTTCGCCTCAATACCGGCAAGGGTGCCCTGAATCGACATCATCTCGTCCTGAAGAAACTTGGAAGTGACGACCGACTGTTTTTCACGCTCCTTGAGGTTTTCCTCCATATAGATCGACGACAGCTCGCTGGTCACCTGCTGGGCACTTTCAGGAGTTGCACCGGTATAACTTACCGAGAAGGCGATCGTTGCCTGTGCCGGGCGGCCGGAGCGCGGATCAACAACATCGGCGCTGATCGTGGAAAACTTTATATCCTTCGTCATCTTCGCCACGATCTCCTCCATGGTTACATTGTTTCTCAGATTGGCATAGAGGTTGAGCCGTTTGATCATCTCCATCAAGCGCGGAGTGCCCATAATGCGCTGGTTGATCGTTTGGAGCCGCTGATCAGCGAAGCTGGTGATGTTGGTTTTGACGTAATCGCCCGGAACCTCCTGAGCTTCAATAAGAATCGTCGCGGTCGAATGATATTTGCGCGGAAGCACAACGGTAGCGATCACGGCGGCCAGAAAAATGGTCACGGCCGGGATGAGTATCAGCCATTTGCGCCGTGCTATTATATCCATAACGTCTTTAAAGCTTTTGATCTCGTTTTCCACTCTGTGCTCCTGTACTGACTGAAATATTATTCAAAAAAATTGGTTTTGGCGGTCAGCTGAACAAATATTTTATTGGTGAATGCCGTACCACCTGCAGAACTCCGCTCCTGTACAAAAAAATCATATCCGGCATCTGCAGATACGAAGCGGTTGAATTCATACCGCATTGAAAGTGAGGCCCGCCAACTGTTTTCATCAACCGCCTGACCGCCGAACTGGTTTTTGCTGGCCGTACTCCTGTAGAACCCTGCCGATATCCCGGCAGAAAGTTCATAACTATACTGACGATGCAAAGAAAGAGTCAGCGCATCCTGTTCAACAGCTGAGCCGAAGTTCCCCGAAGTGCTGCTGACACTCCGGTTAAAGGCTAAAGTGCCGCGTAATGCTTCATCAGTGTATGCCACCCCTGCCTTGAGCAGCCAGCTGGCGCTGTCATTCTGTTCGTGTGCCGCAGCAGCTCCGGTTCCAATTTGAAATGCCGAACGGGTATAGCTGCCGCCCCCTTCGGCTGACACTTTCCAGCGCTCATGAAGTTGCCGGGCGGCGCCGATGACCATTTCAAAATTGTCAATCTGTGCGGCATCATAGTCGCTTCTATAGTACCGGACGCCACCATGGATTTTGAGTAACGGCAGCAGTTGGTCCGCATCCTGTTCCACTCCGAGATTGATTCTGTGTGTCGCGACTGAAGAAGAACCAGTCGTGTTGCCACTGTATGAAACCTGATCATATCCGTAATCCATTGTACCTGTTGCCAGTTCGCTGTAAAGGTGTGTAACTCCGACTCCACATGAGGTATGCCGGCTTGAGGAGGACTGCGGTAATCCGTTAGTCTCGATCTCCCTGCCCGGTTCGGATTCAAGGCGATAGGCTGCCGATACCGAAAGAGACAAGCGCTGATCAAAACGATACGCGGTAGTCCCCTCATATTTTTGATCAATGGCATCCATACTGCTGTCAGCACTGTAATGTAGTCCACTGAGGCGAGCCATCAATGAACCACTGGCCGCTTCGGATCCGGCCGAGGCCTTGATTCCGGGAGAAACGCGGGTAATGAAGGTGGCAGTGCTCCCCGTTGGAGTATAAAACAGGTTGTCAGTATATTCCTGGCGCACCTCGATTGATGGTGTCACCACTGTTTCGGCAGCCAAAACTGGTTTGCACGGCACCCCTGCCATCAGCAGCATTCCGGCGCACACACCGGCCAGAATGGGCATGGTGAGGTTTCTGCGGCCAGTTGCAGTCATATCGACGGGTGAGACCTGCCGATTCTTTTCGAACCAATTACGGAACAATGATCACATCACCGCTGACAAGTTGAATATCATTTTCCAGATGCTCCCCACCGGTCACCTCATCGTAATTGAAGTGAATAATGCGGGCGTGTCCTTTTTCCCGACGAATGATCTTTATATCGCTCCGCTTGGCAAACGGGTTGAGTCCACCAACCATGGCAAGTGCCTGCAACACGGTGACATTCCCTTTCAGCTGCGGGCGTCCCGGACTATTGACCCGACCAAGAATGTACACAAACAGACTGTTGATCTCCTTGACTTCCAGAGTCAGAGTCGTGTCCGGAACATATACGCTGATTCGCTCCAGTATCTCCTTCTTGAGTGATGCGACACTTCTCCCCGCTGCCATGGCATCGCCAATAAGCGGAAAGACTATTTTGCCATCCGGCAAAACCACTACCGTTCTGGCAAGAGCCGGATCTTTCCAGACTTCTATGGCAAGGATGTCGCCGGCACCGATCAGGTAATCTGGTGAGGCTACTGCAGGCGGGGACGCCTGCAAAACATCAGGTTCGGCGCAGCCGGTTCCGGAGCTGAGTATCGAGATCATGAAAACAATCAGAAAAGCGATTGATCCGCTTCGAACAAGTCGTGAATACATAGTGTAAGCTCCTGTAAATACATCGGTATAATCGTGCGTCTTGTCAATTTATGCGCTGAGCAGACCGGGGGTTAGCCGTGGACACGCAGGTCACAACCGCTGCAGCGCCGCCATTGCCTGCTTTTTCTCAGGAAAATCCCCGCCGGCCAGCGCCTTTTTCAACCGGTTACGAGCCTGATCTTTCTTTCCCGCCTGAATGCTTGCCATCCCCAGGTGGTAATTCACCGTCTGATTTCCAGACAATTTGCCACCCGCTACTTCCAGCAGCTGTAATGCCCGGGGGAAATTGTTTTTCCGGTATTCGATCCAGCCGAGAGTATCAATTATGAGAGGATCATCCGGACGGATGGCGAGCACCTTTTTTGTCAAGGACTCCGCCTGTGCAATATCTGCCGGCACATTGCCGTAATCGGCAAGAAAGCAGGCATAATCATTACTGATCTGCCATTCGGCGGCATGCTTAACCAGCAGTCCTTCATATATCTGACGTGCTTTGGCGGTTTGATTGCCCCGGGCATAAAGATTCGCCAGTTGCAGTGTCAACGGAATATTGTCCGGAGCAAGCCGGCCAACTACCTCCGTCAACTCTGCAATAGCTTTGGGCAAGTTATCCTGCTCGGCCGCCAGCCCGCTCAAGAGCAGATATGGCGCCGGCAAACGGGGATACTTCTGTTTTACCTGCTCATACTGAGCCCCGGCACGGCGAAGATCTCCTTCAAGGCGATAGACATCTCCCAGTTCCACATACGCTTCCGCATCGTTCGGATGGCGGGTAATGTAGAGCCGCATACGCTCCTCAGCCTGCCGATACTCCTTGCGTGACACGGAAAAGCGGACCAGGGCGCGGGTGACGCGCAGTGAACCCGGTTCCAACAGTTCTGCCTTGTGAAGACTTTCCAGGGCCAGATTCGGCTCAAGATTGAGTAGATAGGCATTGGCAAGCAGCAGGATGGCCTCTGCATCATTGGGTCGACTGTTAATAACGGAACGAAATGCCGATATGGCAGAGACACCCTCACCGTTCCGGAGATGGAGGCGACCTTTCAGGAAAGTTGCTTCAATATTGGAAGCGTTTCCTTTAAGCACCTCTGCAACGTATCGCTCTGCCAGATCCCGTTCCCCGCGTTGAAAGTACGTGCGGGCCAGCAGGACTTTGGTTTCCACCACTTCCGGCAATTGGGGATCTTTTTTAATACCGAGACACTCAGTTAATACTTTTATCGCCGCTTCGCTTCTTCCCAAAGCGCTATACAGCTCACTCAGGGCAAAGCGCAGAGTAAAACTGTGCGGTACCGCTCTGATCCCTTCAGTGAGAATTTCCTCCGCGTCATGCGGCAGGTGGCGCGTCGAATAAAATCCGGCAATCGCCTCCAGACATGCCTGGTTTTTCAGGTTGCCTCCCTTAAGAGTGGCAAGAGTCTGACGAGCTTCCGTAGTACGGTTGTTTTTCCAGTACAGGCCGGCCAGATTGATGCCATAGGCATAGGTATCCGGTTCCAAAGCCATAATCTGGCGAATCCCTGCTGCCGCTTCATCAACCTTTCCCACGACCGCATAGTAATCGACCAGCGTTCTCAAGAGGGCAATGGACGTCGGATTCCTGCGTACTCCTTCCAACAGAGTCTTCTCCGAAATCATTCCGTCATGCAGGCCGTTTTGCGCCAAAGCCAGCATCAGATAAGCGGCCGGTTGGTGGATACCGCCGGCAATCATTTTATCTGCCAACGGTGCCAGCGCTTTCCAATCCTTGCGCGCCATCAGCACGCTCCCCTTCAGCAACAGCCCTTCCTGATTGCGGGGATCAGCCTTCAGGATAAGTTCCACCTTCTGCTGCGCCTTGGTCCGGTCACCCTGCATCAGATAGAGTTTTCCCAGTTTTGCCTGGGCATCCAGGTTTCCCGGCATAAGCTCCACCGTGCGCTGATAACTCTTGAAGGCACGCTGGAGGTTATTCCTCCGCATCTCGGCCTGTGCCAGCAGATAGTGCCCTTCAGCAAACCGGGGATCAATCTGGACGGCGTTCTTAAGTTCCAGAGTCGCTTTAACCAGGTTACCCTTATCCATAAAGTCTCTGCCGCGCGTATAAAAGCGCATCTTCTTCTCTTCGGCCCCACCACATGCGGACAGAATAAGAACCGGCAGCATTACCAGCAGAAATTTGTTTCGCATACAGCCGATATCCTTAAAAAACATTCTGAGCCTCATAAAAACCACCGTACCAGCACCAACAGCAAAGCAGCTGCGACTCCCGCCGTCACCACACGGTACCTGCCCCGCAGTTCAGGAATAAGCACTTCACAGCCGTAATACATGATTATGATTCTGGCGATCACGTGTCCCATCCGGTGACTGTTTTCATCCAGTATCGGCAGCAGCGGCATCATAACGATACAGATAATCAGAAAATCAAGCGGCGTGCTCTTGAAACCGACCATACGCCTCGTCAGCTTTGAGACCAGGATGCAGAGCAGAACCAGCAGAATGAACAGGCTCTCGTATCCCCACTCGACAAAGGGAGGCTGACCGACTATCCACTCATCAGTCAGGAAAACACCATAAGGGACGATAATGTAGACGAGGCTCTTCAGCATCACCTCGAAGCGGTGAGGCAGGGCAAGCCGGATGCCGACCATCAGCAGCAGGAACAAAGCGGCGGTCATTGCAACCTGTCCGGACGGCCGCCCCGAAAACAGCACCGTCAGAACCAGCAACACCGGATAGAGGCCGCACAGTGCCCGGAAAATACTTTTGATATGCCGGCGCAACCACAACATATACACTTTGGGGGTATCGAATGAAGCATCTCGTTTCAGCGTCCAGTTATATAACCGGCATACATTGAATACGGTCAGCACCAGGGCTGAAAAGATCAGATATCCCCCCAACAGCAGCAGGTCGGAATAAAAACGGAGAGTATAAGCCAGGACGATCAGAGAGACCTGGATCATATAGATCACCAGCACCGATTCCGGCTGGCGAAGCCCCAACTCCAGCAGATTATGATGAAAATGGTTTTTGTCGGCAGAGAACGGGGAGCGCTTGTGCGCAATCCGGCCGCACATCACCGTTACGGTGTCAAGGATCGGGAAACCAAGGATGAGCAATGGTACCACCGGACTGAGCGCAGTACTCTTCTGGGTCAGCGACAGGGCAATTGTTATCGCGGTAAAACCGAGCAGCTGACTCCCGGTATCGCCCATAAACACCGAGGCGGGAAAGGTATTGTAGCGGAGAAAACCGAATATCGCTCCACAAAGGGCGATCGCAATCAAGCCGAGGTTTTCCTCCCCTCCCTGCCAGGCGAGCAGACCGATGGTGGCTATGCAAAGCAGGCTTATTCCGCCGGCCAGGCCGTCCAAGCCGTCAGCCAGGTTTATGGCATTGGTGACACCGACAATGGCGATCAGTGTCAGCAGCAGGGATATCCACTCCGGAATAAGGAAGCCTTCCGGCAGGAGCATGCCGAATGTAACGATCTGGACCCGCCCCAGATATATAACAATGCATGCGGCGGCTATCTGGCCGACCAGTTTCCATCCCGGTGAAATATCAAGCAGATCGTCCGCAATACCGAAGACGATCAGCACAGCGGCGGCACAAAGATAGGCATGAATAAAGCTGTTGTCCCACCCCCAGAAGAGCAACGGCAGACAGGCGCCCAGTGCCATGCCGACTCCACCGACCCGGGGGATTGGCTGGGTATGGACCTTGCGCTCGTTGGGAAGATCGACCAGATTGAAGTGCAACGCCAGATGCCTCAGCAGAGGCACGGTGAGTGAGGTAACCAGAATCGCCAGTATGAGAGTGGATAGATATTCCATGTCAGCGCGCCGGAAGGAATGACGCAAGAGTTGGTGCAATCTGTCGGGCAAAACCGTCCAGGCGTTGCTCCGCAGTGCCCGGATGCTCAGCAAGGCCAACCGGAGTCAGCAACCGCACCAATGCACCGTCGGTGCGATGCAGGATAAGGGCGTCCCAGAACACGTACAGCTTCAACTGGACCATATCCGTAAGAATTCTCCCCCGCTGGGGAAACCAGTAATACATCAGCAACCGCTCAGAGCCCTTTTGCATGAGCGACCGCTGTACCCGGCACTCTTCACCATGGGGACCGACCGGGAGCATGGCTGAGCCGGAATCGTTGAAAATCCATCCGCTTCCCGGCAGGCAGGTTGCCGGCGAATGGCTCGACTCCCCTTTCCGCTGACTTGCGTTATATGCCACGTACAGGCTCACTGTTTCGCCATGGTCATTGCCATAATCCGCAAGCAGATAGTCACTGAGTCGAAGGGTATCACTGGTTTCCTGATCCATGGCCGAGCGACTCCCATGCCACGCACCAACCGACATCGGAAATACTGCCAGAGGTTTTGCCAGGGGCACCTGTTCACGAAAATTCACCAGGCGCAGTACTGAGAGCAGGCCCGTAAGCATCAGCAGCGCAACCAGTCCCATACGCAGCCCGGAATGGGCGGCAGACCATTGCGGCGCTGAAGGGGTTGCGGAAACCGGCGGGACCCGCACGCCACCGGCACGCATCTTGAGAACCCACATTTCGCCCAGCAATATCCCCAGGCTGAAAATGAATATCAGCCACCCGGAAAAATCATGAAACATTCCGGTCGCCATGTCCTGCCCGAAGAACTGGTAGACAAGCCCTACTGAAGCGATGCGAAGACTGTTGATCGCCACCGTCAACGGTACGGCGGATGCGACCAGAATGGCTTTTTTCCAGAACGGAGCCCGGGAAAAATATGCCAGGAGCAAGCCGATGATCAGCAGGGGGAGAAGATAACGGAGACCGCTGCAGGCATCAACTACCTGCAGCTGAGTGAAACCAAGATCAATAACATTTCCTTCACGAAAGGCGGCAAACCCCAGCAACTGCAGGATTTTCACCCCTGCTGCCGAAGAAACCAGTTTAAGTTTGAGCGACAGGGGATTGTTGATGGCATTGGGAAAGGGAAACATGGCGATGCTGAACAGTAGCGGAAAGGCGATAGTTCGCAACCGGGGCCATCCCAGATGAAGCAGGAGTAGACCGGACACCATCAGCCATGAGGAAAAATACAGCGTGTAATATTCCCCGCCCAGCTCGCCCACCAGGCAGAACATCGCACCAAGTGCCAGCGGCACTACCCCCCACCAGGAGGTGCCGGACGGCTGAGCTCGCAGCGCCGCACGCTGTTCCCACACCAGATAGGCAACCATCGGGGGGATTGTGTAGCAATAGTTGTAGTCATCGCTGTTCCACCATCTGAGCATGAAGGAATAGCTTTCTTTATAGATCATGATTAAAAGTATCACATAAATACCGACCAGAACGCTCCGTAGCACCACAATTTTTCCATCAATCGGCCGCATACCGCATGCTATTTCTGAAAAATTGTTTTTCATTAAATTCTCTGTTTTGCCGTGACCAAAAAGCTTCCGGTCACAAGCGCTTCAATGCCTCTGCAGCCTGCTGTTTTCCGGGAAAGTTCCCGCCTGCCAACGATCTGTTGAGGTGAATACGAGCCTCTTCCTTCTTGCTGGCGCTTAAACACACCATGCCAAGATGGTATTCCACGGTCTGGTTGCCCGTTGCCAAGTTGCCGGCTTTGTGCAGAATGTCGAGAGCGGTCGCAATATTGCCCCTGCGATATTCAGCCCAGCCGAGCGTGTCCTGCACCAAGGGGTCATCCGGCTGTTGAACCGCAGCATCCTTTGCCAACGTCCAGGCGGTTTCAAAGTCCTGCTTTGAAGTACCGTTGTCGGCTAAAAAACAGGCGTAATCATTTTTGACATGCCATTCACCGGGACATCTGCTCACCAGTTTTTCGAAGGTCTGTCGCGCTTTGGCCGGATTGGCCGTGCGAACATACAGATTGGCCAAAGTAAGCGCAGCCGGAATATTACCGGGTGAAATCCTGCCGGCAACCATTTCCAACTCGGTAATGGCCCGGGTCAGGTTACCCTGCCGGGTGTACAGTTCACTCATCCGGAGATAGGGAGCGGCAGCATTGGGTGCCCGCCGCTTCGCCGCTGCAAACTCCTCCCCGGCACGGCGCAGATTACCGCCGAGACCATAGAGTTCACCCAGCTCAACACGGGCATCACTGTTCTCCGGGTGTTTTATCAAAAACTGCTGCAAGCGTTCCTCCCCTGCGCGGAACCTGTTTTCCGCTGCGGAGAAGCGCGCCAGCGCACGTACGACACGCAGCGAATCCGGCTCAATCTGTTCCGCCAGCTGCAGATTCTCCTCTGCGAGCTTTGTATCCCGGTTGAGCATATGGGCATCGGCAAGAAACAGGTAGCCGTCGGCATCATGGGGCCGGCTGTTGATCAACGAGCGAAACGCCGAAATGGCGGCAACGACATCCTTCTTCTGCAGGCTGACACACCCTTTCAGGTAAGTAGCGTCAATATTGGAAGGGTTGACCTTGAGAATTTCACCCAGGTACCGTTCCGCCTCACGCAGTTCCCCCCGCTGGAAACAAAAGCGGGCCAACAGGTTCCGCGTCTGAATACTTTCTGGTTTATTTACTTTCTTATCCAGGGCAAGACATTCTTTAAGAACAGCCAGCGCCTCTTCACCTCTGTCTGTGTCGATATACAGTTCACTCAGCGCAAACCGGAGCAGATAACTTCGAGGTGTGGAAACAATCCCGTTCTTAAGCAGTTTCTCCGCATCAAGGTTCAAACGGTGTGACAGATAGAAGCCGGCAATAGCAACCAGACACTCCTCGTTGGTCTGGTTGGCGGCGGCGAGTCTCGTCAGGATGTCGTTCGCTTCAGACGGGCGGTCGCAATTCCGGTAGAGCTCCGCAAGGGTAATTCCATAACTGTAATTGGCCGGCTCCAGTTCCATCAAGTGCCGGATATGCTCCGCAGCGGCATCAACGCGCCCCTTGACGGCATACAGATCGGCCAGAGTGCGCTGGATGGCGGAGTCTGTCGGATTCAGTTGTGCCCCTTTCAGCAGGGCCAATTCAGCCCCTGCCGTATCCTTCAAACCGGAACGGGCTGTTGCCAGCATCAGATACAGGTCCGGCCTGGTCACGCCGCCGGCGATCAGACCCTCTCCAAGCGGTGCCAACGTGCTCCATTCTTTCCGGGCAACCAGGATACTGCCACACAACAACTGCCCTCCCGTATGGCGGGGATCAGCCTTGAGCACCAGAGTTACTTTTTCCTGGGCCCGCTCCATATCTCCCCTCATGAGAATCAGCCTGCCCAGAGACACCTGAGCCTCAAGGTTGCCCGGCGCAAGTTCGACAGCCTGGTTGAAGTATTTGTAGGCTTGCTGATAGCTCCCTTTTTTCATCGCTACCTGCCCCAGCAGAAAGTAGGCATCAGCGTATTTTGGATCAATCTGGATGGCATTTTTTAATTGCAGTTCAGCTTTTTTCAGGTTGCCGCCGTTCATAAGCGACCGTGCCTGGGATAAAAAGCGTGTCTTTTTTTCGATCGGACTGCTGCATGCTGTAACAAGCAGTACTGTCAGCAGTGTAAGAATGAGTCGAACTGCCATCATGGCGTAACCACCTTTTCATTGCGGTGCTTGCAATTACATTGTTAGGTTTCAGTCGTATGAATTTTATTACTTTAAAAGGCCTGCACATCTGTTTTAGAAACGTCGCTTAAAAAACGGCCCGAAAGCAGTGCTTTCCCGGGCCGTGAAATAATCCCACTATGAGTTACCCTTATACCCGTTTCATTCTTCTGACACCCACGATGCCGACAAGTCCTGAGGTAAGCAACCAGGCGGCACCTGGAATAGGTGTCTGGGTGATATTGGCGGAAACGATTTCAGTTCTGCCGATTTGTGTCGTCACGTTGTTTGCGGTAGTGGTAATCAATCCACCAAAATAGAAATTGTCGTACAGCATATCTGCCCTGTTCACTGACCAGGAAAGGGTTGTTTTGGCTTTGTCCATGACGGGAGACAGCAATACCGTTGCCACATCACTGTTAAGGGTACCGGTCGCCTTGGTACCGGCCTTGTTTATCGATGTGTCTATGTACTGGAAGTACACCGAATCGTTAAAGACATCTTTTGCGTTTGCAAAATAGACCGAATAGGTTTTGCCGTTAACGGCAGGCGCCCCCGCCAGTAACGTCATGGTAAAGTCAATGACTGACCCGCTGTTGGTCATCGTCAGACTTGTTATCTGGTTGTTAAGCAGCGAGGTATCGGGTTGCACCGTCCAGCTTGACGGCGCGGCAAAAGCATATGTTCCGACTGACAGAAAGATTGCCACAATGCAGAGCCGAGTGATGTATTTTGCTGTTTTCTTCATTTCATGCTCCTATTTCTGAAATAGTATGGTTCAACAGGGTAAACGTAACATCCTCAAACTCTCTTTATGCCCTTTTCATCCTTCTCACACCCACCAAGCCGACCAACCCGGAGGTAAGCAACCAGGCAGCTGCGGGGAGTGGCGTTGCGGTAACCGATATCTTATCGGTCAGGGCGAGTATCGAGGTCGTTCCGTTGGTATTCAGATCAATATTCACCGTGTACAGGTTGCCGTTGCTATCCAGCAGCGGTGTCGCACCAAATTCATCCTGGAACAGGCCGAAGGAAAATACGCTGCCGCTCTGGAGGTCGCCAACCGACTGCCCGCCGGTAAAAGCAAGGGTGTAGGCCAACGAATTGCCGAAAGTCACCGCGTGGTTATAATCGTTGATGGCACCGGTATTGGCAAAGAGTACAGAACCGGGCAGCATGCCGGTGACATACGTCCCGTCAACGACTGAGCCGATGAAACCCAGGGCGGTGCCGGTAAGATTGGCGACCGTTGCGGTAGCGGCCGGCGTGATATCAGTACCGGGGTTGAATTGGTAGTAAAGGTACCCGGTGCTGCCGGCAAAGGATGAAGTATCCACATTCACCGAATAGCTGGGAGCAGCAAAAGCCGAATTTGTAGCGAACAGAATAACAGCGGTAATCAGCAGGATAAGTTTCGTCAGTTTCATGGCCATTGCCTCTCTCATTTATAAAGTACTGGAGTGAAGTTGATTTTTGCATTCATCGGATTTGTAAATGTGAGCGGCACACTGATTGATCCTGAAGCGGCAATTATTGTCGCTGACGGAGCTATGTACGAGACACCATTGTACGTCACTGTTGCCGTATCCAGAGTAACCCCGGCAGTAAGACCACTCAGAGAAACGTAGAACGGCCCGGCAATGGCGGCAGCACTACTGTTTGTGAAGGTAATGGTACCGGTATATTTTCCTGTTGCCCGATTCAGGACAAATCCGCTGATTACAGTTTTTACCGATGAAGCAACAATACTGAGTGCAACATTATTTACGGTCACGGTGGCTGATCCGGTCACGGAGCTGTAGTTAGCAGTGTCGGCCGGAGTGAAGGTTACCGCCTGCGCTGCGCTGCCGACTGCTGGTGCGGTTGCTTGAGCAGAGAAGGCAAAACTTCCGGCCGGGGTTGCAACTCCTCCTGTCAATGAAGAGTTTGCCAGCGTCTGACCAACAGTCAGGCTTGAAGCGGTTGGCCAGGTTGTGACGCTCGAAGAGGCCTTGGCGATTACGAAAGTGCCATTGGCGCTGCCGCTGTAGTTACTGTCGTTGATCGTTGCAGTGACAGAGTAGCTGCCGGCGGCGGTGTTAGGAGCGTTGGTCCAGGTTACTGCCAGACCGGCCGGAGTAGTAGTGGCAGTCGGAGTCAGGGCGCTGCCGCTGTAAGTCTGGTTCAGGTTGCTCAGAGATACTGATGCGGTGGCCTTGTTGACGGTGACATTCACTGAATTTGATGCTTTGTTGTAGTTGGCGCTGTCGGCCGGAACGAAGTTCACCGTAGCACTGTAGGTTCCTGCTGCTGGTGCGGTGCTCGGTGCGGCAAAGGTAAAAGTGCCGTTTGTGCTGCCGCCGGACAGTGTGGAGGCATTCAGTTTCTGTTCATAAGTGATGGCGGAAGCTGCCGGCCAGGTGACCGTGGCATCTGCCTTGGCGATTACGAATATTCCGTTGGCGCTCCCCTGGTAGTTACTGTCGCTGATTGTTGCGGTAACAGAGTAACTGCCGGCAGCGGTGTTAGAAGCATTGGTCCAGGTAACGGTCAATCCTGACGGAGTGGTAATTGCGGTAGGAGTCAGGGCGCTGCCGCTGTAGGTTTGATTGAGATTACTCAGCGACACTGTTGCGGCGGCCTTATTGACCGTGACGCTGACCGTATTTGATCCCGTGTTGTAGTTGGCAGAGTCAGTCGGTGTGAAGTTCACCGTGGCGCTGTAGGTGCCTGCTGCCGGTGCGGTACTCGGTGCAGCAAAGGCGAAGGTGCCGTTGACGCTGCCGCCGGACAGTGTTGAGGAAGTCAGCGTCTGGCCGTAGGTGATAGTTGAGGCGGTTGGCCAAGTGATGACTGCATCTGCTTTGGCGATTACGAAAGAGCCATTGGCACTGCCGCTGTAGTTGCTGTCACTGATCGTTGCGGTGGCAGAGTAGGTACCGGAAGCGGTTTTTGGAGCGTTGGCCCAGGTAACGGTCAGACCGGCCGGAGTGGTGGTAGCAGTCGGAGTCAGGGCGCTGCCGCTGTAGGTCTGATTCAGGTTACTCAGGGACACCGTTGCTGTCGCTTTGTTGACCGTGACACTGACCGTATTTGTTGCCGTGTTGTAGCTGGAGGAGTCGGTCGGTGTGAAGTTCACTGTTGCGCTGTAAGTTCCTGCTGCTGGTGCGGTACTCGGTGCGGCAAAGGCGAATGTACCGTTTACGCTGCCGCCGGACAGTGTGGAGAAAGTCAGGGTTTGACCATAGGTGATTGCTGAAGCGGTCGGCCAGGTTACCGTGGCAGTTGCCTTATTGACCGTGACATTAATGTTATTTATTGCAGTGTTATAGTTCGCTGCATTGGTCGGTGTAAATGTTACAGACTGAGAAGCATTGCCTGCTGAAGGTGCTGTGCTTGGCGTAGTAAAAGCAAAACTTCCTGCCGGGGTCGAAGCACCGCCGGAAAGAGTGGAACCGGTCAGTGTCTGACCATAGGTAATGGCAGAAGCGGTCGGCCAAGTGGTGACGTTCGGAGTAGCCTTGGCAATTACCAGTGTGCCGGAGGCGCTCCCCAGGTAGTTGGTGTCGCTGATTGTGCCAACGACCGTATAACTACCAGCACTGGTCGGTGCGGTTGCTGATCCGTTGTAGGTAAATGTAACGGTCTTACCACTTGGATTCGTGGTTGCAGTTGCTGAAAGCTGGGTGCCGGTATACGTCTGGCTGAGACTGCCGAGCGTTACTGTGGTAGTAGCCTTGTTAACCGTGACGCTTACCGTACTCGTTGCCGTGTTGAAGTTGGCAGAGTCGGTCGGGGTAAAGTTCACCGTGGCGCTGTAGGTTCCGGCTGTTGGTGCGGTACTCGGTGCGGCAAAGGCGAATGTGCCGTTGGCGCTGCCGCCGGACAGTGTGGAGGAAGTCAGGGTCTGGCCGTAAGTTATAGCTGAAGCGGTCGGCCAGGTAACTGTAGCAGCAGCCTTGTTGACCGTGACATTCACATTATTCGTTGCCGTGTTGTAGTTCGCGGTATCAGTCGGCGTGAATGTTACCGATTGTGAAGCGTTGCCAGCTGACGGTGAGGTACTTGGAGTTGTGAAGGCAAAGCTTCCTGCCGGGGTCGAAGCGCCGCCGGAAAGAGTGGAACTTGCCAATGTTTGACCATAGCTAATTGCGGACGCGGTCGGCCAGGTGGTAACAGTTGGGTTGGCTTTGTTAACTGTGACGCTTACCGTATTTGTTGCCGTATTATAGTTGGCTGAGTCGGTCGGCGTGAAGTTCACCGTGGCGCTGTAGGTTCCTGCGCTCGGTGCAGTGCTTGGGGTGGCAAAGGCGAATGTGCCATTGGCGCTGCCGCCGGACAGTGTGGAGGATGTCAGCGTCTGACCGTAGGTAATTGCTGAAGCGGTCGGCCAGGTGGTAACACTCGGGGTGGCTTTGTTGACCGAGACGTTTACCGTACTTGTTGCCGTGTTGTAGTTGGTTGTGTCAGTCGGCGTGAAGGTTACTGACTGAGACGCGCTGCCTGCTGAAGGTGCGGTACTTGGTGTAGTAAAGGCAAAGCTGCCGGCCGGCGTCGAAGCACCACCGGTCAGTGTGGAGGAAACCAGCGTCTGACCGTAGGTAATTGCTGAAGCAGTCGGCCAGGTAATGGTGGCGGTCGCTTTGTTAACCGTGACGCTTACCGTGCTTGATGCCGTGTTGTAGTTACTAGAGTCGGTCGGTGTAAATGTTACGGACTGAGATGCGCTGCCCGCTGCAGGCACGGTACTTGGCGTAGTAAAGGCAATGCTGCCGGCCGGAGTCGAGGCACCACCGGTCAAAGCTGAGGAAGCCAGGGCCTGACCGTAGGTAATTGCTGAAGCGGTCGGCCAGGTAGTGACGCTCGGAGTAGCCTTGTTGACCGTAACGCTTACCGTGCTTGATGCTGTGTTGTAGTTATTAGAGTCAGTCGGCGTGAATGTTACTGACTGCGCAGCGCTCCCTGCTGACGGAGCGGTGGTCGGAGCTGTAAAAGTAAACACTCCAGGCACTGAAGCAACTCCGCCGCTCAGGGTTGAAGAAGCAAGCGTCTGTCCATAGGTGATAGCGGTAGCGGTCGGCCAGGTGGTAATTGTCGGTGCGAGAGGGGCCTGGTCGATATTTACTGCAACTATTGAGTTTCTGCCCATTTGCAACGATGACAATATTATCGTATCAGTTCCGGACGTGATTGGAATGCTGCTTACGGCAACATTTGAACTTCCGCTGGCGTTGGAACTCCAGAGACTGCTTGAAAATGTGTTAGTAGCAGAATATGTGGTGCTTGAAGTATTTGACTGAGAATTGGCCAACACAACAGATATCCCGAATGGCGCATATGCAAGGCTGATGGATGTTGTACTCGTTCCATAGGATGTGGTGTTTGAAGCCTTTGTTCCAACCGGTGCAGCTTGCGCGGCATTCTGGTACGAACCGGCAAAGATAGCCATTCTGCTCATGCCGGTATATGTGGCATTTACAGCGACACTGTTGGCGCCGGCCGGAATCTGGCTGTCAAGAATATAACCGATCCAGGACATGCTGCGGTTTGAGGTTGCTTCTGTCGTTGCGATCGGAATGACGGTAACTCCCCCGTACGTGACTGAGCTGACCGTCATTGTCCCCGTAGTCCCGCTGTCTGCCGTAAAACCGACCAGCAAAATGCGATTAGTGCCAGTACCTGCGTTAAATGTGCCGGTTGAAGTCACGGCGCTGCCGGATGTTCCGGCACCTGCGTACACATTAGCCCAGGCAGTAAGCGGCAGGACCTGCGGAACCAGCTTGAATGACGCAATTGCTCCGGACCAGTATGATGACGCGCTGACCGTTCCTCCCGTTGTGTATGCCCCGGTTGCAGTAACAAATCTTTCCAGGGCATAAACTCTCGCGTTGTTTGTAGCAGTACTATTGGTGGAGTTTGAACTACCAACCGATGTGAACGAGTTTGAAGGGGTGCCGAGTGAGTATCCGCTACTTTTCAGGCCAACACCGGCAATGAGAAGATCTGTTGCCTGGCTGGTTGTGGCCGTCGTCCCGGTTGTGGCGCCAGTACTGGCTGTTGTGTTGGTACTACTTGCACTTTGATCCGTCGATGAAGCGGCAAGTACGCCGTTATATTCTGAAACCACCGCCGCCGCATAAACAGATGAAGCAAGAGTTACCGTAATTGAGGTACCTGCACCGGCAACATTCGGTGCATACCAGATTTCCGTAGTGGTGCCATTCGCAGCAGTACCGTTTGCGGCGACCGCCCTTGTCCAGGCAGCCCCCGTTTGTGTAATTGATGATACTGCATTGGCGACCGTTGTGCTGCGGGTAGAGATTACCGCTATCAGTGTGTTGCCGTTGGTCGGTGCCGTTACTGTTAAGCTAAATGAAGCTGCAGCTGCTGCACCGGTACTGCCGGTGGCATATGTTCCAACACGGGTTGCTGCGGCAATAGTATACTGCCCGACCGCGCCGCTGCTGTTGCCAACCGCGCCCGCCAACTGAGCCGTATCAAGAGTCTTATCCTTCATCGCATTGGCCATGTTGATCCGGCCTTTGCCGAATTTGATAGCCCGGTTCGGGTCACTTGCGGAGCCTGCCTGATCAGTAGTATCACCTAAGCGGTCAACAATCACGCCATTGGTAATCGTGGGATCAACAGCCTTCATGAACGCCGCAGCCCCCGCAACAATTGCTGAGGAGGGTGACGTACCGGTGAAATAGCTGTAACTGCTGTTGAGCGCCGTTGTATAAATACTGTCACCGGGTGCGGCCAGGAAAACATCCTGCCCGTAGTTGCTGAACCCGGTGAGTGCGTCGTTCTGATCAGTCGCTGAAATCCCCATAACGCCGCGCATACTGGCCGGATAGGTTGCTTTGTTCGCACTGTCATTGCCGACAGCAGCAACTAAAACCGCACCCTTGCTCCAGGCATAATCAATGGCATCCTGCAGTGACTGGCTGTAGTCAGGGTTGCTGAAACCCATGAGAATGACATCGGCACCATGGTCAGCGGCCCAGACAATACCTTCAATAATATCGTGGTCCTGACCGTGACCGGTAGAATCAAGAACGGTGACAGGAATTATTTTGACTCCGTTAAAGGCAACGCCGGCAATACCTTTACTGTTATTGGTGGTTGCGGCTGCGATACCGGCCATTTGTGTACCGTGCCCTGAGGGGTCTGTCAGGCCGGTGGAGCCGTCCAGTATTGATGTTCCGGGGAGAATGGCACCTTTCAGGTCAGGGTGACCGGCATCAACGCCGGTGTCAAGCAGTGCGATTTTTGCCGTCCCTTTCGGAACATATTTTCCATAAACCGACTCCCAGCCGATTTTTGAAAGCGCCCACTGCACCCCATAGTCTTTGTCATTGGGCTGCCCTTCCGCCTTGCGGGCTTTGACCACTTCAACGTGTTCCACTTGCGGGTCGGATGTATAATCCTGCAGGACGAGGCCCAACTCCGTATTTTTCACCTGAACGACATGCAAGCGGATAGCCTGGATGTTTTTTTTCTCGACTCCCCCGTTACGTGCAACAACCGCAGCCTGTTCAGCAGTGGACAGGCCATTAACAAGTTTGACCATCAGCATTGTCGTGTCTGCTGCAAAGGCACCAGAGGCGGAGGAAAATACCGTTCCGACAACCAATAGCGTTAACAGCAGGAACGCCATAATTCTGGGCGTTTCAATGGTCCTGATGAAGGGAGAAATTCGGTGAGCCTGTTGATTTCCTTGCATGATTAAACCTCCGACGTAACATTCCTGGTCAACTCTTCTTTGCCTCCTTTGGAACAGCAGATTGTGTGCCATTATTTATTTCTTTATATTTCGGATAGTTTCATAGTTATTGGTAAATTCCCGGTAGGATACGTAACAAGACAGAGCCTGACACACTTTTGTAAACATTTCATATTTACAGCCAGTTACACCGCCTGCGACACTTATTGACATGCAACTTTTGTCTTAATTAATCCAGGAACGAAACGACATTTCTATGACGAGATGGTGAGGATTAGCGGTGGGGGGAAAAAGTGAACAGAAGACTGAAACGATAGGCGATATACCAGAACAAGGACTTTTGCCCGAAAGAGAAAAGCCCCTTTACCAATTGGTAAAGAGGCAACAAAGCTTCTTGATCCGGATGAGATTCCCGGCTTTGGGGGGCTTTTTGCTTACTGCTGACGCTGTTTATTTAGCCAAAGACATTACCTATTAGTCGCGGTTTTGCTTTTATTGCAGCAGCTTTTGCTATAATAGCCGGCGCTATCGGGGTAACAACCGCAACCAGTCTGGATTTTTTCGCGGCACGAACGGCACGGGCTTTAGCCATGATTTCGCCCTGGCCTCTCTCAAGAGCGGCTTTCTTCCGCAGCTCAGAATAGGCTTTGGCAACCAGCGGCTGCGTTGCGGGAATGCCAAACCGTTTGCGATATTCACCCGCTGTAAGGTCATGTGTCTTTGACAGGTGCCGTTTAAGGGTTTTGAAACCACCCTTGTTGCATACCATACAGACTACTTCCAAAACTTTAAAAAAGTGCTTGTAGTTGGCATTTACCGGAGCGGATACTTCCGGCACCGTACTGACTGCCCCACCACTCTCCTCTACCCCTTTCAGAAATGAATATATCATGTTCATTTCAGCTTGAAGTTCGTCAGTTGTCATATCCTTTATTGATGCTCTTGCAGTGATAATTTGTGCGGTCAGCTCCGTTATAGATGCCATATAGCTTTCTCTCCCGTTTATAAGATCTTACTTTACAGATCAACATGCACTCATACTACTTGAAAAAAAATGTACACCCCTTACAGAGTATAATTCCCACAATTAATCCGTACAGTTTACTAGCCCTGTTTTCATCCTGACAACGTGACGATAACTTCAGTAATCTGATTTTGAGCTATTGTAACAGCTTGAAGTTCTTTGATAATTTAGCTATTTTGTTATTCACAAAAACTCACCCGGCAGGTGAATCATGAAACGTTTTATCATTGAGCAGTCCGACGAAGAGTTCTACACATCCCACTCCGGTCTTGCGCTTGTTGGGCTGGCACTGAATCGTTTCACGTCTCTATCTACCGCCCTTGCCGTAATGGATGACCCTGGTGATCTGATTGCCGGAGTCGACATTATCAGAAGTTACTGCGCACTTCTTGCTCAGGGCAAAAGCGATTTCGTTGCTGTTGAACAGTACCGCAAAGATGACTTCTTCCGGGAATCCCTCGGAAATAAGGATGTTCCCTCAGAGGGCACCATGCGTCAACGTATGGATGAGTACGCCAAGCAGATTCTTGCTGCTGTATCCTGGGCAACCGTCGAGTTTCTGGAGAGAACGAAAGCCCCACTGACAGCCATTTCAACTGGCCACATACCTCTTGATCTCGACGGATTCGTTCTCGACAATTCCGGAAGTAAAAAAGAGAACGTTGAACGCACCTACCGGCAGGTTGACGGCTATCTCAGTCTTCCCGCCTATCTTGGGCAGGAAGGGTGGATGGTAAACCAGCACCTTCTTCCCGGTTCGCAGCATCCGCAGAACGGCTTTATTGCCTTCATACGTGAAACACTTGGTCGAATCCGTCAATTCTGTAAGCAGAAACTGTTACTACGTGCCGACTCGGCTCATGATGCCATTGCCAATCTGGCGGAGCTCTCCCGGCATCGGCGTGTGGACTACATTATTAAATGGAATCCCCGCAAGCAGGATAAACAAGCATGGGCAGAGCAGGCCTTTGCGATGGGCAAGGTTACTTCGCCACGTCTCGGCAAGCGGATAGCTGTTTTCAGTGTAAAGGAGAAGCACACTTTTACCGATGCTGACGAAATCGCACGGACTATAACGCTTCGCCGGGTCATGCGGGTCATTGAGCGAACCACTGATAAAAAAGGACAGATGCTTCTCGTACCGGAAATTGAACTTGAAGGGTGGTGGACAAGTCTTACTCTTTCCGATCAAGAGATAATCGAACTGTACAAGGGGCACGCCCTCTGTGAACAGTACCATGCTGAAATCAAGACCGACATGGATCTTGAACGACTGCCATCGGGTAAATTTGCAACCAATCAACTCGTCATGGCCTGCGGCGCTCTGGTTTACAACATCCTGCGTTTCATAGGCCAAGTTGCGCTGGTAAATGCAAAAGGAATTATCCGCCATGAAGCCAAGCGCCGGAGGGTTAAAACGGTTATCCAGGAGCTTGTCTACTTTGCTGGCAGACTCATCACCACCGGCAGGCGTCTTAAGCTACGATTCAGTCGCCACGTCACAGCCCATGCTGAGGCATTCGGTCAGATTTACCAAAGGCTCGCTTATGGGTAACATGAACCGTCCAAATATACTGATGCTGCAGACGGCCGAAAATCAGCCACAGAATTCGCTTGTTCGCAAAGGGTGAGAAGGGGTAACAAAATAGCTAAATTGCCAGAGAACAAGGTTTACAGACAAATTTAAGAGGCCGGTTTTTACAGATTTAGGGAGTTGGTGGGTAAAAACGCCGACGACAGCCACCAGACCACCGGTTTATACAAAATCACGTCACGGATTCAGGACCTTATAAAGCGCCGCCATTTCGGTGGGTGATACCGGTATCGATGGTCTGTCATTTGCATTCAGCATTCGATTAACAGATGGAGCATTACATTCATCAGGTGATTGCGAGGTTTCACTATTACAAATTGAATCTGATGCAGAATTTTGTTGTATAAATTGTGAAGCTAACTCTTGCTGTGAATTTGATTTATTAAAATTACTGGCGGCTGTTATCAACATATTTTGAAAACTCCATGCAACGGCTGGTCTATATTAAGCAAACGGACACCTACATAAAATTAATGTTACAAGTGTATCCGTAAACTAAGGAAATATTATGTAATAAAGGAGGATTTTAGAATTTACTTATACCGGACGCGCATGAACTGACCTACATGCGTTAAAACGGCTCCATTGCAGACAAAGCGCAGCGTCGCGTGGTACTCAGTTTTGCAGCAAAAATCTGTTAAAATGCTCTTCGCCACTGTAAAAATAGAGAAATTTCACGCCCATGCCGAACAGCTTTGCTGAGTGAAGCAAATTATTGTGAATATTTTTTGCCCATACGACAAGGGCCACGATCTTTATTTTGAGATTATCCTCTGTGTTAAATTCAATGATAATTTTCGTATTCGGCGGTGCGACTTTTGGTGTGTTAATCAGCATGCCCGTATCAGAGATATCCGCGCTATACCCCATTCGATTTGTCTCGATAAATCCGAAAGTAATCGGGAGTTGCTTTTTGTGTCGTATACTCTCTCTTTTCTCTAACATATCGCCCCATTCTGCAGTTAATACCAATAATTGTAGCAAAATGTGTGCCTTGCACAGGGAGTGGATTTTATTACGTGATACTAGACAGATACGGCAATAACATACAAAAGGGGCTCAAAGCAGAAAATGCGACAGAATGTTACTGTTGTATAACTAGCTATATAACAAGGGTTATTACAAGAAACAATTGTTGCATATGCAAAAACTGTCCGGGAATGGAGCTACGATGATATTTCCCAGAATTTGGTATGGGTGAACCACTTCTATTTGGACACCTCATTATATATCAGCAACAAAACCGGTGTCACGCTGCAGACGCTTATTAAGCGCCTGTCGCGATATTCCCAGCATAACGGCAGCGGTACGTTGATTGCCACCGGATGCCCGAAGCGCCTCTCTGATCAGATACTCGTCGGCTTCCTTGAGAGTCGGCAGCCGGCCGGACGGCAGCTTCAAACATTTATAATCCGATCCAATCAGTGGCACGGGCGGCAATTTGGAAGATGGCTTTAACCTGGGGAGTACAATGGCACCATTCGCCGCTACTATTACGGCATTGCTGACCATCCCCTTCAATTCCCGCACATTTCCCGGAAAGTCATATTGATTCAACATATCGAGATCATCTGCCGACACTGAAGGCATCTGCATTCCAAGTGAGCGTGACGCCTGCCTTACAAAATGGTCCACAAGAAGCGGTATATCACCCTTTCGTTCCCTAAGAGGCGGCAGAGAAATGTGGTGGGAGTTGAGACGATAATAAAGATCACTGCGAAAACTTCCTTTCTGAATCATCTGCTCAAAATTTGAATTGGTGGCAACCAGTATTCGCGCTGTCGCAATGTTGACGACGTCTGCTCCAAGGCGGTAATACTCACTTTCCTGCAGCAGTCGCAGCAGCTTGACCTGCGAAGCGATACTCAATTCTCCAATTTCATCAAGAAAAAGTGTGCCGTCTGCCGCCGTTTCAATCAACCCCTTACGCTCACGGTCTGCACCGGTAAAAGCTCCGCGAGTGTGCCCGAAAAGAGTATCCGAAAACATTACATCATCGAGGCCCGCCACATTCACCGAGACGAATTTACCGGATCGCCCACTGATATTGTGCAGGGCGCGGGCGATCAATTCCTTGCCGGAGCCGGTTTCACCGGTAATCATTACCGCCTGGGACGTAGGAGCGATCGCCTCCATATATCTGAAGATGGAACGCATCTTTCGGTCACGTGTCACCACATGCGGAAAATCTACATGTATGCTCGGAATAAGCGGAGAGAGCTCTCTCTGACTCATCTCCTGTGGATGTGTCTTTTCCAGACAGCTGTGTATGCTGCCAACGAGGCGATCAAAATCCAGAGGCAGCGTCAAAAAGTCATACGCACCGAGTTTCATGCATTCAATGACCGTCTCGTGATCATATATTCCGGATATGACCAGTATTTTTGTGTCGGGGTGCAGAGCAGCGATTTCGCGGAGCAGTTCGAAGTTTCTTTCAACCGGATGACAGAGGCCGTAGATGACAACACTCACCGGGTTTGCGGCCATAAATGATATGACGCTGGCACTGTCGTTAATGGCGAAAACCCGTTTGAAACCGTTTGAATGCAACTGCACGGGAAGTGTGGAAATAAAACTTCCCTGTTCATCAAGAAGCAGAACAGCGTCATAGCTTTGGGGAATGGAGTTCAAATTTTCTCCGACTAAGAAATATTTTATTACAAACTGCCAGTATCAATACTAACGTTGTTGCCGATAAAATACCGCTTACATTATCTTACATTTTAGCTGACAGGAGCGAGGAAGAAAGTGACGGTATTTCGGGGAGGATATTGAGCTAAAAAGAAAGGATTACTGTTGAAGATCGGCAAGAAAAGCGTAGGTTTTAGAATGACGGGCACGGATCGGCATTTCGGATTCAGGATCAAGGGCGCGTACTTTTGAGCGGAGACGACTAAAAAGCACCTCAACCCGCTTGACAGCATACTCATCATCCAGATGCCCTAACGCAGTGAATATATCTGTTCGGGAAACGGTGTGCTCCGGAGCGGCAGAGAGCAACCCGATCACAACACTTTCCTGAGCGGTCAGACTGATAACAATTCCGCGGGGTGTCCGAATAACAGATCTTCGCGGGTCAAAGGCCCAGGTGGAGTCTTCCGGTGCAGAGGGGGATTTGATCCGACTGACAAGACTCAGCAAGGCAGCTTGAAGTTCCAGCGGATCGAACGGCTTCACAAAATAAAGATCAGCGCCGCTCTGAAAACCGGTCACCCGCTCAGTAATCTCTCCGCGGCCGGTTGTCATGATGATGCCACAATTGATTGAACGGCGAAGTCTATGAGCAATTGCGAGTCCGTCTTCGCCCGGCAGATTAAGGTCAAGCACCACAATGTCCGCAGTATAATCTGCCAAGGCAAGGTCCAAGGCCTTACCATCAGCAACACCACGCACATCATGGCCAAAACGCGTGAGAATTGTTTCCAGCATGACACGAGAGAACTCATCATCCTCAACAATAATGATGCGCAATTTCGTCTCATTTAAAATTACACCGTCGTCAAAAACCACATATACCCCATGTAATTGGTCACGAGCTCATCAGCATCAGTCCGTTTTTCAAGGCCAAATAGTTATACCGTTTTTTCGAATAAAATACTGCCTACTTTCGGTAGGCGAGCACTTTTTAAGAATACTTCAGTTTATATTAGCTTGGCAAGTAACTCGGTATTTTCACTGGAGCGCGTCGCCACTACGCACAAACGTACACTCGACATGAAATTGGTCGTGAGACGAACGAACCATAAGAAGGTAAAAACGAAAAGTGCTTTCAGTTTAATTGTGGATCGCTAAGTAATAAAGAAACCCAAGCTACACAGATTGTGATTTTTTCACAGACGCCGACATATACCGAGTAACTTCGGGACAGTTTCAACCTGCTGAAATTATCACGGCAGGGATTATTTATCGTCGTCAACGATAAGATTTTTCGGTGCGTACATGGTAGGCTCCCCCCTTCATTACAAATCGTCACTTCACCGGCCTGTCTAACAATTTACATGCCATTTCCAACAACACAGCTAGTAAAATGGATTTTACCATAAACTCGGCATTCGCACCGATTTCACCCTGTTCCCCGATAATTTTGGCACTGTAACCGCTGCAGAACAGTGCCTTCATATCCGGCTTGATCTGCCTGATTTCATCATACACCTGTTTCCCGCTCATACGAGGCATGATCAAATCAGTGACAATCAGCTTGTAATAGCCGGCATCGACTTTAAACTTGTTCAAAACATCCTGGCCATCCACAGCAGCCAATATGACTTTCCATAACTTAAATGGACATAAGTTGCATCTCCGCAACTAACTTCGCTATCAGCTGCTCTGCAATTTATCTGTATGCACCTAAACGAATACCATATTTTTACAGATCAATAGACTTAAGCTGCAATGTATGTTGCTGGTAAATATTCGTCAACACACACCTCACACAATATAACAAACTAATATTATTGACACTATTTCTTTTGTAAACATTGGCCCTTAACGTGCACTCAAATGCTAAACTTAATTCATCTAATTATTCTGCCTTGGTTGCAGTTTTTAAATTATTTCAGAAAAACTATATTTGCTGGAGAATACACCATGATTGAAAATTATTTTACTTCAATAGCCGAACAGTTTGGCATCAAACTTACAAGCATCAAAACAACAGCTTCCTTCACTATCGGAATAAGTGACAATATTCTCGTAAAGTTATTCAATGACCAACATGTAGCAGTACTTCTCCTTCAGCAGAATGAAATAGAAGATATTCAGAACGGTACTGCTCCCGAACGATTATATTTATCAGCCAAGCAAGCATTATTTGATCTCAAGTTCAGATATGACGCTGTCAGTAATGCCTGAATATTCTTAATTCCAAACACAACCTGCAGGCGGTGTCATCACGCATCAGTAGTACCTGAAAAAATATGGGAATAGACATATCAAGCACAACCAAACTATCGCCATCTGAAATCGAGATTTTAAAGACATGTGCTGATATTGTTAATTCAGTAGCAAATATATATCATATTTTTGCGCATTTTTTTATTGATAACAAAAACATATCAAATCTCTTACTGAGCATAGCGACTGAAAAAGAAAATCATGCAAAAGAATTGAAATTCGCTGTAACAATTTTAGGTTCAGGCATGAAATCTGTGCGAATTGATTTGCCGGGTGCTCAGTCAATGTTAACTAAGATACGATTTTTAAGTGATAAAATTCAATCCAAGCAACCTGTTCTCATTGATGGCCTGAAAACGATGATTAAACTTGAATCAAAATTGTTCGAGTACAATATGAGTTCGCTTGTAGAGTTTGAAGACGAACAAGTTTGTATGCTCTTTGAGGAAATCAGTGAAGGCAGAAACAATCATCTTCAAATGCTGCAGCATTCAATTGATTCACTGTAAGAATTATCATTTGATAAAATACATCCATAACAGGAAGAGAAAACTGAATGGAAAATTACAATAAAGGTTTCTCGCTGATTGAATTTATCATTGTTTTGGCAATTATATCGACTCTTGCATCGATTGCAATCCCTGCGTATAGCAGTTTGACACTGAATTGTTGTAACAAAAGAGCCATTTCTGAAATAAGAAATATCAATATTGCAGTGCGGGCCTATCAGACTGAAAAAGGGATTCTTCCCGCTTCAATGAGAGATATTTCGCTTGAGAACCTGCGAGATCCGTGGGGCAATTTGTACCATTATCAGCCGGTCACCTCTGCAAGCACCTCTATTCAAGACCGCTTTGGAAATGCCCTGAATTCCGAATATGACTTATATTCTTTTGGCCAAGACAGCACGAGCACTCCCATTGCCGGTTCTCAAATCAATAATGATGATATTGTTCTTGCCGGTAATGGTGATTACATTGGCATCCGCCCCTAACAACACACTGGCACGAGTTTTAGATGCCGTCCACAGCACTGCAGCCATATTCCTGTTTCACACGGGCCCAAGTGGCCAACGAAGTCCTATCCCGAAGAGATCAAACTAAAACCAAACAATTTACCTGGCACCCCACGCTGAGGCACAATCATGAGCGAAACATGAGTTTATATTCCAGAGGCACTATGAAAAGAACGTATGAATCATTCCATCACGAAAAAAAGATGCGGAAAGATGTTTAAAATGCAAGACACCTCTCTGTTCAAAAGGGTGTCCCGTTGCAACTAAAATACCACTGACATTCAATCTGTTTCTGTAAAGCAACTCCTATCGTACAGCCGTATCCGACTGTAAATGCTACGCATTTAAAAGCCGACCGTGCCACATTTGTGGTGGCACGGTGCCGAAATTCTTTCGGCAAGGTGCCTCTCAATTCTAACGCAAGTTCACCAGATTTATTCACCATTCATGAATTATATTGCCCCCACATCACGTTTTTTTTCTTGAGTCATCAAGTTGAGCTGATTTGTTGGACAGCGTAGTGATCTAAACAGTGATGCCTATTTCAAAAACGTCAGGGGGCTCATATGACCATCATTTCTTCAAAGCAAAATATTTTGATTCATAACTCGTTTTACGGTTCTCCGACTCCAAAATCCAGACTTGGGTCGAAGAGGTTACCACTCACAACCGTTAATGCCCTTCAACCCTTTAGCCACGTGGCTTTAAACTCCCTTGCCACCTACCCTCTATGAAGACCGGACACCAACATGATCTAGTTTATACAGGATGATTCGCTCCTGAAAATCCAGGAGGTAACTATGGCAATAATTATTGAGAAACAAACACGTAGGAACAGGGTGCAGTTCAGCATGCCCAAAAAGCTTTACGATGAGCATCAAAAGAATCTGGAATTGGCTAAAGAATTAGGAGCTGTTGTTGAGTTTAACGGCGACTTTGAGAAGTGGTTCAGCTCGCAGGTGGCCCAGGTAGCAAAAGAACTGGCTCGCATGAGAGAGGATGCCTCTAAACAGGTGAGATCGGGCAAGTCAAAGGAATCGTCAACCATGAATTCTTCAACGATTTCAACCACAACAGGAAAGAAAGGTAATGTAGCTCTGACTGAGACAGAAGAGGTGGCAGATGGCGACAATTAGACCCTGCCCAGACTCTAATGCGGAATGCACTGCGTATTATTTAATTCGCCGCGCTCAAGTTGTGATTGCAAGTTACCTGCATTTTAGGTCCAAAGATCTATCAAAATACTTGGACAGGACTGCTTTCAATGAGATTGCCACCCGTCTGGCCGATCGCTATTTCCATCGTTCAAAGGAACTGACCGTATTTCAACTAATGATTGAGTTAATTCTTGTTCTCTTGATTATGGCTCCCGTGCTGCAACGCCTTGAACTTTCTTGCCGTTTTGACTGGCACCGCGGACACATCCTCGGTTTCATTCGCCGTAACATCGGCGGAAGAATCGGCAGATACCACGCATCCATCCGTGTAGTTGATCGTTCGTATCAACCGGAATTGCTGGCTGCCAATCTGAAACTGCTCGGAGTACATGACGAAGTCATGGTGGCAGTGCTGTTGGATCTTTACCGCCGCCATGCTGGCGGCAAAACGGTTCGTGATCTACTGGCTCATCAACTGTTTGACCCTATCTTGATGATGTCTCAGCGGGAAGGGTTTGAGTTACGCTTTGGTAACAAATTTCTGCGCCTAGAAAAAGCATCATTTCCAGGTTCTGTTGATCTGCGCAGGCAAAGTATTTCCGGCAGCACCAAGTACTGAGAAGGCGTGGTTTGCCCGCCAGGAAGGGTGGGACTTCCAACCGGAACCAAAAGATGTCCTTTTTGCTGATTATATCCAACAATGGTATCTGAAGGTCTGGGATCTTTTTTCTGAAGGGACCAAGAAGGATGATTGGCAAGGTGCAATCAATTACTGGCTCTTGCCTTACTTCAGTGAAATGACTTTTTATCAAATCAGTGGTACAGAGGTGAAAAATTTTATTGCAACACTAAAAAGGAAAAGTGGTTATAAGGAAGGGCAGCCACTCAGCAAGAGGCGGATCAGAAATATTTTGGTGCCGTTTCGGGCAATATTTAATGATGTTTGTGAGGAATTCAGGTGGAACCTTCCTGACCCGTTTCGTAACATCAGAAAACATTTGCCGGATACAGAAGTCAAAGATCGAGAAGTATTTCGTTTTGATGAGTGGAGACTTTTGTTACAGCACATGGATTCGTGGTATGTTCCTATCGCTGAGTTCATGATTCTCACAGGCACTATCAGTTCAGAAGTGGCCGGACTACGCAGGTCTGATATTTTTAGCGATCACATTCTGATTCAGAATACTATAGTCAGAAACAGAGAAAAACAAAAAACCAAGACTAAATACAGAAGCATGAAAATACCAATTATAGAGGCAATCAGAAAAAGGTTGAATGTAGCTCTTGACCGGACAGTAGGCAATTACATTTTTTGCAACCCAAGTGGCGGAAAATTCAAGCCCGCTGATTTTTGCAACAACATCTGGAACAAAGCCCTGATTAAAGCGGGATTATCAGATAAAGTACCTTACTGCATGAGGCATTCGTTTGCAGCGTGGAGCCTAACCATAAAGGTAGACATGCTAAGGCTGGTAAATCTTCTGGGTCATAAAGACAAGAAAATGGTTTTTGAGGTTTATGGCAATTACGTAGAAGACTTGGAACAAGATGCGCAAAAAATCCTCGACTACGTAGGTCAGGACTTCATCAAACATGAAATGAAGCAACATGTTGCCGATGCCATGAATCATGCCCTTATTCCGCATCTCCTCATGCAGATCCAGAATCAAATAAATTTAACCGCACAGGCTTAATAGACGGGGTTTCGCCCGTAATTTGAACTTTCTTAGTGAAAGTTCTAGTGAAAGCCGAAACATAATAGTCGTTTTATCCTATAGTTTCAGTATGTTCCAGTTTTAGTAAAACGGTTTTCTTGACCGTATACGGCCGAATTGTTATAGTCGCGCCGCTTGTTTTATCCCACCCCATTACACAGGAACAGTGCAGTGCCCAATAGACTTTGCACCATCCAGCAGAAAACCGGCACCATCGCTAATGTGTCCATTCCCGGAAGCGACATGTCAACGGCCAGAGACGTTCTGGAGGCACTGCGCCACCAGATGGGCGCACTTGCCGGAAATAATGACATCAAAGGGGTGTTGGTTACCGGTGCGGACAACCGGTTTTGCCGTTGTCTGCCGGGGAACTGTGCGTCTTTACAGGATGCGGCGGCGCTGTCCGGCTTCGGTCAGCAAATCATGTTCACCATCGAAAAAACCGGCATACCATGCATCGCCGTTATTGAAGGAGAATGCTCCGGACTGGGGCTGGAAGTCGCCCTGGCCTGTGATTTTATCGTGGCATCATCGTCTGCCTCGTTCGGTTTTCCCGGTATTGCCGAGGGGACTATTCCCTTCTGCGGCGGCAGCCAGCGGCTTGCCCGGCTGATCGGCAAATCAAAAGCAAAAGAGATGATATACAGTGGTGAACTGTTTGACGCTGATGAGGCGTACCGGATCGGCCTGATCAATCGCCTGTATCCCGCGGGAGAAGCGCTGGAGCAGGCCGAGCTGTTACTTGCCCATATCTGCACGCGCAGCCCGCACGCTATCCGCATTGGCGGCGAAGTTGTTAATGCCGGCTTCGATATTGACCTGGCGACCGCCTGCATGCTGGAGCGTGACGCATTTGCCCTCTGCTTTTCCAGTTTTGACCAGCGCGAGGGGATGCAGGCATTTCTCGACAAGCGTCAGCCGCAGTTCAAAGGAGAATAGCAATGGCACTGGATCATGGCTGCATCCAGGTATATACCGGCGACGGCAAGGGCAAAACGACCGCCGCGCTCGGCCTGGCGTTTCGGGCGGTCGGACGGGGCCTGAACGTCTGCATGTATCAATTCATCAAGGGAGGCGGCCGTTACGGTGAGCATATCGCCGCGGAAAAGCTGGCGCCGCTCCTCACCATCATCCAGACCGGCAGGCCGGGCTGGGTCAATACGAAAGACATCACCGAAGACCGGCTCACTGCGCAGGAAGCGTTTGTCCGGGCCCGCGAGCTGCTGACATCGGGGGCGTATGATCTTTTCATCTGCGATGAAATAAATGGTGCGGTCGGCTTTGGTTTGATAGACGTCGAACAGGTACTGGAATTGATCCGTCTGAAACCGGAAAAAACCGAACTGGTGCTGACCGGTCGCAATGCTCACGAGTTGATTATTGAAAAGGCTGATCTCGTGACCGAAATGCGTGAGATCAAGCACTATTACAAGGCCGGAGTTCCGGCACGCACCGGCATCGAGATGTAACTTCACCCATTTTTAAATGCAGCTTTACCACACCTAACGGAGGATATGTACCATGGCGGAAAGAACTTTGCGCGTACTCGTCGGAAAACCGGGCCTGGATGGCCATGATCGCGGAGCAAAAATTATCGCCCGCGCTTTTCGTGACGCCGGCTTTGAAGTAATCTATACCGGCCTGCATCAGACTCCCGAGCAGATCGTTTCTGCAGCAATTCAGGAAGATGTTGACTGTGTCGGCCTGTCGATTCTGTCCGGCGCCCATAACACCCTCCTGCCGAAAGTCACTCAGCTCTTCAAGGAAAAAGGGGCCGGCGATATCAAGGTATTTGGCGGCGGCGTTATTCCTGAAGATGACATCCCGGGGCTGAAAGCCGCCGGTATCTGCGAAGTGTTCACCCCCGGCACCTCAACCGAAGATATCGTTGCCTGGGTTAAGAACAACGTGCAACCACGGGCCTGATGCCGTACAAAAAACTCCGCATAGAAATAGCGAACCGGGTCGGCTACTTACTGCTCGACGCCGGTTCGCGTTTCAACAAGCTTTCCATCACCACAATTCGTGAGTTAAAGCGCGCCTTCGCCCAGCTTGAAGCTGACGTTTCCGCGCATGTCATCGTCCTGAGCGGCCATCCGGGCGAATCATTCGCCGTTGGCGCCGACATCGGACAGATGGTCCATTTCTCGCCGGAGAATGCGTTCCAGTTTGCCGAGCTCGGACAATCGCTGTTTGCCCAGATAGAATCATGCCCCAAGCCGGTCATCGGTGCGCTGAACGGCATTACCATGGGCGGTGGCTGTGATCTGGCGATGTCGTGCGACATACGCATTGCGACGGAAGGGCTGCGCATTGGTCATTCAGGCGCCAAACTCGGCATCATTACCGGTTTCTGCGGCACCCACAAACTACCGCTCATTGTCGGCAAAAATTTTGCCCGGGAAATTTTCATGACATCGGAAATATACAGCGGCGCCGAAGCTCTCAGAATGGGGCTGGTTGACAGGCTGTACCCCGAACACGATTTCTGGCGACAGGTTACCGCATGCGCCGAACGAATTGCCGGCCAGCCACCGGCGGCCATTGCCGCTGCAAAGCGCCTCCTTAATATCGCCGAAGATACCGGCCTGCGCACCGGCTGCCTGGTGGAACGGGAAACGGCGACTCACATAAACGCCCGCACCTGATCGCGGCTCCGGCACACAGACTCCGCCCGCACGCCTGACGCACATCACAACAGTGCATCAATTTTCTGCAATCCCTCCAGCGCCCCACATGGCAGCGAAATATGCGGCGGCTCGATATCCGATTCGCACGGGTTGATGCGGATAACGGTTGCATGTTCGAAGTTCCAGCCTATGCGCTCTGACGTTGCCCTGATCTTCGGAATAGCACTTCCCGCCCCCATTTCAATAACCGCTATGCGACGTTCTCCCTGTTCAGCCAAAAAGCGGTCAAACGCGAACTGCTGAATACGGGTTTGATCAGACAGCCATGACCAATCGCCGAACATCAAAATATTGGGACGACTGACCTCTCCGCATTCGGAACAGCGCGGCAGCGGCGGACGGGCACGCATGGTCGTATCATCAATCCTGATGACTTCGTCATTGCTCCAGATGCTTGTACTGCAAGGCGTCTGGCACTGCAGCCGGTGAATCGATCCGTGCACTTCAAGTATCCGCTCTTCCGGGTAACCGGCTTTTTGGAACTGGCCGTCAACGTTGGAAGTCACAACGAAAAAATCGGCCCGGTTTCGCTCAATCCACTTCCTGATAATCCGGAACCCCTCATGGGGGACCGTGTCCCGATACAGATTCGTGCGGTGGCCATAGAACCCCCAGCCGAACGAGGGATCATCGGCAAAATGCTGTGGATTCGCACAATCGACAAAAGAGAGTCCCAGCCGGGCATAGGCCGGATATGCCTGTCAAAAGCCATGATCACCCCGAAAATCCGGCAGGCCTGAATCAACCCCCATTCCGGCGCCGGCGGTAACAATGATTACTTCCGATTCTTCAATTATCCGGGCAGCACGTTTCAGCATATCGGCATCCTCTCTCGGACAGCAGTAATCCAACCAATCGAATACAACCGGCACCCTGATGTCCGGTTGCTGCGCAGGTTCTATGCCTGCACTATAGCGCTCTGGCGCAGGTGTAGCAAGTTTGAACTTCTCTGTTGCAGGCTGCTTTTTCGGAGTATACACCGCTTGCCATTTCAATGTTTGACATCACAATTTTATTATTATATCCTGATCGTGTTACGAATTAATATTTTACACACACCACACAGCGGGGGTTCATCATGCATATGGCAGACGCATTATTATCACCCGCTGTCGGTGGAGCGATGTGGGCCGTTTCAGCCGGTGCCATCGCCTTCTGTTCAAAAAAAGTCAGCTCAGAAATGGACAGCCGGAAGATTCCGTTGATGGGAGTTCTTGGCGCGTTTATTTTCGCCGCACAGATGGTCAACTTCACTATTCCGGTTACCGGTTCAAGCGGCCATATCGGCGGCGGGCTGCTACTCGCAATCCTGCTTGGTCCGTATGCCGCATTCCTGACCATCGCATCGGTACTGGTGGTCCAGGCATTCTTTTTTGCCGATGGCGGACTGCTTGCGCTTGGCTGCAATATAGTCAATCTCGGTTTTTTCCCTGCCTTCATTGCATATCCGCTCATTTACCGCAGGCTTGCGGGGCTCTCACCTTCCCGGGCGCAGATCACGACAGCCTCACTAGCAGCGGCAATCATCGGCCTGCAGCTCGGAGCCTTCGGAGTCGTTGTCGAAACCGTGGCGTCCGGAATTTCCTCACTCCCGTTTGCCACATTTGCCGCCATCATGCAGCCTATTCATCTGGCAATCGGCATTGTTGAAGGCCTGGCCACCGCCTCGGTTATCTCTTTTGTGTACCAGGCAAAACCTGAGCTAATAAAAATTGTACCTGAAGCACATCGGCACGACGCTAAACCTATGCGCACAATAGTACTGGCCTTTTTGGCAGCGGCACTACTGACCGGTGGTTTTGTGTCATGGTACGCTTCCAAAAATCCGGATGGACTTGAATGGGCCATCACCAGAGTAACCGGCCAGGGGGAACTAAAAGGCCCGGAGCAGGGAATTCATGGCGCATTGGCGGCTGTGCAAAAAAAGATGGCGTTTCTTCCGGACTATTCATTTACCAAACCAGCTGAGTCTTCTGACGCAGCCAAAAATGAAGCAAGCCGCTTTGGTACGAGCGTATCCGGGATAGTTGGCGGAGCACTCACCCTGGGGCTTTCATTCGGAATTGGCTTCATGCTGAAGCGAAGAAACCGAATGGCCGGTAATGTGTGAACCCCGACGGGATATATCATTGATTCTCAACAACAATCATTGACAGAACACCGGTAGCGTGGTATCTGAACTGTGTAGTTATCCGTAGCGGTTTTATGACAATTGAATAACGAATCACGGTGCCCGAATGGGCTTGATAGGGAAGAGGGGTGTAACTCACATTGAGCGATTCCCCCGCGGACCCGCCGCTGTAAGCGAGGACGAAAGGCACGATGCCACTGGTTGACAACCGGGAAGGCGCCTGGAGAATGAATCGCGAGCCAGAAGACCTGCCATGATTCCTGTACTCAGCAATTCCCGGGGGACTGGGAGAGTTAAAAACGTACGTTGTGACTTTGAATACGAAAAGTCCGCACACTGCTTTTGCAGGTGCGGACTTTTTTTGTGACAAATTTTTGGCCGCCCCCAACGACGAGGATACGCACTATGCATATTATGGAAGGCTTTCTGCCGGTTGCCCACGCGGCTTCGTGGGGCGCGGTTTCGACACTGTGTGTCGGATTCGGGCTTCGCTCGATCTCCCGCGCAGTAAAAGATAAACCGGAACTCAAGATGCTGTTGGGGGTATCAACTGCATTTACCTTTATCCTGTCAGCGTTGAAACTCCCTTCGGTAACCGGCAGCTGTTCCCACCCCACCGGCACCGGGTTGGGAGCCATACTATTCGGGCCGCTGGCGATGGCGCCGATTTCTGCGATTGTATTATTATTTCAGGCACTGCTGCTCGCTCATGGCGGTATTACGACGCTTGGAGCCAATGTATTCTCAATGGGTGTGGTTGGGCCGATTGTCGGCTACGGCATTTATCGCCTCGGCCGGGCAGTGGCTCTTCCAACCGGGCTGACAATCTTCCTGGCGGCAGCACTGGCGGACCTGGCCACGTATATCACCACTGCCTGCCAATTAGCGATGGCTTTCCCGGATCCGACCGGAGGCTTCAGCGCTTCCCTTGTCAAGTTCCTCGGCGTTTTTGCCATCACCCAAATCCCGCTGGCAATCAGTGAGGGGCTATTGACCGTGCTGATCTACTCATTCATACAAAAACACAGCGGCCAGGAACTAACCAGCCTCGGCTTTAACCTGAGCGGCGGAGAAGAACGGATATGACCGGGCGATTCAAAAATGGCATCCTGATTGCCGCCGTCCTGGCACTGGCAATAATACCGTTGATCATGGCCGGACAGCCGTCTGTGGGACCGGACGGCATAAAAACCGAACTATTCAAAGGGTCGGACGATCAGGCGTCAGCAACAATTCAGACACTTGCCCCGAACTATAAACCGTGGTTCACCTCCCTATACACCCCCCCAAGCACCGAGATCGAATCCCTGCTGTTTGCCCTTCAGGCTGCCATCGGCGCCGGTTTCATCGGATATTACATCGGTTACGCCCGCGGGCGGGCGAAACGGCAGATCCCACAGATGCTTGCCAGCCATGACTCTCCTGAAATTCGCACCAGCGGCTGTTTGTTTTCCGATAAAAATGCAGAACGCACGATATAGCCCCCCACGTGCGCATTGACACCTTCGCCTATAGTAGCCGCTGGAGACAGGTGCACCCGGGAGAAAAGGGGCTGTTTACCCTGTTCTGCCTGACCGCAGCACTTCTGAGTCACACCCCGATGATACCGCTGATTATCGCCGCCGCCATGGCCGTCATAACCACCTCAGGTGCGGGAGTACCCTGGCGCGATTACCTGAGCATTGCCGTTCTTCCCGTACTGTTTCTGTTCTGGAGCTGCCTGGCTCTGGCGATCAGTTTTTCCGGCGGCGAGTTTCCTCTGGTGAATTTCCCCAATCTGCATATGACGATCAGCCTTACCCGATCAGGTATTACCCAGGCAGAACTTGCTTTCGCCCGTTCGCTCGGGGCTTCCCTCTCGCTGCTGTTCCTGGCGCTGACCACACCAATGACCGAAATCATGGAACTGCTTCGTTCACTTGGCGCTCCCCGCCTCCTGATAGAACTTATGACCATCGCCTACCGGCAGATTTTCCTGTTCCTTGAAATAATCAGCCAGATCCGGTCTGCCCAGGAGGCACGGCTCGGCTATTCGTCTCCCCGGATTGCCATGAAATCTCTGGCCGGCCTGACCGGAAACATTCTGCTTACCTGCCTCAGTCGCGCTCGTCAGAACCATATGGGGCTATTGGCCCGGGGGTATGACAGTGAACTTCTGTTCCTTTCACCTCGCCGAGTCTGGTCCCTCCGCAACCTGATCGGCGCCGTCTGTACCGGCAGCGCCTTAATCGCCCTGGCCCTGGTTATCCGGCCATGACGCAGACTATTATCGAGTTGCAAGGTGTCTCATTCACCTACCCCGGCACCATTACCGCCCTTGACTCTTTTTCGGCAGCAGTTGTGCGTGGCCGTCGCACCGCCGTCCTCGGGCAGAACGGCTCCGGCAAAACCACCCTTTTCTCTCTAATGAACGGACTCCAGCGTCCGCAAAGCGGAGCAGTCCTGTTTAATGGCGAGCCGGTCCGCTATGACCGCCCCGGGCTTCTGAAGCTTCGCCAGGCGGTCGGTATGGTGTTCCAGGATCCGGACAGCCAGCTTTTCTCCGCCTGCATCTACGAAGACATCTCCTTTGGCCCGCTCAATCTCGGCCTGCCGGAGGCTGAAGTCAGACGGCGTGTCGAAAAAGCACTGAAGCAGATGAAACTGGAAGAGCTGGAAAACCGACCGACCCACTCACTCTCGTTCGGCCAGAAAAAGCGGGCCTGCATAGCCGGTGTGCTGGCAATGCAGCCGGAAGTTCTGGTACTGGACGAACCGTTTGCCGGCCTTGATCCGGTTATGGCGGTGGAATTCATGGCGATTCTTGACGACCTCCATGCCGCAGGAACCACACTGATCATAGCAACACACGACCTCGATCTGGCCTACGCATGGGCGGACGACGCCATTATCCTCCAGAACGGCCGACTGCTCGCACAAGGATCGGCGCTGGAGCTGCTGACCCAGCCACAGGTACACACAGAACTCGGCGCGGCCCCGCTGGTCGCCGAAATCAGCCGGGCCCTTGCCTTGACCGGAATACGTGGATATGATAAGGGATATCTGCCACGCACTGCTGCAGAGCTTGTACAGGCCATGACATCACACGGCAGATAGGAGAACGACCAATGATAATCGTAACCGGAGGGGCAGGCCTGATCGGCAGCGCCGTAGTTCAGCACCTGAACAGCCTTGGCAGGGAAGATATCCTGATTGTGGACCATCTTGGTCACACCGATAAATGGCGCAACCTGGCGGCGCTCCGTTTCATGGATTACATGGAAAAGGATGCGTTCGAAGCCCTTATGGATTCAGGGTCTCTCGCCGGACGACTACCGGGCGGCCACACACTTGATGCCGCCATCCACCTGGGTGCCTGTTCTGCTACGACCGAGCCGGATGCCACCTATCTGATCAAAAACAACTTTGAATATTCCCGCAAGCTTGCCCTGGCAACCCTGGCCGCCAGTGCGCGGTTCATCTACGCTTCCAGCGCCGCAACATACGGGAACGGCGAGCACGGTTTTGTTGATGACGAAGGCCAGCTGTCGCTGCTCCGTCCCATGAACATGTACGGCTATTCCAAACAGCTTTTCGACCTGTGGGCCCAACGCCAGGGACTGTTGGACAAAATTGTCGGCATTAAATATTTCAACGTGTATGGCCCCAATGAACAGCACAAAGGCGAAATGCGCTCGCTCGTACTGAAAGCCTACGAGCAGATCGGCACCACCGGCAGCCTCAAATTATTCAAGTCACATCGCCCCGAATACGGAGACGGTGAGCAACTGCGCGACTTTGTCTATGTCAAGGATGCCGCAGCCATGACGCTCCATTTCCTCGAAAACAGGACAGCCAGCGGCATCTTTAATGTCGGCGGCGGTACGACTGTCAGCTGGAACCGGCTGGCAGGTGCCGTTTTCAGTGCCATGGATCGCCTGGTCAGCATCGACTATATCGATATGCCGGAATCAATCCGCAACACTTACCAGTACCTGACCTGCGCCGAAACGGCAAAAATTCGTGCAGCCGGGTATACGGCTCCGGTGCTGCCGGTGGAAGAAGCGGTTGCCGACTATATCAGGAACTATCTGGTCCCCGGCAAACGTTTGGGGGATTGATCCAATATTTCCTGACAGTTGTCAGGAAATATGCATGATTCTTAAATAGCGTGCTGACTCTCAATTTACTTTTACAGGATTCCCCATGTCCCTCGCAGAACAGGTTTTAAATGGTGACGTCCGCTCCGCCGCACGGCTGATGCGCGATATCGACGATGGCCGCCCCCAGGCGGTTGAAGCGCTGAAAGAGCTCTACCCCCGCACCGGCAACGCCTTTATCATCGGAATCACCGGACCTCCCGGCGCCGGAAAATCGACATTGGTCGATCAACTGACCGCCTCGTTTCGGGGGCGCGGCAAAAAGGTTGGCGTGGTGGCGATTGACCCCACCAGCCCCTTTACCGGCGGCGCAATCCTTGGTGATCGTATCCGCATGAACCGCCACTCCTGCGACGAAGGGGTCTTTATCCGCAGCCTCGCCACACGCGGGGCTCTGGGCGGCCTGTCCCGTTCCACATCGGACGTTGCCCTGGTGATGGATGCGCTTGGCATGAATATCATAATTATTGAAACGGTTGGAGTAGGGCAGGACGAGGTTGATATCGTCAAGGAAGCTCACACGACCTGCGTTGTCATGGTGCCGGGGCTCGGAGACGATATCCAGGCCATCAAGGCCGGAATCCTTGAAATCGGTGACATTTTTGTCGTCAACAAGGCCGACCGGGACGGTGCGGACCGGACCGCCCGCGAACTGAGTACTATGCTGGAAATGCGCCATCCTGTGGCAGGGAACTGGAGCCCGCAGGTTATGAAAACTGAAGCGCAGCGCGGCACCGGCATTGCCGAATTGACGGATGAAATCCTGGCCCACCGTGAATATTTCCTGTCAAGCGGCGCTATTGATACGTTTCTGCGCGAACGGACCCAGCGCCACTTCATGGGAATCCTCCGCGATTCCCTGTTGAAAAAGGCTCTGTCGTACATGACGGAGCGTGATATTCTTGACAGGCTTATCACAGACATAAGCGACCAGCGTATCGACCCGTATTCAGCCGTGGAGGATATTCTTTCAAAAATGATGCCTGACGCTGCTGACTGTTAGATAGGTACCTGCTGATTAGGCGTTGAATTTTTCCCGAATTAATCTATACTTCGTCCATGCTACTGAAAATCACTCTGGAGACCATGATATGCCGTTAGCCGGAATTGCTCTGATAATTATTGCCGTTGCACTCTGCGTTCTGGTTTTGACGTTTATTCCGACTCTTGTGGCAATCAAACGGGCCGCCACTTCGGTTGGGGACCTTGCGGACATGGTTCAGACGGAACTGAAACCGACTCTGCATGAATTGACCAGCGTGTTGACTGATCTGAAAACTGTTGGCGGCGGCGTCGCCGAGCATACTGATGATGTCAAACGCTTTATGGCGGAGCTGGGAGAAGTCGGGACCAATCTTCACACTATCAATCGCTCGGTGGGGGTAGTTACCGGCGTCCTTAACACCACATCGGCCTGGACTACCGGCGCCAAAGTAGCAGGAAAATATATTCTTGAACGATATCTAAGAAAACGGGGAGGTATGTAACCATGTCTGACAAATGTGAAGTTTCTGCAGGAACAGTGTTGGTATCATTTGTGGCCGGAGCGGCTATCGGAGCGGGGTTGGCCCTTTTGTATGCGCCAAAAAGCGGGCGGGAAATGCGTGAAGACATTCTTGATCTGACTGAAGATGCGGTAGACAAGATCAAAGAATACGCCAAAGATGCTCAGGAAAAGATCAAAACTGCCGTTGAAGATGGCAAGGAAGCGTTTGTTGAGAAAAAGTCCGTCCTGGCATCCGCCATTGAAGCGGGGCGCGAGGCGATGCAGAAAGAGCGTACACCAGCCGCGTAACGGTTGCTATAAACTATTTCTTAAAAACCCGCCTCGGCGGGTTTTTTTGTTATAGGGGTGCTTCAGGTGTTTTACTGCGAAGCATTTTGTGGAACGAATGACAGTTTTTGCCCTGATGTCCGTGTCGTTGACTTTCAAGCCGGCTTCAATTATACTGTTTCACCCTATGAAAATATTTCGTCTTTACGCATACGCAATTTGCATTCTTGCTCTGGCGCTTTCTGCCGGACCGGTTTCTGCGACTGAACCGGTCCAGCCTCTGCTTGCCGAGCTGACCCGCCCCAATGCCATCTCGCCTGAGAAGACAGATACACCTGCGCTTGTACCTGCCGATGTAGAGGAGTCGGCTGCTTCGAATGACCCTTCGCCAACGGCTGCACTCTTTTCACTGGAAGAACTCAAGGATGCCAATAACGACGATGGCGACCTTGAACTGCCCGATGTTGAGCTGCCGCTTTCCGATATCCCTCTTGCCCTGAACAGCAAGGTTGAATATTTCCTGTACTATTTCCAAACTAGTGGCAAACCGTCTTTTTCGCGCTGGCTTTCCCGCTCTTCCCGCTATATTCCGATGATGAAGGAAATTCTGAAACGGGAAGGGATGCCGGAAGATCTGGTGTATGTTGCCATGATCGAAAGTGGATTCCAGATGCACGCCCGTTCCTGGGCCAATGCAGTCGGTCCGTGGCAGTTCATTTCCGACACCGGACGCCGCTACTCTCTGCGAATAGATCAATGGATCGACGAGCGCAAGGATCCGGTCAAGGCAACTACGGCTGCAGCCCTGTATTTGAAAGAGCTCTATGGCATGTTCAAAGGTGACTGGTATCTGGCGGCGGCAGGCTACAATGCCGGTGAAAACAAAATACTGCGCGCCATCAACATGTACAACACCAGTGATTTCTGGGAGTTGTCCCGCGGGTCATACCTGAAGCGTGAAACGAAGGAGTACGTCCCCAAGCTGCTGGCAGCTGCAATTATAGCCAAAGATCCGGCTCGCTACGGCTTTAACGACATCGCTTACCTGACACCGATAGAGTATGATACGGTTGAAATACCATCACGCACCAATCTTGACCTGGCGGCAAAACTGAGCGGCACGACGTATGAGTCGATCAAGGAGCTGAATCCCGATCTTCGCCATTGGTGCACCCCTCCCAACTATCCCGGTTTCCAGCTCAAGATCCCCAAAGGGGCCAAACTACAGTTTGAAACAGAATTTGCAAAGATTCCCGAGGACAAGCGTTTTACGGAACGGGTTCTTTACAGCCGCTATCAGGCCCGTAAAAAGGATTCTCTCAAAAGCATCGCTCGCCGGTTTGATACAACTCCGGCCATTCTTGCGGAACTGAACAGCTTGAGCGCCAAGAGCCGCATCGCCGGCAAATCCCTGCTGGTTCCGGTTAAACAGACTGTTGATTTCGGCCAGGAGGGGCAGGCCCCCCGGGCTGCAAAAGGAACATTTGCAAAATATTATACGGTTAAAAATGGCGATACGCTCGGATCACTCTCCAAACGCTTCAACGTATCGACCAAGCTGCTTTCCGCATGGAACAAGATCAAAACAACCGTTGCCCTTAAACCGGGACGACGCATAATCATCGCAAAATTCGCGGAAAAGAGCGGAGAGATGGTTCTGGCAACAACCAAAAGCTGACCGCTTATCCCACTGTCTTATCGTATGAAAGGAATTCCTGATGTATAACATCCTCATTTCCGCAGCTGCTGCTGTTGCCGTGCTGCTGATACTTATTTTTGTCCTCAAGCTGGCCTGGTGGGGATCATTGCTGGTTGGTCTGATTGTCTTTGCGTTGGTCTTCGTCCTTTTTTCACGCATTACCATGAAGAAAGTCATGGCGTCGATCGAAACAGCCGGCAGAGACCTGCAAGCCCAGCCGCCACGCTTTGAAAAGGCCATCCGCGAACTGAAGGATGCACTTCAATACAGCAACTGGCAGATTTACGTGGAAGGGCAGCTGCATTCGCAAATCGGCATGATTTATTACATGAAGCGTGACTTCTCCAACGCCTTTCCCCATCTGGAAAAATCGTTTTTCAAGAACTGGGCCGCTACCGCCATGCTGGCTGTTTCCTACATGAAGCGCCAGAAAAAAGACATGATGATCAGCACTTTTGACCGGGCTGTGCAGTGGAACGGCAAGGAGTCGCTACTCTGGAGCCTTTACGCCTATTGTTTGAATGAAAGCGGTGAATCGGAAAAAGCCAAGGCAATCTTGGCTAAAGGCCTGAAAAAAATTCCCGGCGATGAAAAACTGAAGGACAACCTGGAATGCCTGGAGAAGGGCAAAAAGATGAACATGCGGGCATACGGAGATATGTGGTTCCAGTTCCACCTGGAAAGCCTGGGCGCCCTCCAGAAGCACCAGATGGCATCCATGGGCGGCCGCATGCAGCGCCGTATGCCGGCAAAAAGATAATCGCTTTTCAATAATAAGGGGCTCTGAACTGAGCCCTTTTTTTATTCCTCTTGCCTGGACAGGTATAACGGAACGGTTATGCGGCTTTTCGAACGGTTGTGACTTCATAAAATTAATTAAGCTTGACAGCGGCAGCTCATCTATGATTTTTACTAACAGCTGCTTTGTCTGTAATATATATATGATTCCATACAAAACAGCACAGCCTGAATAAGGCAATTACGTCAATGGAGAAGACTATGTCCACACAAGCCCTGGTAAAAGTTGATGATGGCGGGAAGCGTGACGAATTGATCCAACTCGTCAGCTTCATGTTGGCAGAAGAAGAATATGGCGTTGAAGTTCTCAAGGTGCGGGAAATCATCCGCATGCCGACGATTACCAAGATGCCGAATGTGCCTCAGCACGTCGAGGGGATTATCAACCTGCGCGGCAAGGTCATTCCTATCATCTCAATGCGCAGGCGTTTCGGCTTGATGGAAAACGAAAACAATAACCAGACCCGCATTATCATCATGGACGTTTCCGGTAGCCTTACCGGATTTATCGTCGATGCCGTTTCAGAAGTTATCCGCATCCACAGCAGCGAGATCCAGCCGCCTCCTACAATGGTAACTTCGGGAGGCGTCGGCCAGGAATTTATAACCGGCGTATTCAACCACGCCGAACGTCTGTTGATTATTATGGATATTGACCGGATGTTCTCGGATGATGAGCGGGATAGTTTTGGCGGATTTTAGGAATCAGCTTTGAAGAATTCGTTCACGAAGAGGGGACCGTCAGGCCCCCTCTTTTTTTTCGGATTCCGGACATCCGCGCCGGGCAGGCGGTCACCGCCGTTTAAACTTCTTGCCGAATTGTCGTAGAGCCTTATAAAATCCTGCGGGAGTGGAATCAAAGACTATTACCGGACGATTTATCCGACGCTCCAATTCAGCCAGAGAAATGTCATCCAGAAAAACACCCTCCCCTTCCTTAAGCATCACATCAGGTACAAACAGACATTCGCCGATTTCACGACCGACCAATTCCATGCTGATATCATTGCCTGCAACAAGACCGCTCACCGTTACGCTCGATCCGAAAAGCCTGTTGGTAACCGCAACCGGCACAATGTTCAGGCCGCTCTTCTCAGACACCTGCGTCAGAAATGCGTTCACAAAACCAAATGATGATGTACCGGTAATAACCGTTACCCGGAATGAGCCAAGTGGCAGCACACGCCGTACGACCGAGACAGCCTCCTTCAAGAACAGGGGGACCATTCCGACGCCGTTTTCTATCTGCGGAAAGTCTCCATATTCTTTGAGCGGCGGAAAGGGCTGTTCTGCTTTGAGAAAGAATTCATCGGCCAAGAACAGAAACGGTCGGCGCAGCTTTCGGCGCAGGAGCTCCGCATGCGGCTGCCAGTATGAAACAAATTCTCTGGCATAATCGGCGTCTACAGGAGTCAAGTGCGGCAGATTCCTGCGATGTGCGGTAAGACCGAGTGGAACAACCGCAAGCGATTGCACGGACGGATACAGTGCGGCAAGGTCTGAGACAGTACGTTGCAACTCCATGCCGTCGTTCAAACCCGGACAGAGTACAACCTGAGTGTGCATGACAATCCTGGCGGCTGCCAACTGCTGCAACTGTTCCAGGATTGGCGGAATACCCGACGTGCCGAGTAGATGCTCGCGCAGAAGCGGATTGGTTGCGTGGACGGAAATATAGAGTGGTGACAGGCGCTGCTCGATAATGCGATGCAGCGCTGAAGGCTTGAGATTCGCGAGGGTTACATAGTTGCCGTTCAGAAATGAAAGTCGATAATCTTCGTCTTTGACGTACAAAGGTTTGCGAAGACCTTTCGGCAGTTGATGCACGAAACAGAACAGGCAGTTGTTGGCACAGCGGGCCGGAGCAGGCGCAGAAAACGTCAGCCCGAGCGGTTCTCCCTGATTGCGTTCAACCTCAAGCTCCCACAGTTCACCATCAGGTTTTTCAATTTCAAGAAGCAGTTCATCTTCTGATGCCGTATAATAGCTGTAATCAATCAGATCGCGAAGCGGATGCCCGTTTACGGACAACAGGCTGTCCCCCGCTGCAACCTCAAACTGATCGGCAATCGACTCTGCAGCAACTGATTCAATCCGCAGTCCCGCCATCACCCCTCCCGGTAAAATTCTGACTCCCGGTAATACGCCAACAGGGAGCGAAGGAAAACCTGCAGAACGGCCGTTACCGGAACGGCCACCAGCATTCCGGCAATGCCAAAAAGCTGCCCGCCGATCAGTAGCGCCACAATAGCCACCAGAGGATGAAGCCCAACCGTATCTCCGACTATCTTGGGGGTGATAATGGTACCTTCCAGCAATTGGACGAAGCCAAACCAGCCGAGGCACAGAAGCGGGTGCAGGACATCATTAAACTTGAGCAGTGCCATGACAACCGACAAACAGATACCTATTATTGTGCCGACATACGGAATAATGAAGGTGGCTCCTGCCAGCAGGCCGATGGCAATCGCCAGATCGATGCCGATGGCAAACAACCCCGCACTGTACAGAACGGCAAGAATCGCGCAGACAGACAACTGCCCTCGGACAAAACCTGACAGCACCGCATCAACCTCCGCAAGTTTATGCGCGTATGCCGGGCGAAAACGCTCCGGAATAAAGGTTTCAATGGCGGTTTTAAGCTGTGGAAGATCGCAGAGCAGGTAGAACAGATATACCGGTATGATGAAGTAACCAAGCAGGGCAAGCACCATCTCAACCGTTGAAGAGAGCGCTTTACGGAGAAATTCAAGCAGCGGCTTGAGCAGGTCAGGCGCAGCGGCGCGAATCTGCTGAAGCAGGTTATTCAACTGTATCGCCAATTTATCACTGGTCTCTACGCCCAGATATTTTTTAATAGCCGCCGGAGTTATTTCATAGAGATGCTGGACATATGCAGGCAGATTCAATTGTATGCTTGAGAATTCACCTGTTATTGAAACTGCGAGGAAAACGGCAAACAGACTACAGACAACAAGCGCCAGACAAAAAACGACCAGAATGCCGGGAAGTCGCTTTACCCCGTGGCGCTCGAGGAACTCTACCGCCGGATTCAGTATGTACGCCAAGGCAAAAGCAATACATAACTGCAGAAAAACGGCAGATGAATAATATAGAATTACAGCCGCAATTGTGATGAGGAGCAGTGCGGAACCGAGAAGGATTTTTGTGGATTTTGGCATGGGAAGTTTTGTAAAACTTCTCCCAGGTCTTACCAACCCGGGAGAAGCGGCAGAGTGTTACTGGTGGAGACGGAATACTCCGTCCGTTGATGTGATGGTTGCAATAGCGTGTTTGTAGATAAGCATATCGCCATTGCAGTCAAGCAGAACTGAAAAATTATCGAATGATTTCAGATATCCTTCCAGTTTGTCACCCGACATCATGGCAATAGTTACCCGGACGCGCTCCTTGCGGGCCTGATTAAGGTACTGATCTTGAATATTAAAAGGTGCCTTGGCCATTGTCATTATCCTCCTGTTGCTCATAAAAATTAAATGTGTATTCTAATACAGTACCAAACTTTTCAGGATATTCAAACCACATTATGTTTTTATCCGCTTTAAACCAGGTACGTTGACGTTTTGCATAATGACGGGTGTCGCGCTTGATTAATCGCACGGCCTCTTCACCGGATAACTCACCGTTCAAATGGGCTGCCGATTCTTTGTAGCCGATTGAACGCATCGACTTGAGATCTCTCCCGTAACCGGCAGCCAGCAGGCCTTCCACCTCGGCAAGTAAACCGGCAGCCATCATCTGTTCAACCCGCACGTCGATACGGTCATACAACAGTTGACGGTCTACCGTAATTCCGACCTGGCACGCGTTATAGCGGTTGGCACTAAACCCGTGTTCTTTTTGGTAGCGTGACAGCGGCACACCGGTCATGAGATAGACTTCCAGGGCGCGTATGATACGAACAAGGTTGTTCGGGTGCAGGTCAGCCGCAATAACCGGATCAATGCACCGCAGCTTCTCCAGCATGGCATCATTTCCTATGCGCTCCGCTTCCAGCTGCAAGTCTTTGCGATAATCGCCACCCCCGCTCGGCAGGTCGGCCAGACCGTTTACCAGCGCCCGGATGTACAGGCCGGTTCCTCCCGCCACAATGACCCGTTTACCGCGACTGATAATATCTCTGATGGCTTTATCCGCAGCATCGGCATAGTCGGCCGCAGAATACAGCTGGTCAGGGTCGGCCACATCAATCAGATGATGCCGGACCGCGGCCTGCTGGTCCGGCGAAGGCTTTGCCGTGCCGATATCCAGACCGCGGTAGATCTGCATCGAATCGGCATTGACAATTTCACCATCAAGCTCCTTTGCCAGCCGCAAGGCAAGTTCACTTTTTCCGGATGCGGTAGGGCCGCAGACAACTACAATTTTATCGAGTGGGGTATAAATCATGTCCGCTTAAAGATTTTCTGCAGTTCCGCCAGAGTAACGACATGCGACACCGGCCGGCCATGGGGACAACTGGCAGCAAAATCGGTCTGATCCATCCGGCACAGCAGTTCTTTTATCTGCCTGCTATCCAATTGATGGACACCACGAATAACCGAGTGGCAGGCAATGCGGGAAAGGAGACTCTCCAGGGCATCATTGAAAGCGGCAGTAGCGCCAATACGTTCAAGATCAGCCAGCATATCGCGGAGGAGCGAAATCGGTTCATGCGATACCACGAGTCGCGGCACTGCTGAAACTAAAATCGTCGTACCGCCGAACGGTTCCAACTCAAAACCAATCCCGGCTAAATCCTTACCATAAGATATAGCCGTAGTTGTTTCACTAAAAGTTAGTTCAACAGTTTCAGGAAAAAGAAGCCGCTGCGACTCGATTCCGCCGGAGTGAAACTGCTGTTTAAGATGCTGGTACGCCACCCGCTCACTGGCGGCATGCTGGTCAATAATTACCAGATCCGGCCCGGACTGACAAAGAATATACTCGCTGTGAAATTGCCCGATAACACTGAGTGAAGAAAAATAGCCGCTTGATTCTGTCGGTGGCTGCACAGTTTGAAAGGGCTCGGGCGGTTCATTTACCGTTGTATGTAACTCGCGTACTATTTCCTGCCCCTTCTTGATCTGAGGCTGGGCTGCTTGTGCTGCGGGTGGCGGCCAATGGTTTGTATGCGTTGGCTGCAGCAGTGATGCTTGCGCAGCTGCTGCAATCCGATCCCGGTATGCCTGTGAGGTTGCACTGTTCTGAGCCGTTGGTACAGAAGCAGGTGAAACGGCAAGCCATGGTGAATTGCGCAACACCGCTTCAACCGCCGACTGAATGGCATCATGCACGAGTGTTTGGCGTCTGAAACGAACTTCATGCTTGGTCGGATGGACATTCACATCAACTTCACCCGGTGGAAGCTCGATGAACAGGGCAACTACCGGGTAACGGCCACGATCAATAACACCCCGGTATGCCTGCAAAATTGCATGCTGTACAACTTTGTCGCGAATGAAACGACCATTGATGTAGGTGTACATCGTTTGCGTTCCGGAACGAACCAATTGCGGTGCTGAAACAAATCCGGTAATGGATATATCATCGTCTCCGCCGGCAACAGAATACAGCTGTTGAGAACTATCGCGGCCGACAACCAGAGCAAGCCGGCGCCGCAGGTCGCTGCGCTGCAATTTCACTATTTCACGTTCATCGCTGGTGCAGGTAAAGGAAACGTCGGATCTCGCCACGGACATGCGGGCAATGACATCGGCTACATGACCGGCCTCGGTCTCCGCACTTTTCATAAATTTGAGGCGGGCAGGCAGATTATAAAATATCTGCTCAACCGTAATAACCGTTCCGGGTGCCATACCGCATGCCCTGACTTCTCTGACACGGCCTCCCTCGACAATAATTTCGGTCCCCTCAAGCGCTTCTCCCTCACGGGTTGCCAACGTGAATCGCGATACCGATGCAATTGATGGCAGTGCTTCACCACGAAAACCGAGGGTGATAATATGTTCCAGATCGCTGTCAACCCGAATTTTACTGGTTGCATGCCGCTCCAGCGAGAGAAGTGCATCTTCACGAGACATACCTTTGCCATTATCCGTGACGCGAATACGACGCCTTCCTCCAGCTCCAATTTCAACTACTATTTCAGTAGCTTCGGCATCAAGCGAATTCTCAATCAATTCCTTAATGGCTGATGCGGGCCGTTCAACAACTTCACCTGCCGCGATTTTGTTGGTAAGATTTTCCGGCAGAATGGCTATACGCTGGGACATAAATTCTCCTACAGTACGAAAAAAGAGCGGGATAAGCCCGCTCTTCTTAAAAAAGTATACATGGGTACATTCGGTTACTTGGACTTATTGTCTTTCATGTCTCCGAAAAGTGAATCAAAATCATCCGTTTTCACTACACCTGCCGGAGACGATGAGGGCTGCTCATCAGAAGAGTCATCCCAGGAAAAATCATCAAGGTTAAATTCACCCGGTTCCGGAACCTGACCTGACCGTGCCGACACATTCAACGTAGCCTCCGGGCTCCCTCCTCCAAATGGGGAGGAATCTGCCTGAGAAGATGTTTCCAGAAGATCTCCAAAAACATCTTCAGTTTGCTGTTGAGCTGATTGGCTTTTCGAAATAGCCGGATCATCGAAATCAAACGGATCTCCTACAGAAGCGGCTGAAACAGAGGGAGTATTGTTCGGGAGATCGAAGGAAAACAGTGCCTCAGATGACTCGTCAAT
>Ga0118677_10001462_pt1 | contig 50012 bp, 34 predicted proteins | sample AliMusrvi5mmetaG_FD_86154 | JGI IMG/M metagenome (GOLD analysis project Ga0118677, IMG submission 86154) | reverse complement strand
AAATCGCCGCACTCGTCGCACTCCAGATGATCGCCCGCGTTGGGAATGATCTCGGTGGCCACGCCGCGCTTGCCGATGCCCAGCGCCTGGACCCCCATGCCCTCCTCGCAGACCCGCACGCAGCGGTAACAGAGGATGCAGCGCGGGGCGTCGAAGTACACCAGCGGCGACCACTGCTTTTCGTCCACGTGCTGTTTGATGTCCGTGAATCGGCTCTCTCCTAGGCCGTAGCGGAAGGTCATGTCCTGCAGTTCACACTCGCCGCCCTTGTCGCAGACGGGGCAATCGAGCGGGTGGTTGGTGAGCAGGAACTCGAGCATGGACTTGCGCGAGTCCACGACCTTGGGGGACTCGGTGTGTACGACCATGCCCTCGGCCACGGGCAGCGTACAGCCCGGCATCAGCTTGGGCATCTTCTCCACTTCGACCAGGCACATACGGCAGGCGGCCTGTAGCGAGTAGCCCTCGTAGTAGCAAAACGCGGGGATTTCAATGCCGACCTGTTTCGCAGCTTCGATGACGAGCGTACCCTTGGGTGCGCTCACCGCCTTGCCGTTGATGGTCAGTTGAACGAGATCGGGCATGTGCTCCTCGTAAATCAGTCCAGTTTCCTACTTCACTATTGGAAGTGATCGTGTGCCGGGTGCAGGCACGAACGCCTGCGACGCCGACTGCAGTTTGGCCTCAAACTCGTGGCGGAACTTGCGCACGATTGCCATTGTAGGCATGGCCGCCGCGTCGCCCAACGGGCAGAACGTATGACCAAACATATTGACAGCCAATTGATCTACCGTGTCGATGTCGGAGACCGAGCCGACGCCGTCGTCGAGGCGTGCCAGAATCTTCTTGAGCCAGGTGGTGCCTTCCCGGCAGGGGATGCACCAACCGCAGGATTCGTGGGCGTAGAACTTCATGATGCGCGACAGCAGCTTCACCATGTCGGTGGTCTCGTCGAGCACGACCATGCCGCCGGAGCCGAGCATGGAGCCGGCTTTGGCGAGCGAATCGTAATCCATCGGAATGTCGCACTCTTCGGCCTTCAGGACCGGGCACGAAGACCCGCCGGGAACGATAGCCTTGAGCTTGCGGCCCTTCCAGACGCCACCGGCTAGCGCGTTCACGGCCTGTAGCATATTCATGCCGAGGCGCACTTCGTAGACGCCGGGCCGGTTGACGTGGCCGGAGATGCAAAGCAGGCGCGTGCCGCCGTTCTTGGGCGTCCCGAGGTCGGCGTAATACTGGCCGCCTTTGAGAATCACGTCGGGCGCGGCGGAGTAGGTTTCCACGTTGTTCAAAACAGTGGGGCACTGGAACGCACCGACCTGCGCAGGGAAGGGCGGCTTCAGGCGCGGGTTGCCGCGCTTGCCCTCGAGCGATTCGAGCAGCGCCGATTCCTCGCCGCACTCATAAGCGCCCGCGCCTGACTGCGTAGCGAAGTCGAAATTCATACCCGAGCCCTGGATGTCCTTGCCGAGCCAGCCGGCCGCATAGGCTTGAGCGATGACCGCGTTCATGTGCTCGATCAGATACCGGTACTCGCCCCGGATGTAGATCCAGCCGCGTTCGGAGCCGATGGCGCGCGCGGCAATCAGCACGCCTTCAATCAGGCGGAAGGGATCGTATTGCAGGATGACCCGGTCCTTGCAGGTGCCGGGCTCGGACTCGTCGGCATTGACGACAACATACTTGGGCTTGGGCGACTTGCGATCGACGAAACTCCATTTCATGCCGGCCGGAAAGCCAGCGCCGCCGCGGCCGCGCAGGCTGGACAACTTGACTTCGGCTATGATCTCGTCGGGCGTCATGGTGAGCGCCTTGCGGAAGCCCGCGAAGCCTTCGTTGGCGAGGAACGTGGCGAGGGAAGCCGAGTTCTCCAGCCGGAAACGCCGGCTGATCAGAACTGTTTCCAGCGGATGCGGCTCTTGAAGCAGATTCTCCATTCGGTCTCCTCCCTGTCGCTCCCTTCGCGCCGCCTATTGCGCCTTCACGGCCTGCCGCACGTCGTCAATCAACTTGTCGAGCTTCTCGGGGGTCACGTGATGATGGTACTCGTAGCCGTCCTGAATTGCCGGGGCCCAGGAGCAGGCGCCCAGACATTCGACCTCTTCCAGCGAGAATAGACCATCCGGGGTGACTTGCTTGTGACCGATGCCGAGCTTCTTGCAGGCGTGCTGCCAGAGCTCGTCGCCTCCGGTGAGCTGGCAGGAAATGTTGGTGCAGATTTGAATGTGGTGCTTGCCGAGAGGCGTGCGGTGCAGCATGGAGTAGAACTCCACCACCTCGTTGACCTCGATCGGTTTCACTGAGAGACGCTTGGCGATTTCCTGCACCAGTTCGGGAGTGACCGCGCCGACCTCGTCCTGGGCGTAGATCAGCATGGGAATAACCGCTCCCTTCTGGCGCCCGGGAGGGTAGTTGTCCAGCATTTTGGCGAAGCGCGATTCCAGTTCCTGAGAGAAAGTCATGAGTTCACTACCAAACGAAAATGGACTCCAAAGAACGGGCCGGAACGAAATTGCGGACGAGGCGTTTTGAGCTTGATTGCGGAGTTGGCCACGCTCTGCGGTTCGCGGCTCTGTGCCCGGGAATTCCATCGACGCACGGGTTCGCCGCGCGAGTTGTTGGGCTGGCTTGTTTCTGCAATGTCATCGCCACGCTTTACCGGTCCACGTCGCCCAACATGAAGTCCAGGCTGCCCAGCGCCGCGATCGAGTTGGCCACCAGGTTGCCCTCGAACAGGGCGGGAAGCGCCTGGAGGTTGCCAAAGCTCGGCGTGCGCATAAAGACGCGCAAGGGTTTGGAGGTTCCATCGCTGACCACGAAGAACCCGATCTCACCCCGCGGCGATTCAGTGGGCACGAACGCCTCGCCGGCCGGGACGCGGAAACCTTCGGTTACGATTTTGAAGTGGTAAATGAGGGCCTCCATCTGGGTCTTCATTTTTTCGCGGTCAGGCAGGACCACCTTGGGAGCATCGGCCTTCCAGGGCCCCTCGGGCATCCCTTCGAGCGCCTGCTTTACTATGCGCTGGCTCTGGCGCATCTCCTCCATGCGCACGCGGTACCGGGCCCAGACGTCGCTCTCGGTATAGACCGGAATGTCGAAGTCGAATTTCTCGTAGCTGGAATACGGCTCCGACTTGCGAACGTCCCATTTGAGCCCGGCCGCACGGATAAGTGGCCCGGTGACGCTCAGCGCCAGCAGTTTCTCAAGCGGTAGTACGCCCACACCCTGCACGCGACGGAGGAAAATCGGGTTCAGATTGAGCAGTTCTTCGTACTCGTCGATGCGCGACGGCAGCGCGTCGTTGAACTTCTTGACGGCCTGCTGCCAGCCGCGCGGAGGCTCGAGAGCCAGCCCGCCGATGCGGATGTAGGAGGTCATCAGGCGCTGACCGGAGAACATTTCGAAAATGCGCAGGATGTCTTCACGCTCGCGGAAGCAGTAAAAGAAAACGGTCATCGCGCCGAGGTCGAGGGCGTGCGTGCCGAGCCAGACCAGATGGCTGTTGATGCGCGTCAACTCGACTAACAAAACGCGCAGCCACTGCGCCTTATCTGGGATTTCAATCTGGAGCAGCTTCTCGACTGGGAGCGCGTAGGCCAGGTTATTCGACAGGTTGGCCAGGTAGTCCATGCGGTCGGTCAGCGTGACCACCTGCTGCCAGTTCAGGGCCTCGGCCTGCTTTTCTATGCCGGTGTGGAGGAAGCCAATGTCCGGCTCCGCCTTGGTGATGGTCTCGCCGTCGAGTTCCAGCAGGATGCGCAGCACGCCGTGCGTGGACGGGTGCTGCGGGCCCATGTTCAGGGTCATGCGGCGGGTCGTGGTCTCGCCGTCCGGTTGCGCTGGATTCAGTGCCTGATCCAGGGTGGCCGATGTGGTGATGTCCGGAACGCTCATTTTCCCCTCGTTGCCCAGCTTGGCCCTGCCAGGACCTACTCGTTCTGATAGCTGTACTTGTGGCCGTGCGTGGGGAAATCCCTGCGCAGCGGGTGGCCTTCCCAACCCTCGGGCATCATAATCCGCTTCAGATTCGGGTGGCCTTCAAAGCGAATTCCAAAGAGATCGAAGGCTTCCCGCTCGTACCAATTTGCCCCTTCCCAGACGCAGGTCACGCTTTCCACTGCCGGGGCCGTCCCGGGCAAGGCCACCTTCAGCTTCAGGCGGATGTTGCGAGAAACCGAATGGACGAAATAGACCACCTCGAAGCGCGGCTCCAACGGGTAGCGGTCAATCGCGCTGACTCCACAAATCCGCTCAAACCCCTGGTTGTCTCTGAGTTCCTTGCAGACGGATACGATCTTCCCCGGGCTGATCCAGAGCAGCGTTTCGCCCAGGTCCAGACTGGCGTTCAGGATGGCGTGCGGATCCCAGGCTTCCAGGGCGGCCGGCACGGGGAGGGACTGCATTGGCTCGGGAAGCATGATCTCGTCCTTACTGGATCTTTTCGTCCGATGTCTCGTCCACGGCCCAATCGAGCACACCCTTCTTCCAGATGTAGAAGAAGCCCACCAACACCAGCGCCATGAAGAGGAGCATTTCGAAGAACGCGAACAACTTCAGTTCACGGTAAACAACCGCCCAAGGATACAGGAAAATGGCTTCAATATCGAATAGGATGAACAACATCGCCACGAGGTAGAATTTGACGCTGAAGCGATTGCGGGCACTGCCGACAGGCGTAATGCCGCATTCGTAGGGCGAGTCCTTCACCTTATTCTTGACCCGTTTGCCAAGGGCCAAGCCGACGCCGACCAGAGCCACGGCCATCACCACGGCGAAGACGACCTGGGTCAGGATGGGGAACCAAACCTCTGCGGGTGCAAGCTGATTAGGCATGGGTGTAGTGTCAAGACCGGGCGAGTAAACTTCACTATAATGATGGCCGTAGAAGAGTGTCAAACCAACAATTTAACTCAGACATGGAACTCCGAATTGAAGTAGCGGTAAATGGAGAAAAGCGGCAGATGCCAGCCGGCTTGAATGTCCGGCAGATGCTTTTGCACTTGGAACTGGATCCGCAGCGCGTGGCTGTCGAATTGAACCGCACAATTGTAGGCAAGGCGAAGTGGGATTCTACCAGCGTTGAAGCGTACGCAAACATCGAGATTGTGGAGTTTGTGGGCGGGGGCAGAAGTTAGTTTTACGTCCTGTGTGCCACAAAATGTATGGGTGCTGCTTGGAATAGCGCTAGATTTTGCGTATTGACTCCTTTTTGTGCTTCCGAAAGAATCACCTTGTCGGTACTCCTGAACACAACGAGGAAAAGATGTTCAAAACAAAACGAGTTGATGGTGGCACCGTAGCCGAAGAGAACATCTTCTCGTCGACGGATGTAAGCCGGCTCTCGAATGTGAGCCTGCGTCAGTTGCAGTGGTGGGACGAGCAAAAGGTGGTTTCCCCACGCCACGAAGGGCACCGCCGGATTTACGCACTCCAGGAAGTGGTTGAAGTCAGCGTGATCGCCGAACTGCGCAAGAAGGGCTTCTCGCTGCAGAAGATCCGGCGTGTGCTGCGCTTCCTGCAGCGCGAGATGGCGAAGCGGCTCGAAGAGATGCTGGATCCGGAGAGCGACTTGCACCTGCTGACCGACGGCAAGACGATTCACATGGAGCAGGATCGCGAGCGTATCGTGGACATTTTGAAAAGCGCCAAGCAGGCCATGTTTGTGGTTGGCGTCTCGGATCAGGTCCGGCGCCTGACGCTGACCCCCAAAAAGCCGGTCAAGAGCGAGTCGACGGTTGGCGCGGCTGTGGCGGCGCCTAGGAAGGCCCGGGCATTCTGAATCCTCCCTATTCCGAGTTTTGAAACTTCGGCGGCATGACTGCGTCTGACTAATTAGGTCTAGTAAGCTTACGGCCCGGGTGATGCCCGGGCCTTAAGCTATAATTAGAGTTAATTCTGGAGGTTCACCGATGGCTCGGCAGATCAAACCATTCGCCTACTCAGCGCTATTCATAGCGCTTTGCGCCTTGCTGTCGGGTTCTATCGGGCCTAATTCCTCGGCGAGTGCGTCTTCGTCCCCTGCCTCCATTGCGGCTGGCGAGGCAGAACTCGACTCGGGATTGAAATTGTTGACGTCCATCTACCGGCTGGCCGAAGAGAATGCGGCCGAGAAGGTGAGTGCGGACAAATCGATTTACAATGGTGCGATTCCGGGCATGCTGCGGACGCTCGATCCGCATTCCAGCTTCTTCGATCCCAAGGAGTTCGCCAAGCTGCGTGAGGACCAGAGAGGACGCTATTACGGCGTCGGCATGACGGTTCAGGCGCGCGGTGGGCACACCGTGGTGGTTGCACCTTTTCCGGGAAGCCCATCATTCAACGCTGGTTTGCGCCCTGGCGACATCATCCTGGAGGTCAACGACAAGAGCGCCGACGGCCTGACCACGTCAGACGTTGCCGATCTGCTGAAGGGTCCCAAGGGTACGCCAGTCCAGATTAAGATCTCGCGCGAAGGCAAAGCCGAACCCCTGATTTTTAACCTGATTCGCGCGGCGATCAATCGCCCGAGCGTTCCGACAGCCTTCTTTATCAGGCCCGGAGTCGCCTACGTCCACATCGAGTCGTTCAACGAGACCACTTCTCGCGAGTTGGACGAGGCCATGAACAACATGGGCGAAGCCTCGCTGAAGGGCCTGATCCTCGACCTGCGCGACAACCCGGGCGGGCTCTTGAACGAGGGCGTCGCGGTTGCGGGCCATTTCTTGAAGCGCGGCCAGACGGTGGTCAGTCACCGTGGCAGGAGTTCCCAGGAGAAGCCGTATACCGCTACGAATGGCAGTTCGAGCCGCGATTACCCGATCGTCGTGCTGGTGAGCCGCGGCAGCGCATCGGCCGCCGAGATTGTCACCGGCGCGCTGCAGGATCATGACCGTGGCTGGGTGTTGGGCGACAACACCTTCGGCAAGGGCCTGGTACAGACGGTGTTCCCGCTGGGAGAATCCGCCGGGCTGGCGCTGACGACTGCCAAGTACTACACGCCGAGCGGCCGGCTGATTCAGCGCGACTACTCCAGTGGCTCGTTCTACGACTACTACTTCCACCGCGATACGGAAAAGAAGAGTACCCAGGACGTCAAGATGACCGACAACGGCCGTACGGTTTACGGCGGCAACGGCATCACCCCCGACGAGAAATTCGTGGTGGAATACAAGCCTTTCCAGATCGACCTGATTCGGCACCAGGCGTTCCGCGACTACCTGCCAAAGTACTTCGGGAGCCACGACGCGAAGCTGCCTAAGGACTGGTCGCCCGACGAGTCGATGCTGGCCGACTTCCACTCCTTCCTCCTGAAGAACAATTTTGTGTTCACGGAAGCCGACTGGGGCACCCAGCAAGATTGGATCCGCGTCCAGCTGAAGCGCGAGGCGCTACTGACGGCGCGCGGGCTGGACGAAGCGAACCGCTACGCTACCGAGACCGACCCATCGGTGCTGAAAGCTCTCGACTCTCTGCCGAAAGCGAAGAACCTGCTCGACAGCGCACGGAAGCAGATGGTGCAATTGGGTAAGAGGTAATTCAACCCATTGAGCTCGTCCCGGGGCCCGAATCCCCAGATCGTCGTACTGGATACCGGCGGTCAATACTGCCACCTGATCACGCGCAAGATCCGCGAACTTGGCGTTTACTGTGAGATCCGTCCAAGCGAGGTGGATTCCGCCCTATTGAAGGGCGTGCAGGGAATTGTCATCTCCGGCGGGCCGTCCAGTGTCTATGAGGTTGGGAGTCCTCAGGTGGATCCCGCCATCTTCGATCTGGGCGCGGCCGTGCTGGGCATCTGCTACGGCCAGCAGTTGATGGCGTGGCACCTGGGTGGTACCGTCAGCCCGGGCGAGCGTGGAGAATACGGTCTGGCATGGGTCGATATCGGCGGCCAAGCCCCTATATTTGAAGGCATTTCCGGCCGTTTCTCGATTTGGATGAGTCACCGGGACACGGTCACCGCCGCGCCGCCGGGCTTCCAGGTTGTGGCTTCTACTGAGACCTGCCCGATCGCGTCGATTGCCGATGAGAGCCGCCGCCTGTACGGAGTCCAGTTCCACCCCGAGGTCGTCCATACCGAACACGGCATGGAGATCCTCTCCAATTTCCTGTTTGGTGTTGCGGGTTGCGTGAGGGATTGGAGTCCGCGAGCCCAGGCGGCTCGAATTGAAGAAGAGATACGGCAGGTCGCGGCGGGGCGCAACATCTTCTTCTTCGTCTCGGGTGGCGTCGATTCGACAGTCGCGTTCAGCTTGTGCCTGAAGGCCTTGGGGCCGGATAAGGTGCGGGCGCTCTACGTCGATACCGGGCTGATGCGCGAAGGCGAAACCGATTTCGTGAAGGACATGTTCGAATCGCGCGGCAAGGAGATCTTCGCGGCCGAGCATGCCGAAGATCGGTTCTTGGGTGCGCTGCATGGAATAACGGATCCTGAGCAGAAGCGCCATATAATCGGCGAGTGCTTCGTTGCAGTGCAGGAGGCGATCCTCGAATCCGGACATTACCTGGACCAGAATTGGATTCTTGGGCAAGGTACGATCTACCCCGATACGATCGAATCCGGGGGCACGGCGAAGGCTGACCTGATCAAGACCCATCACAATCGCGTGGCGGGAATTCAGAAGCTGATCGCAGAGAACAGGATTGTCGAGCCGCTGCACCTGCTCTACAAGGACGAGGTGCGTGAACTGGGGCGGGAAATGGGGCTGCCAGAAGCTCTGCTCGAGCGCCATCCATTCCCGGGACCGGGATTGGCCATCCGCTGCCTGTGCTCGGACACGGAAGAGCCGGTTGAACGGCTCGACGAGGGTTGGCTGGCGCCCGTTAAGAGCGTGGGCGTCCAGGGCGATTCCCGGAGCTACCGGCCCGTGCTGGTGCTGGAAGAAGGACTGGCCGACACCGGAATTCACGAGCGCGCGGGCCACTTGATCAACAGGACTCAGGGCATCAATCGGGTGGTCGCTCTGGCCGCCTCGCACACCCCGATTTCGGGTTGGAAGACTACCGCTTCCTGGATCGACGCGGTGCGCCTCGAACGTCTGCGGCGGGCCGACGGAATCGTCCGCCGGTTGTGCCTGGAGAGCGGCTTCGAGCAGCACGTCTGGCAGTTTCCGGTGGTGCTGATTCCGCTGGGGTCCGGCATGTGGCCGGATTCGGTGGTGCTGCGGCCAATCCACTCGGTAGACGGGATGACGGCACGGGCCGTGCCGATACCTCCGGACTTGCTGGCACGCCTGTGCCGGGAATTGCTGGAAGTGGAAGGCGTGAATGCCGTGCTGATCGACTTGACGCACAAGCCGCCGGGCACGATTGAGTGGGAGTAGGCGGAACTCCGCCCGTGGGAGATTAACCAAAAGAAGGCACGGACTTTGCAGCGCCCACGCGTCAATTCAGTTCCACCCCGGCTTAGAACTTCAGGGACCTGAGGTAGTCGCCAAAGCCCGCGCCAAGATCCTGCCGGTCGAGGGCAAACTCCACCGTTGCCTTAAGGAACCCGAGCTTGTCGCCCGCATCGTAGCGCTTACCTTCAAAACGGTACCCGTAGATCGGACGGCTCTGGAGCAGGTGCTTGAGCCCGTCTGTGAGTTGAATCTCACCACCGCTGCCGGGCTGGGTGGCCTCCAGCGCTCCGAAGATCTCTGGCGTCAGGATGTATCGACCGACGATGGCCAGATTGGAGGGCGCATCTCCGGGTTTCGGTTTCTCGACTAGATTGCGAATCCGGAAGAGTCGCCCATCGCCTTCGGCACCGTTGAATTCGGCCGGCTCGGCATCGACCACACCGTAGAACTTAGCCTGATCCGGGGGCACTTCCATGAGCGCCAGGACGGGTGTGCCGAAGTACTGGTACACGCGGATCAACTGTTCGAGGCAGGGCACTTCCGACTTGATCACGTCGTCGGAAAGCACCACGGCGAAGGGCTCTGGACCGATCAGTTCCTTAGCGCGCAGCACGGCATGCCCCAACCCGAGTGCTTCCTTCTGACGGACGTAAGCGACATCGATCATGTCGGAGATGGCACGAAGTTGGGCTAGTACTTCGGTTTTCCCGCGCTTTTCGAGCAAGTTCTCCAGCTCGAAACTGACGTCGAAGTGGTCCTCAATGGCCGCTTTGCCCCGCCCGGTGACGATCACGATCTGATTCAGGCCGGACGCGATAGATTCCTCGATGCCGTATTGAATCAACGGTTTGTCAACCAAAGGCAGCATCTCCTTAGGCATCGCCTTGGTCGCGGGGAGAAACCTGGTACCCAAACCCGCGGCAGGGAAAACTGCTTTGCGCACCTTTGGAATCATATTCACGATTGTAGCCGTCTAATTCTGTAGGGGGGAGTCAGCGATGCAAGACCAATTACCGGCAGTCGTCTCGCAAGAATCTACGCCCGAAGAACGTGCCCGGCAGGCCGCCGAGCTGTTCCAAAGCGCGTACCGCCTACAGTCGATGGGTCTTACCCAAGAAGCCGTCGAGATGTTCCAGAAGTCGATTGAGACCAAGCCCACTGCGGAGGCGCACACCTACCTCGCCAGGGCATACCGCCTGCAGGGCAGGTTGGGCGAGGCGATCGAAGAGTGTAAAACGGCCATCGAAATCGATCCGGCGTTTGGCAATTCGTACAATGACCTGGGCGCCTATCTAGTGGATCAGGGCGAGTTTTCAGGGGCTATCGCTCCATTGGAAAGAGCGTTGAAGTGCCAGCGCTACGCCACACCGCAGTATGCATGGTTCAATCTGGGACGGGCTTACCTGGCACTGGGCGATCTGAGCCTGGCGCGGGCGTGCCAGCGGCAGGCGCTTCAATTGGCGCCCGGGTACGCGCTGGCTCGCGAGGCCATTCGAGCGGTTCAGGAGCTCATTCAGGCCAGGAATCGAGCCGTTCTCGGCTGAGCCTTTGTCCGTCCGAAGCGCCTGTGCTATGCTTGCGGTTCTCAATGCAGGTAAGGCTTTGATTCAGAAGGGGGATTCTCATGGCATATGTGATTGCCGAACCATGTATCGGCACGAAAGATACGGCTTGCGTAGACGCCTGCCCGGTGGATTGCATCCATCCCAAGAAGGATGAACCAGGATACGAGACGGCCGAGTTACTCTACATCGATCCGGTTGAGTGTATCGATTGTGGCGCATGCGTCCCGGTCTGCCCGGTCTCGGCGATCTTCGCCCTGGATGATCTGCCAGAAAAGTGGGCGGAATTCACCGCGAAAAACGCGGCCTACTACAACCGGTAGGGCAAGCCGGATATCCGGAGATTCGACACGAAGCGCCGCGGACTGGGAATGAACCGCGGCGCTTTGTCTCGTTTTGAGAGCGACTGGCTTAGACGGCGAATGGGACAGTCTCGCCTCTGAGGCAAGCGGGCTGGCAGTACTGCTGAGCCCCACCGCTTCGGCCGGTAGTATGAGGGCCCAGACGCTGCATACCCTAGCAACGATCGGAACACTCCGCATCGGGAGCGGACCTGCGAGGGCGGTTCCCGCAGTGGACTTCAAAGCTCTCCTCATGCCAGGCTCCGCCAGACTCAGAATTCGTTGCTGCTCCTCAGGTGTTTCCTCGGGCGGATCGGTAGACGGCGACGGAGTTGTTAGGCGACTGCCTGGACCTTACGATTGTCACTGGGGCGGGGCGACATCGCCTTCGGCGGCATTCACGAATTTCGTGAAGGAGTGGAAGAACACTAGCGGTACCTTGCCGGTGGGGCCGTTGCGCTGTTTGGCGATGATCAACTCCGCCACGCCGCGCAGATCCTCGCGCTGCTCCTTGGCGTAGACTTCGGGGCGAAAGATGAAGTTAACGATGTCGGCGTCCTGCTCGATCGAGCCCGACTCGCGCAGATCGCTCAGTTGCGGCCGGTGGTCGCCGATGCGCTGCTCCACGGCGCGGCTGAGCTGGGAAAGCACCAGGAACGGGACTTGCAGGTCCTTCGACATGAGTTTCAGTCCGCGCGAGAGCGCGCTGACCTCCTGCACACGGTTGGAATTCTTGCCCAGGCTCGGCGACGGCATCAGCTGCAGATAATCGACGATGACCAGGCCAAGCGGCAGGCGGTGGTCGCGGTCAATCTGCGGCCGCAGCTTACGGATCTTGGCGTTGATATCCATCATCGAGGTGTTCGAACTGTCGTCGATATAGATGGGCGCCGAGTAGATGTCGGCGGCCGCGCTCCTCAAGCGGCTCATTTCGTCGTCGTCGAGAAACCCGCTGCGAAACTTCTGCTGGTCCACGTTGCCCTGGGAACAGATCAAGCGCGTCAGCAGGGCCTCCTTCTGCATTTCCAACGAGAAAACCGCCACGCCTTTCGGGTCGCGGCTGTTCGTGGCGACGTGCAGGGCTACGTTTAGCGCCAGCGCGGTCTTGCCCATGGCGGGGCGCGCGGCCAGGATAATCAATTCGCCCGGACGCATACCGCCCGTCATCTCGTCATAACGGTAGAAGCCGGTCCCGGTGCCCTGTACGCGGTGGGCCGGATCGAGCAGCGCGTCGATGCCGCCTTCGGTCGAGTCGAACAATTGCTTGGCGCTGATCAGGGCGTCGTTGCTATTCACCTCACCCAGGCGCAGGAACGAATCCTCGGCCGAGGTCAGGATCGCCTTTGGTTCGTCCTCGCCGAGAAAGCAGCGCTCCGTGATTTCGCGAGCCGCGAAGATCATCTGGCGCAGCATCGACTTGTCCTTTACGATCTGCGCGTAGCTCTCGATGTTGAAGAGCTCCGGCAGGCCCTCTTCGAGCGAGACCACATAGCTGAGCCCGTCCACCGACTCAAGCTCGGAGTAGCGCATCAACTCGTTGGCGACCGTCACGTGGTCGATTTTGTCACCGCGCGTGTTCAGGTCCAACATGCGCCGGAAGATCTTGCGGTGCTTGTCGAGGCTGAAGTCGTCAGGATCGAGCGCGGCTGCTACGGTTACGAACTTCTCGTCGTTGAGCAGGACGGAGCCCAACACCATTCGCTCTGCGTAGACGTTCGACGGTAAGCCGCGATCGAATGACGGGTCCTTTTGAGTGGTGGTAGCCATGGACGGGGTGCACCTTAAGGTAGTCTCTCAGGCGAGCGTCTGGCAAGATATGTCCACAGGATTCGCTATCCGCTTTTTCCACAGATTCGTAGGCTGTGCAAAAGACTGTGGATAACGGCCGCTGACGGCTGGCTGTGAATCCGCGCTATCCTTTTCGCATCAAGCCAGCATAAGGAGAACGCATGAAGTCACTCAATGAGGTGCTGGCGCGAGAACTGGACCTGATGCTGGAAACCTGGAACTACCACTGGAATGTGGAAGGACCCCTGTTCCCCTCTCTACACGTCTTGTTTGAATCGCAGTACCAGAGCCTGCAGGAAATCAGCGACGGAATCGCCGAGCGGATTCGCGCCCTGGGCGTTGTGGCCGAGACCCGCGTGAACATCATCATCGCGAAGGGCACGTCCACCCAGGAGATGCTGGGCAATCTCGCCACCAAACACGAGGCGCTGGCGAGATGGATGCAAGACGAGTTGGTGCCCGCGTACGCCGAGGCGGGCGACGCCGCATCGGCTGATCTGCTGACGCAGACGCTGCACAAGCACGACAAAGCTGCGTGGATGCTGCGCGCGACGGCGCGCTGAGCGAGCTTTCGGGAGAACTCAGTTCAGCTTGATCTGATTGGCCTCGAGCGTCTCGCCCGTGGACTGCCGCAGGCGTGCGACGGCGCGGTTCATCTGCAGTTCTGCCTGGACCGTGCGGCGGCGCGAATCGAGCAACTCGTTCTGCCTCGTCAGGACCAGGAAATTCGTACTCTCCCCGGTCTGAAACAGACGAATCTCGCTATCCAGCTTCTCCTTGGCGGCACGCTCGCTGGCAGCGGCTGCGTCAATGCGCTGACGGGCAGTTTCAATGCCTTGCAGAGCGTTGCGGACTTCCACTGCGATGCCTTGTTCCACCTGTCGCTTCAGAAGTTTCAACCGGCGCTCGGCTACCACCGATTGCGCCAGCATAGCTTCGGCAGTGCGGTTGCGTGGCGTCCACTCGATGGTGAGGCCCGCATCCACCGATTGGAAGTTGCCCGAAAAGACGTTCGAGACCGTTTGCCCGTATCCGCCGATGAATGCCGGCGGTATTCCGCCGAAGCTCATGGAAGGTAACGGCGCCAGCCCGAGGATCGTGGAGATCTGGTTGAGGCGGTCAATTTGACCGCTGAATAGCGAGGCGAATGGGTTCTGCGTCGTTGTGACCGTACCGGCCAGGCCGCTGTTGGTGTAGTTGGCCGTCAGGTTGACCTGCGGCTTCAATGAGTCCTTTGCGAGCGAGGTCTGAATCTGCAGCGCTTCGAGGCGCAGGTCCACCGAATGCAACTCGGCACGGCGCTTCATTGCCTCGTCGAGAGCGGCCTGCAGGTCGTGCTGCAATTCGGCCGGTACGCGCACGTCGGTTGGCGTCAGGCGCAGGCCCCAGAGCGGGTCGCTCTGGTCGGAGATCAGCATCATCTTCAACGCGTTCTCTGCTTGCGTCACCTGTCCGACCGCTGTGACGAAACTGTCCACACGGCGCTTCAACTCGGCCTCCGCGGCGGAGATCTCTACCGGCGCGAGTGTGCCCGAATCCACCTGACGCTTGCTACGGTCGAACTGGTCCTGTGCCAGGCGCACCCCGTCTTCCGACACGGTGGCGTCCTCGATGGCGGCGACCAGATCCCAGTAGCTGCCCTGGGTGCGAGTGATCACGTCGATTACGCGGACCTCGAAGTCGATCTTCGATTGGCGCACTTGCTTCATGCGGACGCGGATCTGAACACGGTCGAAGTCCACCGCGCGATTGCGCAACAATGGCACGCTGAGGCCTGCGACCAGCCGGGAGGTTGAGAACGGGCTGAGCGAAGTGAACGGGTTGTTGGAGGATTGCCGCTGGTTCAGGAAATCGACATGCAGCGACATGCCTTGCCATGGCGTCTTCTGGCGCGCGGAAAAGTCATTGTTGAAATCGTGCTCGGCCATCTTGCCGTCGGCCGCGGCTAGCGAACTGGCGGTGGGCGTGGTGATGGAGGCGAGACTCGGCTTGTAACTTAGGACGGTGTCGAAAACGCCGCGGGCGGCCTTAAGTACCTGCTCGGCATTGACGATGTCGGTGCGGTCGATTTCTATTTCGAGGTTGTTCTTCAATGCGAGTTGAACTGCCTCGTCGAGCGACAAGCGTCGCTCTTCCTGGCTGACACCCACACGTGCCGTGCGATTGACGGGAGCGGGGTTCGAGGGTGCCGCGGTACTCTGTGCGAGCGCGGGCATTCCGAGTGTTAAGAGGAGAACGAATATGATTGCCATGGCAATGGTCCTGGGTGGTTACTCAATACCTGCGCTCTGCGGCGCGGGCGCATTCTCGGAGCCTCTTCGAAAGATGCGGCGAAGCATGGACCCATGCGCTAGATCGTCGAACAGCGAATAGGCCACAGGCGTCACCAGCAGTGTCAGCACGAGCGCCATCGACTGGCCGCCGATGACTACGATGGCAACCGTGCGTCGTGAGCCGGCGCCGGCACCGCTGCCGAAGGCCAGAGGCAACATGCCTGCGACCAGCGCGGCTGTGGTCATAAGGATGGGGCGCAAGCGATCCTCACAACCCTGGTAAATCGCCTCCAACCGCGACATGCCGTCACGCCGCAGGCCCTTGATGTGGTCGATCTGCAGAATCGAGTTCTTCTTCACGATGCCGAACAGCACGAGAATACCGAGCGACGTGTAAATGATCGAGTAGTTCTCGCCCGCGATGAACAGAGAGAGCAGAGCAAAGGGGATAGATAGCGGCAGGCTGAGGAGAATCGTGATGGGGTCGATGAAGCTCTCGTACTGCGCCGCCAGAATCATATACATGAAGATCACCGAGAGCATGAAGGCGATCAGGAAGTTGGTGACCGTGCGCCCCAATTCACGCGAGCGCCCGACTGCACCGTGCGTGTAGTCGGAACTCATGTTCATGGCGTCCACCTCTTTGTCCACGATGGCGAGCAGGTCGCTCAGCGCGAGGCCCTTGGTGAGATTGCCGACGACCATGATGCGCCGCTGCCGGTTGTAGCGGTCGATGGAGACAGGACCGGAGCCCGGCACCAGGGAAGCTACGCTCGAAATGGAGACATTGCCGAGCACCGAAGAGGGGATGAAGAGCCGTTCAAGAGCGAGCGCCGAGTCGCGGAAATCCTTGCGCACGCGCAACTGGACGTCATAGCGATCGTCGCCTTCCTTGTACGTCGTCGCCTGATCGTCGCCACCGACCAGCACACGCATCGCATTGGCCACCTGCGCCACGTTAACGTTCAGGTCCGCAGCCTTGTCGCGGTTGATAATCACGCGAACTTCGGGCTTGCCGCTCTCGTAGCTTGAGTCGATATCCACGGCGCCTGGCACCTGGCGGACGCGCGCGACCAGACGCTGCGCATAGCCGTCGAGCTTCTGCAAGTCCGGCCCCTGGAGCGAGTACATGAAGTCGCGATCGGCCCCGCCGCCGCTGAACAGGGACGGCAACTGAACGCCGATGATCAGGTCCTTGTACTTCGCCAGCCGCTGCCGCGCCAGGTCCATGATCTGCCTTTGCGCCAGCTTGCGGTCCTTCTGATCGACCAACTCGACGACGATCGAACCGCGGTCCACCTGCTTGCGCTGGTCGGCCCCGATGGTGGTCAGGATGTCCTTCACGCCGGGCAGCGCACGCACGTCGGCTTCGACCTGCTCGAACATCGCCTGGGTTCCTTCCAGCGACGAACCGACCGGCATGCGCGCAGTAATCTCGAACTCGCTTTGGTCCTCGACCGGCAGGAAGTCTATACCCATGTGGCTGATCATGGGTTGCGTGGAGAGCACGATGAGTACTGAGAGGACGACGATCACCCAGCGGTGGCTCATCGACCACGCCAGCATTTTGCGGTACGGTATCGCCGTCACACGAAACAGCCAGTCTTCCTTCGAGGTGTGCCCGGTCTTCTTGGTCCGCAGGAATTTCGAGCAGAGCATTGGCGTCAACGTGAAACTCACCAGCAGCGACACCATGATGGCGAAGGCCGCGGAGTAGCCGAAGCTCGACATGAACTTCCCGACAATGCCCGGCATCATGGCGATGGGAAGGAAGATCACAACCAGGCTCAGGGTCGTTGCCAGGACGGCCAGACCGATCTCTCGCGTGCCCTCGATGGCAGCTTCGATTGGTCCCATGCCCTTCTCTTCCATGAAGCGGAAGATGTTCTCAAGCACCACGATGGCGTCGTCGATCACGATACCGACGACAAGTGTCAGCGCGAGCATCGTGATCTGGTTCAAGGTGAACCCCATCGCATTCATCAAGGTGTAGGTGGAGATGATTGAGGTCGGAATTGCCACCGCCGCGATCAGAGTTGAGCGCCAGTTCTTGATGAACGCCAGCACGATGATGGCGGCGAAGATCCCGCCCAGGATCAGGTGCTCCTGCACGGCCTGGAAGGCGGCATGGATGAATCCCGATTGGTCGCGCGAGTACGATATTTTGAAATCCGCGGGCAGCGTCGGCTTCAATTCGTTCAGTCTGTTCTTCACCAGCGAGATGACGTCCAGCGTGTTAGTGCCCGATTGCTTGCGGACCTGCAGCACGACCGCCGGGTTGCCGTTCAGTCGCGCCACGCTGCGGGGCTCCTCGTAGCTGTCCTCCACGGTTGCGATATCGCTGATGCGGATCGGCGCACCGCTCACCTGGCCGACCACCACGTTTTCGAAATCTGCTGGCCGGATCACGCGGCCCATCGTCCGGAGCGAGAGTTCGCGGGTTCCTTCATCGATCCGGCCGCCCGGGATTTCGGTGTTCTGCGCCGCCAGTGCCCCGCGCACCTGCTCAACGTTGAGGTTGTACGAGTAGAGCTTCTCGCCATCCAGCGTCACGTGAATCTGCCGCTTGCGGTCTCCTACGAACTGGACTTGCCCAACGCCGTTCAACGACTCGATGTTCTTCTTCAGCCGGTCGTCAACCAGCTTGGTGATCTCGCGCAAATCGCGATTGGCGGAAACGACGACGTTCAGAACGGGCGAGGAATCGGTCGCCAGTTTCTCCACCTTGGGCGCATCGATGTCGCGTGGCAGTTGAGCCAGGACTGTGTTGATCTTGTCGCGTACTTCCTGAGCCGCGACGTCAGGATCCTTCTCGAGCACAAACGCGATAGTGATGATGGAGACGCCCTCGGCGGATGTGGAGTTTAACTCGTCGATGCCGCTGATGGTATTCACCGCCTCTTCAAGCGGTTTGGTCACCTGCGATTCGATCTCTTCGGGAGAAGCGCCGCGCAAGGTGGTCGTGATGTTGACATAGGGGAAGTCAACTTTGGGGAAGTAGTCCACGCCAAGTTTTCGATACGAGTCGAAGCCGATCACCACCAGTGCCAGGATCAGCATGGTGGCGAAGACGGGGCGTCGGATGCACAGCTTTGCGAGTGTTTGCATGGCGCTTGTCTTCCTTGGCGTGTTTAGCGGGCCGGGCCGGCCACGGTGACCGGCGCGCCGTTGGTAAGTTGCCCCAGGTTGCTGACCGCGACATCTACGCCCGGGGGAATCAAACCGGCTGGCATTTCAACCCAGCCGTTCGACGCCAGGATTGTGTCGATTTTGCGCTCCATCGCTTTACCGTTTTCGATCGTAAACAGCTTGTTCAACCCAGCCACCGAATAGAGCGCGTCGTGCGGAACCGCGACCACGGGGAACTTGGCGTCGGTGATCAGTTTCACCTGCACGAAGGCCCCGGGCTTCAGTCGCGCGTCGGCGGCGTTCATGCGGGCCTCCGCGCTCAGCGTGCGCGAGCGGCTGTCGAGCGATGGATTCAATTCGCGCACGGTGGCGTGGAACACGACGTCCGGAACGCTTTCGGTGGTGAATGCCAGGTCCGAACCGATCCGGATGCCACCGATCCCCGACTCAGGGATTTCGACGCGCAGTCGCAGCGGCCAGGTCTTGACCAGCGTCACAATTGGAACGTTCTCCTTGATGTACTGCCCCACGGAGACGCTTTTCTCCTTCACGGCCCCATCGAAAGGAGCGATCACCGTGGCGTCTCGCACGCGCTTCTCGGCCAGTTTCACATCCGCGCGAAGCGAGCGAATCATCGCCAACTGCGTTCGAACGTCGTCGAGCGTCGCCTCGTAGCCGGCCTGGCGTGCACGGTAGCCCTTTTCCACCTCTACGAACCGCTCCTGGCTGACGTCGCCGGACTTCACCAGCCGCTGGGCGTTTTCGAACTTCGTTTTAGCGTCTTCCATCTGCGCCTTCGCCTGGCGCGTCATGGGGGTGGATTCGGGAGCAGCATCCTCCTGCTTGGGATCCAGCCCAAGGCGCGCCAGCGCCTGTGCCAGGGCCGCCTTCGAACGTTCCAATTGCAGGTTCAACTCGACCGTGTCCAGTTGTGCGACTACAGCGCCCCGCTTCACGGACTGGCCGAAGTCGACCAGGATCCGCGTCACGCGGCCAGCCACTTCGCTGGACACGGTGACCGTTTCGTCGGCCATTAGGGAGCCTGTCGCCATGATGGACCGCTCCACCGTGCGTGCCTCTGCCTTGGCGACGCGAACGGAGATCGGGTCCGCGGCCTTCTGCGCCGCTTTGGACGGGTCTTGTTTCTGCCCGCCACAGCCCGCCAGGAACGCCACGAAAAGTGCCGCAGTTAAGAATAGTGCTCGGTGCATAAATGATCCTGAGATATCGAATTCAGACAGCTGGTTGTTGAGCGCCCGCCGGCAATTCGATGCCGTGCAGGAAGATGTCGACAAAATGGGCGACCATGGCTTCCGGAGCGATGCCATCGTCGGGACGCCCGAAAATCGTGCGTCCGATGCCATAATCCGAGACCATTCCGACGAAGGCCAGGGTGGCCACTCGAGTCGGGATGTTACGGAAATGGCCTCGGCTCGCATGTGCCTGAACCGCAAGCTCGAGCGACGAGCCCACTAGCCGGGTCGCCTTTTCGTGCCAGATCCGGGCGAGCTCGTGCCCCTCGAGCGCGCTGTAAAAGAGCAGGCGCGAGCGTCTTCCACCTTCGCTAAACCACTCAAAGATTTGCATCCCGAGCCAGTTGAAAAACTGTTGGGGGTTCGCAGCCTCGCTCAATTTGTCGAATTCGCCAGCCCGGGTCTGCAGGTCCTCGATCATGTGATCCACGATCGCCGTGTACAATTCGCTTTTCGTCGCAAAGTGCTGATAGATAACGGGCTCTGAAACGCCGGCCGCCGCCGCAATCTCCCTGGTCGTGGTCCCGCGAAAGCCTCGCTGGGCGAATAGATCGATCGCCGAGACCAGGATGGCCGCGCGGCGCTCGGTCGCCGGAAGCTTGTGCTTGGCTGGCACCGGATCGATATTAGCGTTTGCTAACATAGCAAGCACTAAGTTAGCACTCACTAGTATGCCTGCGCAAGCTGGGAAATGTAACAAATGGACCTTCGCCGGGCCGGGGAATGTTGAGCTACGCTCCACCCGGTCAGGGGTCTGGCACCCTTGGCAACTCTGAAGTCGGCTGCCGTTGGAAACGCGTGGCCTGGGGCGTGCGCTTGTGATCTCTGTTTGGAACAATGAGCAGGTAACCGACCAAGGAGACTCAGTGTGCGGATCTACCCTGTCCTTCCCGTGCTGACGCTGGCTGCGTCGCTGGCTGCGTCGCTGGCTGCCGCCGATATCGTCCCGGTGGTGCCCAAGTCCGGACCGCCTCTGGCCGGGCCCTACACGCCCGGTGTACTGGCGGGCGACTACCTCTACGTATCCGGACAAGGAGCTAAAGCCGCGGATGGCCGCCTGCCCCCCACGTTTGAGGGCCAGGCCAGGCAGATGCTTGAGAACCTCAAAGCGATTGTCGAGGCCGCCGGCTCGACGATGGATCATGTTGTCTACACGCAGGTCTATCTCGAAGACATGGCCAACATCGCTGAGCTGAACCGCGTCTATGGGAGCTACTTCTCTAAGGCGCCTCCCGCCAGAGCCGTGCTCGGAGTGGCGAAGCTTCCTGGTACGCCGGTAGAGATCAACGCGGTCGCGGTGCGAAACCTCGCGGACAAGAAAGTATTGCGCGTGCCGGGCTTCGATCCCGAGGAACCGGCGTCCCCCGGTGTACTCACGAAAGACCGTCTCTACATATCCGGGATGCGCGGGTTCGATTTCGCGACGTGGACGGTTCCCGCGGACCCAGCCCAGCAGGTGATACTGGCCCTCGACGGAATGGAATCCGTGTTGAAAGCGGCCGGGTTGACCATGGCTCACATGGTCTTCGTGAATCCGTATCTCACGCCTGCGGTTCCCATGGATACCATGAACCGCGAGTATGCCAAGCGGTTCGAGTTTGGCAATACGCCGGCGCGCGCCACCATCGAAGTCAGCGCGCTTCCCAGGGACGCGCGCGTCGAGTTCACCGGCGTTGCCGTCCGCGACCTCACGGCGCGACGGGCCGTTCGCCCCAAGAACATGCGGCCCAGCCCCACGGCGAGCCCCTGTGTCTTCGCTGGAGATACGCTCTTCTGCTCCGCGAAAAGCGCCTTCATCCCCGGTCCCAACCAAGGCGTTGTCGTCGAGACCATGGAACAACAACTCCGCCAGACCATGCGCAATCTGCTGGACGGTCTGGAGGAAGCCGGCCTGGACTTCAGCCAGATCGTAGCTACCAATGTCTACCTCGATGACATGAGCGAGTTCCAGCGCATGAACAAGATCTACGCGCTGTTCTTCGGCGGCGTTGCCCCGACTCGCACCACCATCCAGCAGATCGCTTCTGTCGACCGCAGTCAGCAGCACGCCGAGGGCATCTATCCGGCCATCGAGCAGATTTCCCTGATCGCCGTGAAATAGGGCGGCTGCGCAAGTGCAGCCGCATGGCCTACCTCGATAGCGGCTTGCCAGCAGGCATCGCCCTCAGCGGACTGGCGCGGAGACTTGCCGTAGCTGCCCGTCAATCCGCAATGTCTCTCCGGTCTTCAGCCGCCGGTTGATCGCCTTCCCCGCGTATCGGACCGTCACCGTCCGCGGGAAGCTCGCGTGCACTGAAGCATTGGAGAGTGCTCCGCCCTTCCACGCCAGGCTCAACTCGAGACCGCCCGGTGCGCGCAGGCCCCTCACCGCTCCACTAGGAAACGCTGCGGGCAGCGCGGGCAGCAGTGTAACGATGCTCTCATCGCCCCTCTGCGCCGGTGTCTCGCTGGTGGGCGTGCCTGCCGGGTCGGTACTCTGCAACAGCATCTGTGCGATGCCTGACGTCGCGCCGAAATTGCCGTCGATCTGGAATGGCGGATGCGCATCGAACAGATTGTCGTACAGCCCCGCACCCTCGCCTATGTACGACACCTGGCCGTTGGACGCGGACCGGTGTGACGCCGGCTGGATCAGGTTCTTCAGGATGAGGTAAGCGTGGTCCCCGTCCAGGAAGCGCGCCCACAAGTTGATCTTCCATCCCATCGACCACCCTGTCGCCGCGTCGCCGCGGAACTCCAGCGACTTACGCGCTGCTGCGAACAACTCCGGCGTTCCGGCTGGCGTGATTTCACTGCCGGGAAATACCCCCCACAGGTGGGACACGTGCCTGTGCTTGTTCGCCGGATCGTCCTTGTCCTCGATCCACTCCTGCAACTGTCCGTACTTGCCGATCTGATCCGGTGCGATGCGCCCACGCATTTCCTCCAGTTGCTTTCTCAAGTCCGCGTCCACGCCCAGCGTCCGGCTTGCCGCAATCACGTCGCCGAACAACACGCGTACGATCTGATGGTCCATGGTCGGACCCATCACCAGCCCTCCCTGCTCGGGCGAGTTGCTCGGCCCCGTGACCAGCCAACCCTTCTCCGGATGCCGCACCAGGCTGTCGACAAAGAAGAGCGCCGCCCCTTTCATCAGCGGATACCCTGTCTGGCGCAGAAACTCGCGGTCGCCAGTGTACAGATAGTGCTCCCACAGGTGCGTCGAGAGCCACGCGCCGCCCACCTGCCAGATGCCGTGGTTCGACGCATTGATCGGCGCTGTCCCGCGCCACAGGTCGAAGTTGTGATGCAGCACCCAACCGCGCGCGCCATAATGCTCTTTCGCGGTGAGCGCGCCCGACTGGGCCACCTCGGCCAGCGCGGCGAATAGCGGCGCTGTGCACTCCGGCACGTTCGCCACCTCCGCTGGCCAGTAGTTCATCTCGGTGTTGATATTCACCGTGTACTTGCTGTCCCACGCGGGTTCGTTTGAGTCGTTCCAGATCCCCTGCAGGTTCGCTGGTTGACCGCCAGGACGGCTCGACGCGATCAGCAGGTACCGCCCGTACTGGAACAGCAGCGCCACCAACTCCGGATCTCCATGCGCCGCGAACCGCTGAATCCGCTCGTCTGTTGGCACGCTCGCTGCGCCGCCGGCTCCAAGCTCCAGCGACACCCGCTCGAAGAGCCTCTGGTGGTCGGCAACATGTGCCGCCAGCAGGGCTTCGAAGCGTGCGTTTCGCAGTGGCCGCAGGATCGCCGCCACGCGCTTCTCCGGATCGCCCGAGACGTCCTTCCAATTCACGAAGTTCGTGGCCCCGGCGAGCACGATCGTCGCGGAGTCGGCTCCGCGGACAGTCAGCTTGCCGTTCTCGTGTGTCTGCGTCCCGCCCTGTACTGTCACGCTCGCGCGCGCCTCGAAGCGAATCGCCGACTTCGCCACCCGCCCCGTCAGCCTCATTTCTGAATCCGAGATTGCCTCGACGGTCGCATCCGCGTGCGCGCTCTTCAGCCCCGCCTGAAAGGCCAGCGCGCCCTTCCTGTCCGCCGTCAGACGCACCACGATTGCCTGCGCCGGATAGCTCGCAAAGACCTCTCGCACGTATTTCACGCCGCCCGCCGTGAACTCGGTTCGCGCGGTCGCCGTATGCAGGTCGAGGCTCCGCCGGTAGCCGGTCACCGCCGTCTCGTCAAGCCCCGGCGTCTCGATCATCAGGTCGCCGAACGACTGATACGTCTTCTGGCCCAGGGGAATCGACATGAACTCGCGCCCAGCGAGTTCTTCCGCCTCTTTTTGCTTGCCTGCGAACAGCAGGCCGCGGATCTCAGCGAGATGCTTAACCGCCCCGGGGTGCGCGTAGTCGTGCGGCTCGCCCGTCCACACGGTGTGTTCGTTGAACTGAATGCGCTCCGAGCGCGTTCCGCCGAACACCATCGCCCCCATATGCCCATTGCCGACCGGCAGGGCCTCGGTCCACTTCACCGCGGGCTGCCGGTACCACAGCGCCAGGTCCTGGCCTGCGCCATCGCCGGCGAACGCCATCACAGCCACTAGCCCCGCACAAGCACACGCTTTGCTGCATCTCATCCCTAGCAGCATATCTGTTGACGGCAACCCTCAGGATGTTCCCGCCGCGGAAAGATGCTCATTGCACTTGCCGTCGTGCTCCACCAGGAGTGCCGTCTGCAGCGGTCGTCCAGCGCGCCGCTCGCGCAGAGCCCAGCCCTTTCCGTCATCGGGATATTGAAACGCGGTTCGTCCCCGGCATGTCATGCCGCTGCATCCATCATTCGGCTTGGTGCCAGGATCCATAGGGAACACCCGGCGGGGGAAGCAGTCCTGCCAGTCTGACCTTCGGCAACTCCGGGTAGCCGGTGGGCGCAGGATACTGCGTTTTCAGCAGGTACTCGAGGGATTTCAGCCGCGCGATCTGAGTGTCATGCCAGCTCTGCTCTTCTTCGCATAGCCTCGCCTTGTGCTTGCGCCACAGGTTGGAACTGAGCTGGACGCAAGCAACGATGAGAGTGGAAAAGCCAATGGCAATGACCCAACTGGTCATGATCGTCTTATCGGCAACTTATCCCGGCCTCATCAGGCGAATCAACTCGGAAAAGTACTACGGCTGCGCCAAAATGGCCCGCGATCCCACAGCATCGGCCTTCACACTCGTGCCGCCCGTTCCAGCGCAGGCCATGCCGGGCCTCTGTAGCAGGGCTTGGAGTGCGGTCTGCCTGTAGTTAGCGGCTCTACAATCTAATTCGGTACCTGACTATGGAACCGAAGTTATGCGGGGCAAAACTCCGTCTGCCTAAGCGAATCCACCAATAGGCTTTGTCCTCTTCGCAGAAAGCGCCGCGGCGGAAGGCGCAGGCTGAACCAGGGTCTTCGCTGGATTGCCTTTGTGCGTCCTCACAACCGTTCGCGTCGTAGCTCCTGCAAGCGGCAGACCGCCCCCCCCGGCCGCGCCTGGAGAATCGAACTGCTTTTTAGGCTGGACAGGCAAATAAGGCTAACAGATAATCAGAGCCGAAGAACTGCATTGCACCATCGCGACGACTATTGAATTTGATTCGCTTTGCGCGTGAAGTTTGGAGGGATTCGATGCTGAGAGCAAATCCGCCGCTGCTTTTGCCCAATTGCCCCCCCAGACCGCTGACCGCCCGGACGATCACGCTAGTACTATCCACACTCGCCCCGCTGGTGGCCGCTGGCGCCACTCTCGCTCTGGAATCTGGCGGGATGCGGCTGGATTCCTTGGTTTCTCGAAACACGGGAATCAGGTTATGGCCGACTCAACATAACCGGAGATGCATATGAATCTGAAGCGCGTTGTCCTGCTGTCATTCACGACGGTAGCGCTGTTCGGACAGTACAAACCGGGCGACCAAGCCACATTGGGTTTCACGAAACACTCCGGCCAGGTCTATGCGTTCAGGGATGAGGAAACGACCAAATTCACCTGGCCGCCAAATTATGTTGTCCCCTTCGGCTCGACTACACTCCTGGACCCGTTTAGCGGCCAGACGCTGCGGAGTTTCGCGTTTCCCGACCAGGGGGTAACGATCAATCTCAACTCGGTCTCCTACCAGAGTCTTCCGCCGAACATCCAGGGGAAGGTCAACATCGATTCCGGGTGCTGCACGGGCAACCTGTACCCGCTGGTCCAGCCGCCCAACATGCGGATCGTGATTCAAGGCAGCGTGACCGTGAACACTCCCGCCGCAGGCACCAGCTTGAAGATCAGCAGTGGCAGCGGCTACGACACGGCCATGTGCGGCGCGGAGAGCAGGACGCCAATCAACAGCAGCCCGACAGTCAGTTTCCAGTGGGACTCCGGCGACTGCCCGGATTCCAGCCTGTCCTTCAATTACACGGGCTTCGACAAAACGACCGGCGTGTATACCCTCGGCCAGGGCGTCACCACGGGCTGGAACATCAATATCGATGTCAACGGTCTCGCTGGTGGGCACACCGTGTGGATGACGTTGAACACGGCTGCGCTCTACATGCCCGTGATTCAGAACTTTCCCGACGTCACCGTCAAAGTCATCCGCGTCACCCAGACGGTCCAGAATAGCGTCAACGCCGTGCCCCTGGTCGCCGGTAAGCGCACAGTTGTGCGCGGCTGGGCCATCCCGGTCTCGGGTACGGATCCGGCGGAGAACTTCCAGGCCGTTCTGCACGCTTATATCAATGGCCACGAACTGGCGGGTTCCCCGCTCGCCCAGGATCCGCACTGGTGGAAGAACTCCACGCTCAGTAACAGCGCGACCTATGACGATCCGGACGAGCTCTCAACACTCAACTTCACTCTTCCGCTGGAGTGGACCCAAGCCGGTAAGATCACTTTTGCGATCGAGGTGACTCCGCAGCCCGGCACTCCGAGCAGCGGCGCCAGCCACACCACTTCCATCGACGCAACCTTCGCCGCTCCGGCCAGGTGGCCCACACCGCTCACGGTCTACTACTGGCCGGTCTGCTTCGCTAGCCCCACCGCACCTGCCCCGCCGGAAGCCTGCCCGGACAACCACTTCTACCCGGCCGCCGACAGCACCCTGCGCCAGCTGCTTCCCGTTCCCGAGGGTGGATTGATCTACCGGCCGCTCCCGGTCGGAGCCTTTTACCTCGACCTGGGGGCGCTCAAGGTGTCGCTTGACAACGACGATGAGCTCGACAAACTCATGGCCCGCGTGCGACGGGCCTTCATCATGCTTTACCTGGGCCTTGGTTTGGAGAACATGGACCAATTGGTGATGTGGGCTCCGGCCGGGCCGCCGGGCGTGGCCGCCCAAGCCGACGCTCCTTATTACAAGGGTGGGTACGGCCGCGTCGTCGTGGCCTTTGCCAACGTTTCCAAGCCCACCAGCGAGACGCTGGCTCACGAAATGGGCCACAACCTGAATTTACGCCACACCGCGCGCCACACCCAGGTTCCCTGCGATACATCCAAGGACGATCCCACAACGACCTGGCCCTACCAGGATATTGATCTGCACGGTTTCGTTTGGGATTGGTTCAAGCGTGGCGGCGGGGGCAGCATCGGGCATGGCCTCGGACCGGCCATCGGCTCCGATATCATGTCCTACTGCTTTGAGCGGCAGCAGTTTCCTTCTGCCTGGACTTTCGACTACCTGTTCCACGCCAATATGAAGACCCCGACGGATAGCTACGGGCCCTTTGGCGGGATGACGGTGAACGAGAACCAACCCGCCTCTCTTCGCCGCCGCGCGCAAAGTACCACGGGCGGAGTCAAGGTCCTGCTCGCCGGAGGCTCGGTGTCGAAGGAGGGCACGCAGGTGCAATGGCAGCCGGTCTACAGCTTGCCCGCCACCACCCTGCCGCTGGTGCCGTCCAACCCCACGGGAAACCACTGCCTGGTCTTCAGTGTTTCGTCGGGCCCGCCCACCAATTACTGTTTCGACCTCAACTTCCACGACGCCATCAATGGGGCCGATCTCACGCAGGATTCGTTCACCTTCCTGGTTCCGGCTCCGGACGGGCTCAATCGTGTCTCCCTGACGCGCAACGGTCAGGAACTTGGCGCGCTTACCGCCGGCGCAGCGGCGCCCGTCGTTTCCTGGCAGAACCCCGTGCCCGGCGCAGTGTGGCAAGCCGTGCCGCAAACTCTGCGGTGGACCGCCTCGGACCCGGACGGTGACCCGCTCAGCCACATGCTGCTTTACAGCCCTGACAACGGCTCCACCTGGCTGCCCCTGCACACTGAACTCACCGCACCGTCGTTCACCTTCGACGCTGCCACTATCCAGGGCGGCAACCAGGTGTGGTTCCGCGTCATTACCAGCGATGGCATCCACACCTCGAGCGCCGACGTGGGCCCGATCACCGTGAACCAGACGCCGGTTCTGGGGCCATTGCCCGACGCCATCGATTTCGGCAAGGCAGCCGTCGGCGCGCCTCAGGCAGCCACCCTTGCGCTCACCAACACCGGCAGCGGCTACCTCAGCGTCACTGGCCTGAGCGTCGATTCACCGGCCTTCGCTTTCCAGCCCGTCTCGCTGCCGTTGGTGCTAGCGCCCGGCTCCACCTACCCCGTGGCCCTGGTCTTTTCACCGTCGGCCGCCGGTCCGCAGTCCGGCCATTTGACCGTCACCGCCGGCACCGGCCCGGTCATTCCGCCGGTCGCGCTCAATGGCACCGGCACCAGCGCGCCCGAAGCCAGCGTTCAGGTCACTCCCGCCAAGTTGGATTTCGGCTCGCTGGTCGCCGGCAAAACGGCCGACCAGTCCGTCAACGTGCGCAATTCGGGACAGACCGTACTCAACGTCAAGTCGGTGGCCGTCAGCGGGGCGGGCTTCCTCTTGCCATCCACCTCCGGCTTCGCGCTCAACCCGTCCGGCTCGCAGTCCGTCGTAGTCCGGTTTTCCCCCGCGGCGGCCGGTTCATTCACCGGTGTTTTGACGGTTGGCACCGACGATCCCTCCACGCCCGTCGTGACGCTGAACCTCACCGGCAAGGCAACCCCCGCCAACGGCGGCAATCCGCCGGCGGTTCAGGCTGGCGGCATCCTGAATGCGGCCAGCCTCACCAACATCTTGGCGCGCGGTTCGTTGGGCGTGATCCAGGGCGCTGGTCTGGCCCCGGCCGTCGTGCAGGCAGCCAGCCTGCCCTGGAAAACCAGCCTCGGTGGAACGTCTGTCAAAGTGGGCGGCGTGGCCGCGCCCCTCTACTACGTCTCCCCCACTCAGCTCTACTTCCAGGTGCCGTACGAGGTTCCTGCCGGGAGTTCGGCCAGCGTGGTGGTAACCAGCGGCGGCGCGCCGGGATTAGCCGTCGATATGGCGCTGGCGGACTACGCGGTGGGAGTGTTCGCGCACGCTCACAACTTCACCGCCATCGAGCCCGAGGTGTTCCACTCCGCCAGGAACCAGTTGGTCAGCACGGCCAACCCGGCCGCGCCCGGAGAAGTCCTGGTGCTCTACGGTACCGGCATCGGCAAACTGAACAACCCACCGGCCACTGGCGCGGCGGCTCTCTCTGCTCCGCCCGCAACCGCGGTGAATCCCCTCACCGTAACCGTGGGCGGCGCGCCCGCCACCGTGTTGTTCGCCGGACTGGCGCCGGGCTCCGCCGGACTGGTCCAGATCCGGTTTCAGCTTCCCTCGACCCTGCCGGCCGGATCGAGCCTGCCGCTTGCGATTCAATTCCCCGGTGGCGCCAGCCCAGCCGTCAGCCTGGCGGTCCGAAGTGCGGTCGTCGCCGCTCCGCAGCTCAGCCCGTCCACCAACTCTCTCGCCTTCGGCAACGTGACCGTGGGCCAAAGCGCGGATCTTGCCCTGACCATCACCAACTCTGGCACCGCCGCGCTGGAGGTGAATTCGGCGGCTATTTCCGGTAACGGATTCAGCCTCGTCCCGCCCCTGTCCTCCTTCACGCTGCAGCCTGGCGGCAGCTTGCCCATCACGGTCCGCTACGCGCCAACGTCGGCTGAGCCCGATAGCGGAGCGCTCACCATCGCCAGTAACGATACGGCGTCGCCGGCGATCGTGACTTTGAGCGGAACGGGTGTCGCCGGAGCGAGCCCGGCCCCCGGGGCGGTAGTGCTTTCCGACAGCTTCAACCGTGCGGATGCGGGCGGCTGCGCACTGGGGGCCGCCGACCTCTCCTTGGGCGGCCTCGGATCGCAATACTACCTCCCGATCAACTCCCTCACCGGGGTGAGCATCGCATCCGGAGTGTTGCAGAATAACACCCTGGATTATGCCGGCGTCCAGTTGACCCTCACGAGTGCCTGTGGCGGACGCGGCGAGACTCTGCTGCAGGACCTCTACATGCGCGTCGATCTGCTGGTACCCGCAAGCTCGGCGGGAGTAGTACAGGCCGGCCCGTATTTCCGTAGCCGCGCGGCAGCCCCGGGGGACGGAATCATCGGAGGCGCCTCGGCGGGCTACTGGGTGGCTTTGACCAGTACGGGCGAGGTCCGGCTGCGAGGTCTCAACCCCAATGCGGTGATCGCCACCACCGGAATCCCCACCTCTTTCAATGCGGCCGTATTCCACAAGTTGGAGACGGTCGCTCGGGGGGCGTCATTGCAGATCTGGCTCGATGGCGCTCGTTTGACATTCACGCAGAATGGCGGTGCTGTGACTACCCTGGAGTTGCCGGCGACGAACGGTTCCAATGACGGCACTGCGGGCATCGCGTTCGCAGACGAGGACAACCGCGGCAAAGCAGGCGGCCAGAAGGCCAGGAACCTGGTGATCGCGCTACCTGGAAGCGGGACTTGAGGGCTGGCGCTTCAAACCGCAAACCGCTGGAGCTCAGCGGGGCTTTGGAAATAGCCCCTTTAGATTCAACAGCCTGCTGCGCGTGACGGCTGAGGCCCGGCGGTTTGGCCGTTCCCGCCACGCCAGGATACGCCTCCCCAAAGACGACACACAGGCACTCCCGGACGTGGGCCGGACTGGGGTACTCTCCCCTGTCTACTGTAGGATCGGCAGCACCGTGGTGAGCGTGTTGCTGGCCGTGTTGAATAGCAGCGCTACCACCGCAACGTCCGAGCTTGCATTCATGCCGGTAATCTTCAGCACGCCGACCTTGTTCGTGGTCTCCGGGTACTGGTTCGAGGAAGTCATTAACCAGGCCGTGTGGTTCAATGCCCCAAAGCTGATGTTGGCGTGTTTGCTGATCACGCTACCGGCCTGATCGTCGAACTCGAAAGTCAGTGTCAACGCCGCAGTGGTCGTGTTGGCCAGGGCAATCGCGGTGCCGTGCGCGCCGGTCGTGTTGTCGAAGGGGATCAATATCACCGGATTCGAATTGGGCAAAGGGAGCACGCAGGCGGTTTGGACCCCGCTCAATGGCACCACGGTCTCCGTAGCAGGCGCGGAGGCGCTGCCACTGCGGCGGAAGGTCAACTGGCCGTTGACGGGGCCGGAGTCCGTCACCACGAGCTGGGCCCAGCCCCAAGGCGCGCTGCCGGTCCCTGGATCAGGCAACACGAAAGTGCTGGATCCGTTGGGGGGAATGGTGAAGTTGTAGGGCGAGGGCGTGCTGACACCACCCACCGGCACGGTCGCCGGTGACCCGTCGTCATTGTAGAAATAGAGGCTGGCGTTGGCCGCTGCCGTTGTGTCCTGATTGACGAAGGTAAAGGTGGAAGTGTAGCCGCCGCCATAGGTGAAATGCGCGAGGTTACCCTGCGCCCGGGCGGCGCAGGCGCCCAGCGACACTAAGACGAGAAATCGTATGGCTTTGTGGGTCATGAAATCCCTCCAAACTCCTGAGTCCGGTTTCTCCGCCTATCGACGCTAGCCGCTGTACGGGATCTCCCATTTCCTCAGGGAAACCGCAGGGCCGCGCTGCAGGCCGCAAGCCAGGCTCAGAGATTGTTTTCGGCTACGATTATCTTCTATAAACCAATAATCGTCCAGACAGAAATGCACTCGTTCCCGACGGGTTGCGAGCGCCGCGAGCGGGCGGGATTGGGGCAGAATGCCATCGTGTCCACCAGCCGTCTGCGCCATACTGGTTCGGTTATGTCTCTTCGCTATCTCCTGGCTCTGGTTCTCGCGGGCTCCGCCATTGCTCAGTCACTGGGTGTTCAACCCCCTCCTGCTGCCGGCGCAGCCAAGCAGGAGCCGCCCAAGTGGGACGTGAACAACCCGCCCGGACCGCGCCAGACCATCCCAATTGACACCACCACGGGCACCTGGATGAACCTGGACGTCAGCCCGGACGGCAAAGAGATCGTCTTCGACATGCTGGGTGATATTTACTCAGTCTCGATTGCGGGCGGAGAAGCCAGGTCGCTTACCAGCGGACTCGCCTGGGACATGCAGCCGCGCTTTTCGCCGGACGGCAGGAAAATAGCGTTCACGAGTGACCGCGCTGGCGGTGACAACATCTGGATCATGGACCGCGATGGTTCGCACCTGCAGCAGGTCACTAAGGAGTCCTTCCGCCTGCTGAACAACCCCACGTGGTCCCCGGACGGCCAGTACATCGTGGCGCGCAAGCACTTCACGGCATCCCGGTCGCTCGGCGCCGGTGAGATGTGGATCTATCACATGTCTGGAGGCGACGGCCTGCAACTGACCAAAAAGGCCAACGACCAGAAGGACACGAACGATCCCGCCTTCTCTCCCGATGGCCGCTACCTCTACTACGACGAAGACATCACGCCCGGCCAGTCCTTCGAATACAACAAGAACCCGAACGAGACGCTCTACGGCATCAAGCGGCTCGACCGGACTACGGGAGAGACCATCGTCCTGCTGGGCGACAATGGCAGTTCCATGCGGCCCACACCGTCGCCTGACGGCAAGCGGCTTGCCTTCGTCCGCCGCATCCGCACGCACACCGCTCTGTTCGTCGTAGACCTCGCCTCTGGCAGCCAGCAGCAGCTTTACGACGGCCTCGAGCGCGACATGCAGGAAACCTGGTCGATTCACGGTCTCTACACGGGCATCGCCTGGACCCCGGACAACAAGTCCATCGTCTTCTGGGCCTCCGGCAACCTGCACCGGATCGAGGTCGATACAAAGCGCCTCGCGGCCATCCCGTTTCACGTCAAGACCACGCGCGAGGCAACCGAAGCCCTGCGCTTTCCTGTGGAGGTCGCTCCGGCCGACTTCGAAGTGAAGATGCTCCGCGACGTCACGGTTTCTCCCCAGCGCGACTTCGTGGTTTACGAGGCGCTGGGCAAACTCTACCGGCGCGGTCTGCCGCCGGGCACGCCCGCCAGACTCACCCAGGATCCGCCCGATTCCTCTCAGGAAAGTGACCTGCGCGAGTTCAACCCCGCTTTCTCCCGCGATGGCCGCTACCTCGCGTACGCCACGTGGGATGACGTTGCGGAAGGCTCTATCCGCATCCGCAATCTGGCCACCGGGGAAACGCGCGTCATCACCCGCGAACCCGGCCACTACGCGGAGCCGGCCTTTTCTCCCGATGGTTCGACCATCGTCTTCCGCAAGGGCGAGGGGGGCACACTGCTCACTCCGCTCTGGTCGCACGACCCCGGCCTCTACGCCGTACCCGCCGCAGGAGGGACACCTAAACTGGTCCGCCGGCAGGGCGAGCGGCCGCACTTCGGCGCGAAGAACGATCGCGTCTTCTTTCTGGACAGTGAGCCGGCCCAGCCTTATTCCAAGTACGCGCTCCGCTCCATCGCACTGACCGGTGCGGAACTTCGGACCGTGGTCATCAGCGACGACGCCGTTGACATGCGCGTCTCGCCCGACGAGAAGTGGATCGCCTTCACCGAGCTGTTCCAGAGCTACATCACCGCTTTCCCGCCAACCGGTCAGGCTTTCAGCATCGGTCCCAAGGCATCCGGTGTGCCGGTTCACAAACTGACCCGCGACGCGGGCGAGAACATCCACTGGTCCGCCGACAGCCAGACGCTGTTTTGGTCCCTCGGCCCCGAACTGTTCCAGCGCGATCTCAAGGACGCATTCCCCTTCGTCGCCGGAGCCCCGGAGAAGTTGCCCGACCCTGCGGAGCATGGTCTGAACATCTCCTTCCGTCGCGCCTACGACCGCCCATCGGGCTTGATCGCCCTGACCGGCGCACGCCTCATCACCATGAAGGGCGACGAAGTGATCGAAAACGGAGTGGTCGTCGTCGATGGCAACCGAATCGCCGCCATCGGGCCGCAGAAGTCGGTCGTCATTCCCGCAGGCGCAAAGCGCATCGACGTTTCCGGCAAGACCATCATTCCGGGCATGGTGGACGCGCACGCCCACGGCCCCTACGCCGAGAACGGCATCGTGCCGCGGCAGAATTGGGCGCACTACGCGCAGGTGGCCTTCGGCATCACCACCACGCACGATCCCTCCAGCGACACCGACACCGTCTTCGCCGCCAGTGAGATGGCGAAGGCGGGCCTGATCGTCGCCCCGCGTGTCTTCTCCACCGGGACCATCCTCTACGGCGCCCACGCGCCCATTCGTGCTGAGATCAATAGCCTGGACGACGCGCGTTCCCACCTGCGCCGTCTGCAGGCCGTCGGCGCCTTCAGCGTGAAAAGCTACAACCAGCCGCGGCGCGAGCAGCGCCAGCAGGTGATCGCCGCCGCGCGCGAACTCGGCATGCTGGTCGTCCCCGAAGGCGGCTCGCTGTTCAACACGAACATGACCATGGTGGCCGACGGCCACACCGGGATCGAACATGCCGTGCCCGTGGAGCGCTTCTACGACGATGTGCTCCAATTCTGGCCCAAGACCAAGGTCGGGTACACCCCGACGCTCGTCGTTGCGTACGGCGGAATCTGGGGCGAAAACTACTGGTACCAACACACGAACGTCTGGGAGAACGAGCGGCTGCTGCGCTACGTGCCGCGCTTCATTGTCGATCCGCGCTCGCGCCGCCGCATGATGGCGCCCGAAGACGAGTTCAACCACGTCAAGGTGGCCGCCGGCGCGAAGGCGCTACTCGACCGCGGCGGGCATGTCCAGTTGGGAGCGCACGGTCAACTGCAGGGCCTGGGGCCGCACTGGGAAATGTGGATGTTCGTGCAAGGCGGCATGACCCCCATGGAGTCGCTGCGCACCGCCACGCTTATGGGTGCGCAGTATCTCGGATTGGACAAAGACATCGGCTCGCTCGAAGCCGGCAAGTTGGCCGACCTCGCCGTGCTCGAGCAGAATCCGCTCGAGGACATCCGGCGAACCGAACACGTGCGCTATACCATGGTCAATGGCCGCCTCTACGAATGCGACACGATGAACGAGGTGGGAATCAGGGCCGTCAAGCGCTCCCCATTCTTCTTCGAGAAACTCGACAACGGGAACGGCGCGGGCGGCGTTGGACGCGCGACAGGTCTTGCTGCTGATTGGGACCGGCAGTAAACAGCCGCCACTCTCTATTGCGGAGCCGGTTCGTTTCATCAGCCCGGCCTGAGCTGACTGTCTGCCTTGACTTCAATGCGCGGGCGAGTCCTCGACGATGGCCACGCCCCAGGACTTGAGTTCGATCCAGCCGCCTTCGGAGATCGCCTTCCCCGACAGCAGATCGATGCCCGCGCCAAAGGGATATGTCAGCCCGAGGGTCGCGGGTGAGTAGTTTAACAAGTAGTGAATCCCTTTGTTTTGGGCATTTATGCCGCTCCGCACAATCAGCGGAAAATGATAGCCGGCGCCAAGACGGGTTACTCCCGCGCGTTCGACAGCGCCTTCGAGAATCTTCGCGATCAGCTTGTCGCTGGGCATGAAGCCGACGTACGTAACCTCGCCCTTCCCGTACTTGTTTCGACTGATCGCAGCGTATCGCCCCCACACCGGGTGGTCGTAGCTGGCGAGGACGCTGGCCGTGGTGGGCTCCAGCAGTTCCATCCACCAGCGCACATCCTCCGTCCGTCCACTTTCAAAACCAGTGCCCTGGATCGCCACCTTCTCGGGGCTGACGAACTGGCTGTAAGTCGCGCCGACTGCGTCCGCGAAGCCACCCGGCTGGCTGGTCGACCGGACTTTCACGTTCTCATCCGAGAAGCCGCTCTTGAACGAGAGCACCAGATGGCCGCCGGCGCGGACATAGTCCTTGAGCGCGGCGATCTCCGCGTCGGATGCGGCATACAGCGCGGGCACGACGATCAGCTTGTAGCGCGACAGGTCTTTCGTGGATGGATCGACCATATCGGTTTCGATATTGGCCTGGTATAGCGCGTCGTAAAAGGGGCGCAATACATCGTTGTAGGCGACTTTCGAACCCCACCCGAGTCCGAACGCGTTGAAGGCCGTCTGGGCCCGATTACTGAAATACACGGCCACTTGGTTGTGCTTTTGCAGGCCGACGAGTTCGGGACTCAGGCGCTTCAACTCGGTGCCAATCTGCGCCGCCTCGCGGTAGGTCGCATTCGGCGCGTAATCCTGGCTCAGCAGCCCGCGCCAGTAGGTCTCGATGCTGTTGTTGGTGGTCGCCCAGTGCCAGTACGACACCATCGCCGCGCCGGAAGCCAGGTGGCTGTAGGCCTGCAGTCGGAGTTGGCCGGGATAGGGCGTCCACTGAGGGAACCCCTGGGCCTGGGTCTCCATCAGCAGGTAGTTCTGTCCACCGCGCATGCAACGGGCCAGATCCCCACCCAGCGCGATCTCCGTACCCGTCAGGTGGTCCTGGCCGGGGTGATAGATGTCGATGCCCGCGATGTCGAGCGCGCGGGCTGCCGCGAAGTGGTCCACCTCCGTCTGGATGCCGTAGGAATAGCCGCGCCAGTCGAGGTCGAAGTTCTGCGTGATGAACTGGGCGGGGCGCTTGAGCCCCCGGACGATGGCGGCTTGCCATGCCAGATAGTCAGTCACCAAACCCCGTTGGTACTCGGCGAAGGCGGAGGTGATGCTGGCGTTCACCGCTCCGTCCACCGACGGGTAGTCCTCCCACGCGTTGATCCGGCTGCTCCAGTAATCGAGCCCATAGGCGCGGTTGAGCGCAGCGAGACTCGGGAAGCGCTTCTTTTGCGATGCGACGAACCCGCGCTGCACGCCCGGGCCGCTCACGTGATATGACTTCGTTTCGTTGTCCACCTGGTACCCGATCACCGCCGGCTGGTCCTTCACGTGTTCGATCAGGCGGCGGATCACACGTTCGGCGTAGAACCGGAAATGCGGATTGGTGATGTCCATGTTTTGCCGCGGGCCGTACCGGTTCGGACCGCCGGGAGTGATGGCCAGAACATCGGGAAACTTGCGGGCAAGCCAGGTCGGGATCGCGTAAGTGGGCGTGCCCACGATCACCGCAATGCCGGCCTTGTCCATCGCCCGGATGACGCGGTCGATGTGCGAGTAATCGAACACGCCGTCCTGCGGCTCCAGCGTGCTCCAGGTGGATTCGGCGATCCGGACGACGTTGATTCCGGCGGATTTCATCATCTCCACATCGGCGTCCAATCGGTCGTAGGGCGCGTACTCTTCGTAGTAGGCCGCGCCGTACAGGATCTTCCCCGGGTAGCGATCGGCCGCCGCAGCCACGAACGCAGTGCTAAGCGAAAGGACCAGTGCCGCGCTCACGGCCACGTTTGCGATGCGCGGGCAGAGCGGGAGCACAGGCTTTCGCACTTCGATGGCTGTCCGTGCGTCTTGCAGTCGTGAAGTGAACCGGGTGGGGAACATGGCTACGCCTATTATATGAACCCCGGCTCAATAAACCGGCCCAATCACTCCCGCATTCGGCAGCGGCTGGAAAGGGGCCCGCCTACAATGAGGCATGAGCTTCCCGGTTCATGAGAATCGAACCCAGGCTGCCGGGATCTACGATCTTCGTTCGGCGTTGCGCTTCCTGGAGCAGACCCCAGGCCAGTTACTGCGCACCGAGACCCCGGTGGACCCCAACGCGGAGCTCGCCGGTGTGTACCGCTATGTCGGCGCAGGCGGCACCGTCGTTCGCCCGACGAAAACCGGCCCCGCCATGCTCTTCGAAAACGTCAAAGGCTATCCGGGAGTGCGGGTGCTCGCGGGGTTGCTCGCGACACGCGAACGGACCGCGCTGCTCGTCGGCTCAAGCCCCGGGAACATTGGCCGCCACCTGCTGCGGGCCTTAGACTCGCCATTGGCTCCGAGACTGCTTGCAGACGGGGAACTCGCTCCGTGCCAGCAGGTGGTGCACCGCTCGCCGCTCGACGTGCTCGACCTGATTCCGGCGCCCACCAATACCCCCGACGACGCCGGTCCGTACTTCACACTCGGCGTGCTGCGCGCGACCGATCCGGAGACCGGGGAGCATGACGTAACCATCCACCGGCTGTGTGTGCAGGGGCCCGGCCAGCTGTCTGTCTACTTCGCGCCGAACCGCCACATCGACGTCTTTCGCCAGAAGGCCGAGGCGGCGGGGAAGCCTCTGCCTGTATCTATCTCCATCGGTCTCGATCCGGCGGTGTATCTCTCGTTGAGCTTCGAGGCTCCCACTACGCCGCTGGGCTTCGATGAGCTGAGTATCGCCGGTGGTCTGCGCGGGCGGCCGGTTGAGCTGGTGCGGTGCATCACCCAACCCGAGAGTGCAATTGCCCATGCCGAGTTCGTCATTGAAGGGGAGATCCTCCCGAATGCGCGCATCCGCGAGGACCTTAACACGAACACCGGTCACGCCATGCCGGAGTTTCCCGGCTACAACGGGCCGGCGAATCCCTCGCTGCCCGTCATCCGGGTGACGGCCGTGACGCACCGTAAGAACCCCATCATGCAGACAATTGTCGGTCCCGGGGAGGAGCACGTTTCTCTCGCAGGCATCCCGACGGAGGCGAGCATTCTGCGCATGACCGAAGCCGCTATGCCGGGGCGTGTGCTGAACTGCTATGCGCACTCGGCCGGGGGCGGCAAGTTCCTCGTCATTCTTCAATTCAAGAAAACAGTCCCTGTCGATGACGGGCGTGCACGGCAGGCCGCGCTCATCGCGCTGGCCACTTACCATGAGTTGAAGCACGTGGTGATCGTCGATGAGGACGTCGATCTCTTCGACACCAACGACGTGCTGTGGGCTATGACCACGCGTTACCAGGGCGCGCACAGCACGGTCTTCATACCCGGCGTGATCGGCCATCCGCTGGACCCGTCGCAGGATCCCGCTTACAGCCCGGACATTTCAGCCCGTGGCATTTCGACGAAGACGATCTTCGACTGCACCGTACCCTTTGCCCTGAAGCGGCAATTCGTCAGGGCCCGCTTTCTGGAATTGGACCCCGAACCGTTCCTCAAGCCGTCCACCCGGCCCTTGGCTGAGTAGCTCGTACTCGCCAGCTCCGGCAGTGGAGTCACGCTGAACTGCAACTCGGAGTCATTAGAGGCACTCTATGCAGCCGCAGACAATACGTTCGAGTGTCATGGGCATCCAGGCTCAACTGTCTCGCCGGGTTATTCTGGTCCCCGTTCAATTTGGCTGAGACAACTCATTCCGAGTCGACTTTCGAAACTTGTTCCCAATTCGCGATCCCGGCGATGCGGGTATCAGCCTGCTTCGCCGTTCCGCGATTTGATTTCAACGGGCTGCGCTGGGATCCCCAGTGGGTGGCGGAGCGTGATCCACGGCGGCGGGAGGACCCAGCAATTCAGTGAGCACTGGGCTCAGCGCATCGGCCCAAATCTGATACGTCTTGACGGTTGGATGCAGTTTGTCCTTGTCGTTCATCATCCCATCGAAGAGTCTTCCGTCGCGGTCGGCCAGCATGTCATTGATGTTCAAGTAGCGGACCTTCTTGCCGTCGGCGATATTCGAGAGACTGGCGTTGATCTTGTCAATGACTGGCATCAATTTCATGTTGTCATTCCGCGGGAAGATACCAGTCACTACGATTGTCGCGGCAGGTGCCTTGCTTTGGACCAGCCTTACAATAGCCAGCAGGCCCCGCGTGACATCGTCTGCCCTCGCATCTGATTCGCCCTGAACCAGCGTGTTGCCGACGTTATTTGTGCCGGCCAGCAGAACCACGACTTTGGGATTCACTCCATCGAGTTCGCCATTCTCCAGTCGCCAAAGAATGTTCTGTGTCTGATCGCCGCCCCATGCGAAGTCCGCCGCATTCCAGCCGAAGAAGTTCTGCTTCCAATTGGCCAGCAGATCGGGATAGTCTGAAGCGCCCCAGCGGCGTGTAATCGAGTCGCCCTCGAAGTAGACATCGGTCCCGCCCAGCTTCGCCTTCGCCAGTAGTTGCGCGTGGGCGACCAGCGAGTTCGGATCCGTTCGGAACACCGGTTGATCGGCCGGGAGTTGCCACGCGGCTGCATGGTGCTTCAGGAACCTGTCCGCCCAGGGGACGAAGTACTTCCAATTCGGAGCGTCGGTGTGGCCTGCGTCGTGTTGCCGCCAGGCGAGCTGGCCGTCGAGAAGTCCCGCATTCACCGGGGGCATCTTCGCGAAGTGGTAATCTTCAGTAACTCCAAGGTCCTTTGCGCCGGTCAACCGGAACACGGGCCCCGCAGCCACGGTTGCCATGTAGCTCCCCCGCTGGTCCAGCCACTTCGCATCACCCTTCTCCGGGATGCCGTAGCTGATGAAGGTCGGTCTCGGTGCACACAATGCGATCAGCTCATTGGAATCCACCGGCAGGTCGCCGGCTATCTTGCTCCCAAAGGAAGCCTCGGCCGCAGCGTACTTCAGGAAGTTGCCGGCCATCCAGTGATATCCGCCTGAGTTGGCTAGATTCTCGAGCTTCTCCCCGAAGTCGCGCCGGTGCGGTTTGGCGCCGCCGTCTCCGGAAGACCCAACCAGTGCGACTGCGAAGCGCGTATCGAATGCCATGGTTACGAGTGCCGCCTTGCCGTACCTTGAGACGCCTTCGATGCCGACGCGTCTTGCGTCCACCGCCGTGTCTGTTTCCAGATAGTCGAGCCCGCGCGAGGCGCCCCAGGCCCAGGCTCGCAGCGCACCCCAGTCATCCGGCTTGCGCGGCTGGCCCTTGTTCGTAAGTCCGATGACGCCCTTCGTCATGCCCGCGCCGTTGTCCGGCTGAATGCTGCCCGGATCGATGAACGCGTAGCCCCAGCCGTGTGCGATCAACTGCTCGGTAGCCGGCGGATCGGTCCCCAGCATCTCCCTTAGCTCGGGCTGCTTGGCCAGCAGTTCTGCCATGCGTTGCAGGAACGCCGCGCTCCCGAACATCATCATCACCGGCACCGGGCCGCTCGCATTGCCCGGCGTGACCAAAGTCATATGGATATCCACGTTGATCCATGGGCAGGAGGAATTGTCCACGTGCCCGACCAGTTGCTTTTCAATAACGCGGAAGGCTCCAGCTTTCGAACCAACCGTGCTTGTCGTGGTCCACGTTACCTTGGACGCATTGGGCGGGATACGGCCCACCACTTCACGCTCGAAGTCCTCCACGATCTCGGGGCGCCGGTCGCGCCACCATTGGGCGGCAGTCATGACCCGCTGCCCGTTCTTCAGCATGAGCGCATCGGGCAAGTCAGGAAACGGGTTGGCTTTGGACTCATCGTAATTTGCGTGGTCGGGGGCCTTCTCGTTGCCGTTCGCTCCCGGGCGCAGGACCTTGATGCCAAGCTGATCCAGCATGTTCCGATGGTCTTGTTCCGCCGTCCAGTTCAGCGGCGGCGGCCCGTCCGTCGAACAGGCAGCCTGCACTGCCGCAAATGGGCTGGGGGATTGGCTGGTAGCCGTTTGCAGGCACATCACGAACGCCAGCCCTGTTGCGCGTGTCGAGCGGGAGAAATGGGGCATCTTGGACTCTCGACAACTATATGCGGCCGCTCGCCGCCATGCCAATCCAACGTCGTCGCCCGACGCCTGTGCATTGGGCGGCGGGGCCGAACCGCGAAGAGCGCAGCGTTCACCGGAGCGAGCCGGATAGTATGACGGAGGACGCACAGGATCGAGCCGAGGACCACCATGACCATCGACCGCAGACAGTTTCTTTTCGTGAGCGGAGCCACCGCTGCCGTCGTGCAGCTTCCTGTTAGCCCGTCCGCCGGTGAGCCCCGCGAGTGGCAGGCGCAGTGGATCTGGTACCCCGGCCAGCTTGCCGCCTGGCGTCACGCCCGCCGTATGCGCCTGGCGATGAACCGCTGCGCGATGGTCGGATACCCTGCCAACTACCGTCAGCGCCTGGTCGAAGCCTACTTCCGCAAATCGGGCACCGCGAGCCACGACATCCCGTTGCGTTGGGCGGGCCCGGTTGGACGCATCCGCGTTACCATCGCCGGCGCAGGTGGAGACATTACCAGCCGCACAGGGGTCATCCGGGCCGGTCAGTCTGGCGTTGAGGCGCAGATCGACTTCGCAGACGGGCTTCCTTGCCTGCTGCTCGAAGGAGCGGAGTACTCGACCGGGCCAGCTTGGGAGGCGAGCCTCGACGGCGAACACTGGGTCCCGGCAGAGACCTGCGCGGGCGGTGACCCGTTCAAGCGGCCGGACGCGGAGCGGGAAATCACCGTAAGTCTGCCGGTCTACCGGACCGTTCAACCGGCCGGCGGACCGCGTGACGCCTACTCGGTTTCGCCCGGTCGCGACGTGTTGCTCGACTTTCGCGAAACGGAACTGGGCGCATTGCGCTTCGAGGCTCGCGGGCACGGTGACTTGACGATTCAGGTGGGCGAGTCCATCGCGGAGGTTCGCGACCCGGATCGCCGGTTCTTCGAACAGTACGCCCTCGATCCAATCCCGCTGAAGACGCAGGCCGTCCGCATCGTCTTGCCGCAGCGCGCGTTGCGGTTTGTCCGCTTGTCCGCGACCGGCGCAGCCGAAGTGACGAGGGTGGGCTTCGACGCGAGTCTCTGGCCCGCCAGGGAGCATGGGCAGTTCGAGTCGAGCGACAAAGATCTGAACGCGATCTGGCGAACGGCGGTCGCGACGCTGCGCTCCAACATGCACGACTTCTACCTCGACGGGATCCGGCGTGACGGCCTTGTCTGGCACGACGGTCCGCTCACTCTCGATGCCTACGAGCGCGTCTTCTTCGACGCCGGCCTATCCAGGCAGACGCTGATTGCAGAGACGTTGCCCGCGCAGCCTTCGGTGCGGGACCTGGGTATCATCGACGCCCCGATGTACACGGTGATCGCCTTCGAGCGCGAGTACCTGATTCGCGGAGATCCCGGATTCTCGCGTATGTTTCGCGATCGCATCGAAGACATTCTGCGGTTCTACATGTCGCTGCAGGACGAACGTGGGTTCGTCGATGCGCGAAAAGTGGAGCCCTACGGGTATTTCCCGGACTGGTCGGCTACCCAGGAAAGTGGCCCCGACAATCACGGCGCGCCCGCGTACGGCCAGATGCTGCTGGCCGGTACGTTCGCGGCCGGCGCCGGGCTCGCGCACGCGTGGAACGATGACTCCGCGGAGGTCCGCTACCGGACCGCCGCCCGACGAATCCGGGCCTCGGTCCGCGAGACGTTCTGGCGCAACGGTTTGTACGCGAATGGTTTCGACCGCAGCGGCAAGCTCGATGCCAGGACGACTCCGTTTGCGCAGGCCTTCGCCGTTGCCTTCGATACGGCCGGTTCGAATGAGCACGCAAGCCTGTTCCGTTTTCTGGACGATCCCGCCAGCCGTCCGGCGCACTTCAGTTTGAGCCAGGTGATCGAGCTGACGGCCTATGCCAAGGCCGGCCGCGCGGATGCGGCGGTGAAACGGCTGAAGTCGGCCTGGTTGCCCATGATCCGGAGCGGCTACAAGCGCTTTTTTGAGGACATCTGGCCGGCTCGGGACCCGCTTGCTCAACTCGGCATGTACGGCCGTAAGTACGCCGCCAGCTTGTGCCACGCCTGGGCTGGCGCCGCACCGGTCATGCTGCTTTCGCGTGGTGTGCTGGGCGTTGAGCCGCTGGAACCGGGCTACCGTGTCTGCAGCGTCGCGCCGCAGTCCTGCGGTCTCGAATCGGCGCGCGGATCGGTGCCTACGCCGGCCGGGCTGATCGAGGTGGAGTGGCATGCGACGGCAGGTCAACTGACGCTACCGGCCGGCATCACCGCCCGCCTGGTTGACGGCCGCTCGATACAAGGCCCAGGCAAGACCTCTTTCGCGCTTTGAGCCAGGCCGGAAGCGGCAGCGCCGATAACGGCTCACGGCCGATCGCGGCTTAGTCTTCGATGGTGAACTTCGGGGCGTGTTTCACACCGCCCGGGCCGCAGGCTGCAACCACCCGCCGGGCGATGTCGTAGAACGGCACGGCTTGGGGATCGTCCGGCCCCAGCAGGGCGATCGGCCGGCCGGTGTCGCCGCCGATGCGCACTCGCGGGTCCAGCGGCAGGCTGCCCAGGAAGGGAACTTCCATCGCTTCGGCCGTCCGCTTGCCGCCGCCCTCTCCAAACACGTCCAGCCGCTGGCCGGTCTCGGGGATCAGCAGGAAGCTCATGTTCTCGACAACGCCGAGCAACTCGACCTTCACCTGGCGGAACATCAGGATGGCTTTGCGCCCATCTTCGAGCGACACCTCGGACGGCGTTGTCACGATGATCGACCCGGTGATCGGCGCCGACTGGATCAGGCTGAGCGCCACGTCTCCCGTCCCCGGCGGCAAGTCCACCAGCAGGAAGTCGAGTTCGCCCCAATCCACCTGCCGGACGAATTGTTGCATCACGCTGTGCAGCATGGGTCCGCGCCAGATCAGCGGTTTGTCGCCGGGGTTCACGAAGCCCATCGACATCAGCTTCACGCCGTACTGTTCGAGCGGGACGATGCGGCCTTCCACGGCGTACGGAGTGTCGCGAATGCCCATCATCAGCGGGACGTTGGGCCCGTAGACATCGGCGTCCAGCAACCCGACCGTGTGGCCGAGGCGTGCCAGGGCGATGGCCAGATTGACGCTGACGGTGGTCTTGCCGACACCGCCCTTGCCGCTACCGATCGTAATCAGGTTCTTCACGCCCTCGATAGGCAGCTTCGGGGGTTCGGGCTGGGGAGGCGTTGACATACGAAACTCAGTGTATCAGGGCGTCCCAGAGCAGTCCGCAGCGTTCCAGAACATACGTGCGGTCCCGGTCCAGTATGAACCTTTGCGCGACCAGCGAATCCACCACCGAGGCGGCTCGCTGCATGTAGTCCGCGCGGTCGGCGTAGCGTTCTTCAATCGACAGCCGGCTATCGTGCGTTTGCAGCCGCTCGGCTTTCGTTCGCGGGAAGGCGATGAACGACCCGACGAACGGCGTCATCTGATTAGGCGCACCCGTGCCGGGCTCGCGCAGATTCCAGCCCGTAAAAGTGCCCAATGGCACCGCGACCTCCGGCAACTTCACGCCGCCCATGTCGTTGCCGTCCGCGTCAACTTGCGGAACCAGCAGCGGGAATGCGCCGCGCACATTGGGCGGCTCCTGGGTAGCGTAGCCCTTCGACAGGAATTCCGGCCCGAAGTCCAGGCGGCGCGCCAACCTGGGGTATCGCGGAGGCGTGACTCCTGGAATACGGGGGAAGCGCAGCCCGTCCAACGCCGTCAATTCGCCCTTGATGATACGCGGGATCACTGAGGGCGGCGGCTGCACGTTGTCCCTCACCCAGGCGTCCAGCGACTTCAGTAAAGCGCGCTGAAACGGCCGCTGGTCCGTCGGATTGCTATCGTTGCGGGCACCGGCCTTTGAAACCGGCAGACTGCGCGGATAGTGCTGCGCGCCGGAAAAGAAGTAGGTCCGTACATCGGGTGGGATGGTCGAATCGGCGAGGCCGTCCGGACGCGTGTGCGTTAGCGCCGCGGCCCGCCCCCAGTACTCGTAGGACGTGCTCGTCAGGAACAGCTTGGGTACGACGCCGGCTTGGGTGGCCTTATCCAGGAGCCCCGCTTCGTGACCCGTTGCCGGTTCCTTTTCCGGGAACTCCGCAAACGGAAAGACGTCGGTCGGGTAGAACACGTTGGTCCACGGATTGCCATCGCGGGAAGCCTGCGCGTAACGGAAGTTGAAGCTGCCGCGGCCCGCCCCGCCGACGTCGGCCCAAACTCCGTCGAAAACCTTCCGGCCCTGCTCATCGAGATTGAAACCCTCGTAGAGAAACGTGCGCAGGAAACGCCCGCTTTGGGAGATTCCGAAGCCCAGCGAGCGCTTCAGGTACCGGCTCTGATCGTTGAGCAGCGCCACGTCGTCCCCGCCGCCATGCTTGAGGTACGTGACGAAGTCACGCACGGCGGCCAGTCCGAGGCCCGCCACCACCGGCGAGACGCCTTCGTATACAAACTCGTACAGTCGCCCGGGCTGGAATCCCTCGGCCAGCTCCACCGTTTCGGAGTTGTCCGTCAGCTTCCACTTCTCCGCAGGTAGCTCCACCGGTGCGGCTTCCGCACTTTCACGGACCAGCAGGCGCAGTGGTTTTCCCACGGGGATGGGCGTATGGTTCCGGTCGCCCAGCGGCATCTTGGTCGTAGCGTGATCTGGGATGAACTCCGAGCGGACCAGTCCTGGCGCAGGCACGTCGCTGCGCAACGCCGTGGCGTCCATGCGCATCAGGCCGGGCCGGTTGGGCACGTCCCACTGCCAGCCCACCCAGACCAGGGTGTAGCCTTCCTCGAGCAGCCACTTATCGCCGAAATCCTCGTCCTTCGCGGGGTCGTTCGAAGCTCGTCCGAAACAGAACCGGTTCAGTAGTGCTTTCCCGCCGCGGTTGGGCACTTCCAGCAGGATGGTGCCGTTTCCCTTCGCCGGGTCTCGCGGCTTCAGCACGTACACGTCAGCCGAAAAGTCCACGGTGCCCTGCGCGTCGGCGACGGCCAGGTTCAGGTCCCGGATGATCTGGTTGGCGGGCAGTTTGGGGTCCAGCGTGAACGTGGCGCGGGCGGCTATCTTCTCGTAAGGGCCCGACTTGCCGAACGAGCGGCCGTCGAGCACATCGCCTCGCTCGACCACGTGCACCGTGCGGACGGCCGCGTGCGAGGCGGCACTTGCGATCAGCAGGGCGACCCCCGCGAGCGCAAGTCGTCCCCTGGCCCGGCTCGACTTCCTGTCGGCCAGAGCCGTCCACTTCAGGGCTTGTGCCCGCGGATTGGACAAATCGCTATTGCGAGTGAGGTTCATAGTCACGCTAGTATCAAATTGGGCTGGGCGCGGAGGCTCAAGTCGGAGAATTCCCCGCGATCGAACTTCGGCCAGGCGGCGGCGCCGATCATGGCCGCATTGTCGGTAGACAGGCCGGGAGTGGCAAATCGCACCGGGCAACCGACACGCCGCTCGGTGGCTGCCTGCCGCAGTCCCGTGTTGCACGCGACGCCGCCGGCGATCACCACGCCCCGCGCACCACTTTCCTCTACGGCGGACTGAAGCCGCTTCACCATCTCCTCGACCACCAGGTGCTGAAATGCCGCGATGGCGTCGCGCGTCGGTTGCGGCGTGACCGCGAGCCATTGCTCGAGGCTGGGGTGGTGACTGACCCGCTGAAGTGCGCGGCGCGAGTCGATCTCGTCCTGCAATTCATGCGACTGCGACCAGCGCAACATGGCTGTTTTGACGCCGCTAAAGCTGAAGTCCAACACGTTCCCTTTCATTTTAGCTGGAGTCAGCCGTAAACCCCTGGCATCGCCGTATGGCGCAAGTGCATCCAGGACCGGCCCGCCGGGGTAGCCGAAGCCCAAAAGCTTGGCCACTTTGTCGTAAGCCTCTCCCGCCGCGTCGTCGCGAGTCTTGCCCATCAGGCGGTATCGGTTCGGGCCGGCCATCTCAAACAGGTGCGTGTGCCCCCCGCTGGCGACCAGTGCCAGCGCAGGGTATTCAATCGGACTTCCCGCCTGCTCCGCTTCCAGAAAGACGGCCTGCAGGTGCCCTTCGATATGATTCACCCCAATTAGGGGGATGTTTCGTACAATGCTAATAGACTTGGCGTAGGTCAGGCCGACGAGCAGGGAACCGACGAGTCCTGGACCAACCGTGGCCGCCACGGCTCTGACGGATCCCCAATTACAGCCCGATCTTGCGATAGCCTCTCGTACGACTGGTACAATTGCTCTAAGGTGTTCTCGGGATGCCAATTCCGGAACTACTCCTCCGTATTTGGCGTGGATATCGATTTGTGAAGATACGATACTGGATAGAATAATCCGGTCAGAAGAGACCAAAGCGGCGGCCGTTTCATCGCACGAAGTTTCTAGCGCGAGTATGCAAGAAGTTGGCATCGATGGGGTGTTGGTGAAGGCAAGGACCGGCGAGTGACGAGGTAATGAAGCTCTCTGATTTTGATTATGAACTGCCGGGGGATCTGGTCGCACAAGAACCGCTCCCGGAGCGCGATGCATCTCGCATGTTGGTGGTCGAGCGTGCCAGCGGCACGTGGAAAGACCTCATGTTTCGGGATCTTCCCGCACTGCTAGGCTCGGGCGACTGCCTGATCGTCAACAATTCTAAGGTATTTCCCGCGCGCCTGTTTGGGCGCAAAGAGGGCTATGCCCGCGAGGTTGAGATCTTCCTGGCCCGTCCGTTGGACGTTGAGCGGCGCTACTGGAGCGCCCTGGTCCGTCCCGGTCGTCACCTGCACTCTGGCGTACATGTGGAGATCACTCCACGTCTGAGCGCCCAGATTCTCGAAACCGGGGTTCGCGGCGAGCGACGGATCAGGCTGGAATGGAAGGGCGATCTCGATGAAGAACTTCTCCGCGTAGGGCATGTGCCGCTCCCCCCCTACATCCACCGCCTGGACACTCCCGATGACCGGGAGCGGTACCAGACCGTTTTCGCCGAGAACCAAGGCTCGGTCGCGGTGCCAACGGCGGGTTTGCATTTCACGCCGCACGTGATCGAAGCCTGTGAGGCCGCTGGAGCCGAGTTCGCGCGCGTGACGCTCCACGTGGGGCTAGGCACTTTCCAGCCGTTGACCAACGACACGGTGGAAGAAAACCAGCTGCATTCGGAGACGTGGGCTATCTCGGAAGCCGCCGCCGGGGCGATTGAACGCGCCAAGCGGCGGATCGCCGTGGGCACCACCAGCGTTCGAACGCTTGAAACGGCTGCACGCGAGGGCGGGGTCTCTGCTCGAACGGGGGAGACTAACCTCTTCATCTACCCGGGCTTCAAGTTTCTGGCCACCGACGCCCTGCTCACCAACTTCCACCTTCCGAAGTCGAGTTTGCTGATGCTGGCGTGCTCCTTCGCCGGACGGGAACTAATGCTCGAAGCCTACCGCCACGCCACGAAGGAGAAGTATCGCTTCTTCAGTTATGGCGACTGTATGTTGATCGTGTGATGCAACCCGCAATCATCTCGTTAGCTCTGCTGGTTTCGGCCGGCTTCCTGACAGCCGCGCCTCTGGAAAACGAATCCGAGGCCCACATCCGCGCGATTCTCGCCGCCCAGCAGGCGGCCTGGAATCGCGCGGATGTGGCCAGTTTCATGGAGGGCTACGAGAAGTCGGCGGAATTGACCTTCAGTGGAACCAGCGGCGTCACTCGCGGTTGGCAGAACGTTATGGAACGCTACCGCAAGCGCTATCCTGACGCGGATGCCATGGGCAAGCTGGAGTTCAGCGAAATCGAGGTCCGGCTGGTGGGAGCGGAAGCCGCGCTGGTTCTAGGGCGGTTCCACCTGGCCCGGACAGCAAAAGCCGGGGGTGACGCTTCCGGCCATTTCAGCCTGGTTTTCCGCAAGACGCCGGCCGGCTGGCGGATCATCCACGACCACACCAGCTGAAGCTCGGGACCGGCCTTCCAGTACAGATCCGCGAGCGAAGAAGTGCGGTCAAGTCAGCTAACAGACACTGCGGATGCTGTCCTCGCCGTACGGGCACTGGGCCGGTCGTGCGCAGAATCCCATCCCTCCCCCTATATTCCCTCCGCGAATTGGATTATCCTCTATGAACTGTCATGATTCAGCTCACGGTCAATCGCAAATCGCGCAGTTTTGACGGGGATCCCGAGATGCCGCTGTTGTGGTTTCTACGGGACGAACTCCAACTCACCGGTACGAAATACGGTTGCGGCCTGGGACTTTGCGGCGCCTGCACTGTCCATTTGGACGGCAAGGCCGTCCGCAGTTGCCAGACACCCATGAAAGCGGTGGCCGGCAAGAAGGTCACCACCATCGAGGGGCTGGCGGTCAACGGCGACCACGCCCTGCAGTCCGCCTGGAAGCAGCACAACGTTCCTCAATGCGGCTACTGCCAGTCGGGCCAGATCATGAGCGCCGCCGGTCTCCTCAACACCAATCCCAAGCCGACCCGCGACCAGGTCGTCGAGCACATGAGCACCAATATCTGCCGCTGCGGGACCTATCCGCGCATCGTCCGCGCCATCGAGCGCGCCGTCCGGGAGGCCTGAACCATGACAATTCACAGCAAGATCGCGACCGAGCCCAAGAACCCGTCGCTGAACGCATCGCTGAATACGGCGATGTCCCGCCGCCAGGTGATGATCGGCGCCGCCGGCATGACCTTCGCCTTCGCTTTGCGAGGCGAAGCGAATGCGGCAGCCGCGCCTGCCGCCGGCATGGCCGGCAAGGCGTTGACCCCGTGGGTGAGCATCGCGGCTGACGGAACGATCTCCATCATGTCGCCGGCGAC
>Ga0118677_10001460_pt1 | contig 50020 bp, 61 predicted proteins | sample AliMusrvi5mmetaG_FD_86154 | JGI IMG/M metagenome (GOLD analysis project Ga0118677, IMG submission 86154) | reverse complement strand
TTTCTGATGAGTGCGACCTGGTGCGAGGCACTGGGGCCAGCTTTTCCAGAAAATCTCTTACCCGCTGACCGGCGATGACCCGGGCATTCATGCAGACATTTCGGCGTCGAGTTCGGCCGCGTCGTAAAGCCTGGTCTTGCCAGACTTATACTCCTGCAAAGCCTTGCTGAATTCCGGGTCCGCCAACAACTCCATGCTTTCCACCAGCGCCTCCATCCGGTCCTTGGACAGGAATACGCCGACCACCTTGCCGTGCCTGGCGATGGCAAAGCTGTCCTGCCGGATCAACTTGGGCAGGTTCGCCTGCGCCTCACTAACGGTAACTGTAGAATTGCTTGTTATATTACAGCTATGGCACACAGCTTCTGGACGCGCGAGCGTAGTTCGTCAGCCCCCTCCCTATATCCTGGTTCCTACCTGCCATCTTCTATCTCCCATCTCCACCCTTCAGTCTGAGTTGCCTGGTAGTCCCTTGGTCCGTGACCACCCGCATCTGCCCGTGCCGGAGATTCTGCAGGATTTGTCTCATTCTGCCTTGCCAATGGACCAGTTGTGGACCACATTCAGTCCATGAACAAAAACGGATCCGCCTACAAACTGGCCGAGGCCAAGGCTAAGCTTGGGCAGTTGTGCGACCAAACGCTGCGTGGTTTGCCCGCCCGGATTCGCCGCGGCGGTGAGTTGTTTGAACTGGTTCATGTGAAGCGCCCGGAGGTGGTCCCGGCGACCGAAGCCGAATTGCGCGCCTGCTACGACGACGCCGGTGAAATCCATCTCCTCAACCGCTTTGGCAACGAAAGCCTCTAATGACCCCCTGGGAAATCTGGACCTACGATTTCGAGGATGAACAAACGCACCCGGTCGTCATCTTCAGCAACCCGGTTCGCGTCTCGAATCCCGACTTGGAACGTGTCAACGTGCTGTTCTGCACCACCATGCGCGGACACAAGCACTGGACGCCGAAACCCCACGAAGTCATCCTCGACGCAGAAGATGGGCTGGACTGGGCGACACGCTGCCGCTGCGATGCGCTTCACTATGTGCTCAAAGCCAAGCTGCGCGAACGCCGGGGAATCGTCACTGCTGAACGGCGGCGTGCCATCAGCCACACGCTCCTGAGGTTCTTTCCCTTCGCCTTTTGAGAGCAACGCTCCCATTTCTTATCCGATCCTCCATCCTCCATCCTCCATCTTCCATCTTCCATCTCCACTCTTCGCTGTTAACATCTGCTTTTCCCCTGCCTCATCCGTGTCCACCTATAGTTAAGCCGATTTCTGCTTTCTGCTTTGCCTTCGCACCTTCCCGCCTTCCCTGTTAATTTCAGCTTTCAGCATTTCAGCATTTCAGCGTTTGTCTTCCCATTTCTACTTTCTGCTCTCTACTTTTTCCAGTGACTCCCAATCACGCATCACGCATCACGCCCCCCATTTCAGCTTTCTACTTTCCACTTTCTACTTTTTCCAGTGCCCCCCCTCACGCATCACGCATCACGCATCACGTTTCACGTCTCCCATTTCTACTTTCTACTTTCTGCTTTCTGCTTTGCCCTTGACGTTGCTAACGCAAAACCCGCAATAAACGCTTCGGGTGAACCGGACGCACTGGCGAAAGACCGGCTTCATTGAAGGCCAGCAGCAACGCGTCTTCGTCAATGTCTAGCAGATGCTTGTCGGAAGTCACCAGCAGGGGAATTTCCGCCAGTGACGTTTCGGCCAGAATCAAACCGTCGTTGAATTCGTCTTCAGGAACCAGGCGGTGCCGGAGCAGGCTGCGAACGAATTGCTCGCAAATGGCTTCCGCCGCAGAATCCAAGTCAAAGGGACGTATGCCCCATTGCTTCAAGTGGGTCAGTCCCTTCCGTGCCAGTTCCCGCTCCGCTCCGCTGTCGCGGTCAGTGAAAATGACATGTAATTCGTGAGCCGCCGTGGGCGGCAAGACCAAGGCGTAGCCTTTGCTCTGGAGAATCTCCCGAAAATCGTGGGCAAAGTCTCTGTCTCTCGCGAGATCGAAGACGATGTTAGCGTCGAGGGAGAGTTGCCTCTTTTGCGCCGCCATAGATCATCGTCATAGCCCCGTCGAAATGCTCCCGGCGCTGCTCCGGTGTGAGCTTGCTGGCCAGTTTGCGAGCTTTGGCGGCCAGCCGGCTGCCGGCAGTTTCTTCCGGGTAGTCGAGCTTCTTTTGCGCGACGCGTGGCGGCTGTTTCATAACAAGCCAAATCTCCCGTTTCCCAAAGGCATTGTCAACAGCGGCGTTATCTGGACAAGTGCTTCCAACGGCCAGTGGCCCTTGGTCCGTGCCCTTCCCATTTCTGTTTTCTACTTTCTAATTACTACTTTGGCCAGCAGTCCCTTGGTCACTGGTCCTGCCGATAGTCGATAGTTGATAGTTGATAGTTGATAGGCTCCCGGTGAAATCTCCCCTTCATTTCGCCGGGGTGCTTCGCGCCTTCCCGTCTCCGCTGTTAATCTCTATTTTCAACTTTCTACTTTCTGCTTTGTTTTTGACTTGGTCCCCATCACGCATCACGCTTCACGCATCACGTGTCCCATTTCTACTTTCTGCTTTTGATTGATCCAGTCCCTAAGTCCCCTTGTTCAGCCTTCAAGGCCGTGGCAGGTGCTCGATGCGATCCGACCAATCCCAATCCCCGGCTTCCTTCCAAAACTCAACGACCAACCGGGATTGCTTCCCGTAAACCATCTGCGAAACACTTCGACGAAACAAGATCACACCGGCGTGGCCGCCACCGCTGCGGGTCAGTTGTCCGGCGTGCATCGCCATCGTTCGACGGTCGAAGGTGATAAGGATCAGACCGTATTCGCGGAGCACTTCCAATAGCAACGGGTCCTTGGAGATACGATGCTTTCCGCTCAGCCAGTCGGCGAGGTGGACAATTGTAAATTCCTTATCCAAACGCAGACAAGCCTCCACAAAACGTCGCGACAGGTTTGCGTCGGCGACCAGGCGGATCACTCGCCGACCTCCGATCGCCGCTGGGTAGCAATCTCATCAGGGTATTGTTTGGCATAAGCCAGCGCACATTTCACGAGATACTCGGGCCAGCCAAAATGATCCGCCGTGCGTGAAATGGCCTTTGCCTCCCGATATACGTCCACCACCTCCCACACCGCGACACGTTGTCCGAGGACGTACGCTTCCCGTCCACCCGCTGCATCGCGAAAACCAATCCCGGGAAATTCTTCTTCGAGAGCCTTCTCTTTCAAATACAAGCTGCTCAACGTGGAAACCTCCAGATGGCGCCGCTTCGCCTGACGCGAAAGCAACGCCGCATGGTCTGCTTCAATTCGGCACGATTGCACTATGGTTGGCATGGAAGCAATATCGTTTACGCTGTAAACGATGTCAAGTCCGCGGTCTCCTTTCACGCATCACGCATCACGCTTCACGTGCCCCATATCTGCTTTCTACTTTCTGCTTTTGCCAGTAAGCTCTTGGTTCCTTGGTTCTGCCGTCAGTCGATAGTTGATAGCCGCTATGACGCGAGAGGAAACCGCTTCTCCCCGGACAACGCCCAAGCCCACGGCCTGGTGGCTAACGCAAAACCCGCAATAAACGCTTCGGGTGAACCGGACGCACTGGCGAAAGACCGGCTTCATTAAAGGCCAGCAGCAAGGCGTCTTCGTCGATGTTTAGCAAATGCTTGTCGGAAGTCACCAGTAGGGGAGTTTCCGCTGGAAGACGACGTTAGCGTCGAGGGAGAGTTGCTTCTTTTGCACCGCCATAGATCATCAACATGGCCCCGTCGAAATGCTCCCGGCGCTGTTCCGGTGTGAGCTTGTTGGCCAACTTGCGAGCTTTGGCGGCCAGCCGGCTGCCGGCCGTTTCTTCCGGGTACTCGAGTTTCTTGTGCGCGACGCGTTGCGGCTGTTTCATAACAAGCCAAATCTCCCGTTTCCCAAAGGCATTGTCAATGGCGGCAGAACAAACAAGAGTGGAATCAAATTAACCACAGATGAACACAAATGGACACAGATAAGGACGGATCAAAAGGGTGCTTTTCCGAGGCGGCAATCCGTTCACTGGACAGTGAGCCAGGTGAGGCCAAGGGGCTCGGTCAAAGGCGGGAAGAAGGATTTCATGCAGCGTTATTGATCTGGCGACCCACTCCCCGACCCTCGAATAAGGCGGGAAATCATAGCCGAACTCGCCGGGGTCTATTTTCCTGGACCGCTTTCCAGGTCCTGCAACATTTGTGCTACGGTCGCAAGCAGCGTCGGCACGTCGTCACGCACCGTGTCCCACAGCATCGCGTAGTCTATCGCGTCGCAACCGTGGCTGACGCGGTCGCGCAAGCCCGCGACCAGCTTCCATGGAACCGCAGTCATGCTTGCTCATAGAGAGGAACCGCCTCGCGCACCACTTCCTCGCGGAAGTATTTGCTCAACCAGGCTTCCGTGTTGAAATCCACCTTGTGGCCAACGATCTCCCCCAGTTCATCGCCATACCCGAAGAATTTTAATCCCGGACGGACTCCCGGCGCAAACTCCGCCAGCACATCCACATCGCTCCGCTGCGGATCGAAGTCGTCCCGCAACACCGAGCCGAACAGGCTCAACTTGCGGATGCCTCGCACCCGACAGAACTCCGCGATCTTCTCGCGGTCAACCTGGATCGGCAGTTCAGCGATGCTCATGCCTCTAGCAAGCGTAGTTCGTCGGCCCCCCTCCCTATATCCTGGTTCCTACCTGCCATCTTCTGTCTCCCATCTCCACACTTCAGCTTTTCAGCGATCTGCTGCCCTCGCTTTGCCGATGTTTGTTAGTCGATAGTCGATAGCCGAAAGTTGATGGTTGATAACCGCTTTCAGCTCTCCGTTTCCCCTGCCTCGTGAAATTTTCCCTTTCTTTCCCCGAGTTGCTTCCCGCCTTCGCGCCCTCGCTGTTAATCTCTGCTTTCTACTTTCTGCTTTGTCTTCTTCTTCCAGACGCCGGTTGCCCGGCGCCCCCCTCACAGATCCCGGCGTGCAGTATTCCCGCACCGGGCTCTTCAACCTTACACGCTGTGTATCGCCCACAGGAAGGTTTACCAGTTTGGTCCCGTCGTTCTCACGGAACTGGTTGCCTGCGTGGGCTTCATCAAGTTGTCAGCTCCTTCGGCCATTTCGGGGCCTTCGCCTTGCCATGACCTACTACGAGCTGATCCGACTCCCCGGACTGCTTTAGCCACTTCTCCTGGTCGTTGGGCTGGCCTTCCCGCTTGGTCCTCGTAGCTAGTACGGCGGGAGATCACCGGGTCTCCTTGGTTCCGAACGGCCCTTTCTTCACGCGCCACGCTCTGAGACCCCGGCAGGTCCGGTGATGCCTTACCCATCGCGGCACCAGCAGTGTTGAGTTCCGCTAGTAGAAAGGCGTCCTCCCCTGCGGCTACAGATTTCGAGGCTGGATTGCTTATTCTAATTCGCTGTCAAGATGAGACGAACAGTGGTAGAGTTCCGACATGGCAAGACCACGTCGGATTGATCCACTCGTCGTAAATCGGGCGCAACTGACCGCGGCCGCCTCAACCTCAGTCGAGTCCTTGCGGCAATGTCAGGCAGTGCTTCTGCCGGCGCTGTTCGGAGCCACCCTCGAACAAACCGCGTGCGTCTTGGGCGTGGGCCGCGCGACGGTGGCGCGACTCCAAAGCGCCTTCCGCAAGAAAGGGACGGCCGGTCCAAACCTCGCGCGCAACTGGGGCGGACGCCGCCAGTCCCTGCTCACCCCGGAAGAAGAAGGCGCATTTTTAGAACCTTGGTTAGAAAGCGCCGCCGCCGGTAGCCTGGTGGTCGTTTCCCCGATTCGAGCGGCTCTGGCACAACGGCTGGGCAAACCGGTCAAACCGTCGGTAGTGTACCGGCTGCTGGCCCGACATGGCTGGCGCAAGGTGGCCCCGGACACACGCCATCCCAAGAGCAAACCCGAGGTTCAGGAGGAGTGGAAAAAAAACTCTCTGAAGTGCTGGAAACCCTCCTCTGTCCCGACTCAGTCAAGGGGCGCCACGTTCGGTTGATGTTTCAAGATGAGGCTCGCTTTGGGCGAATGGTTCGGATTCGGCGCTGCTGGGCGCCGGCACCGCAGCGTCCGGTCGTGGACAATGGCTACGAAAGGGAGTTTCAATATGTCTATGGAGTGGTCAGCCCGCTGGAAGGCGAACTGGACTGGATGATTTGCCCGGCCATGAACACCGATCTGATGGGAACGTTCCTGGCACAGGTCAGTGCTGCCCATCCCCAGGACTTCATCATCATGGTGGTTGATGGAGCCAGTTCGCACGTCGCCAAGGCGCTGGTGATCCCAGAGAATATCCGCCTGCACCGCCTGCCCCCCTATTCGCCAGAACTCAATCCGCAGGAACATCTGTGGGATGAGATTCGAGAGAAGGAGTTTCCAAACCGGGTGTTTTCAGACATGGCCGGGGTGGTGCGAACCTTGGAAGAGGGCCTGCCGCGGCTGGCTGCGGATCGGGACCGGGTGCGAAGCATCTGCGCCTGGCCTTGGATCGTTAGTCTCAACTTGAAAGCGCACTAGAATTAAGCAGGGTGCGACTCCCGCTTGCGGCTCATGAATCTCCCTGCGTACGCCTCCAACGAGTCGTTCGGCTCCGCCACCCACCTGGGCGGCGTTCGCCTCTCCTTCCCGTCGGCAACACTCGGGTTCGGGTGGTTGGTTAGACCTCTCCATCTAGTTCTTTCGTTCTAAACTCCGGCGGCTCTCCGCCAGACCAGAGGGACTTTCACCCTCCTGACCATTCGACTCCACCATTGCGCACTCTATTTTCTGCTTTCTGCTTTCCCCCTGCGGCCTTCAGCTTTCAGGTCTCCTCCCTCTCAGCCCCATTTCTGCTTTCTGCTCTGCTTTCGCGCCTTCGCGTCTTCGCGTCTTCGCTGTTAATTCCTGCTTTGAGCATTTCAGGTTTCAGGTCCCACCCCTCTCTCCCCATTTCTACTTTCTGGTTTTCCTCACCCCCACCCTTGCTCATCTGTGTTCATCCGCAGGCCTCCAAGAGTGACTCCAAGTGCCAAAGCCTCTGCGCAAGCTAAACCCTCCGACCCAGTCTGCGAGCTCAGAACTCTGGCGACTCGCTTTCATAACACCGGATTTCAATCGATGGCGCGCCTCACTTCGGTCCGCAGTCACTAAAGCAAAATGACCATTGATCAAGGCCGGCCCGAGTTCCATGCACCTGTTGAAGAGTCACGTCATGCTTTCTCAATCCAGCACAGGACATGCGTTCGCAGGATTGGCAACGCATTCAATACTGCATACAAGGCGGGATGAATACGGCAGACCCGACGGGAGATGGGCGGCGCAAGTGTCACCCGCCTAACGATGAATCTCCCATGGGGGAATAGCTCGTGCACGCGTCTAACCGGCATACCGCGCACATCCGGGTTATTGGGGTTGTTGTAGGTAAAATCGTACCAGAGCACCCCTCCCCCCGGTTTAAGCCAGCTCCACATTTCGTTAGCTAACTCCTGCTGAAAGACGTCGTCCAGCAGAGATGTAAACACCATCGACTGAAAGACGACGTCTTGTGATGCCAACGGAATGTCAGCACAAGCCGCATCGCCCGCCTGCACCATGCCAACAGGCAAGACCTTATTGGCTTTGGCCACACGGTCTTCCAAGAGTTCTATCCCGATCAGGTTGTCAGGCTGGAAGCCCAGGCGCAGAAACTCCAGCAAATTGCCGCCCGTGCCACATCCAACTTCCACCAACTTCGTGTTCTCAAAGCTTGCCAAGCCCAATTTGGCGAAAAGCCGCAGGAGCGCCCGCTGGCGTTCTTGCGCACTCTGCCACATTTCGGCATTCAAGGGACTGTAAAGATTGCTTTCTTCGATAGCCTTGCGGCGTTCGTAACGCTGGCGCACCGCCTCTGTCTCCAAGCGGCTCATTGGTCGAGAAAACCCTGCGATTTCAGCACGTCTGTGGCACGGCCAAATCGGTGGTGCTGGAACAGATAGTCAAACCGGCTCCGGGTCTTCACTCGGCCGACGTAGTGCCGGAATCTCCGTGGCCGTGACAAGTTGGGCACCAGGGGGCAGACGCTGCCGAGTTCGAAGGGGTGGATGTAGAACATGGCGGGCCGCCGCGCCTTCTCGATCGTTCTGAGGATCCAGCGTGTCATGGCCAGAGGGTAAAGGCGGAAATACCCCCCTCCCAGCGCGGGAAGGCGAAGGCCACAGAAACCCAGGACGCTCAGCGGATATTCCACAAGCCCGTTGGGCAAGCGATGAATCCACCGGTTCGCATCCGGCACTCCATACACGTCATGACCGCGAATGGGAAACATCGAAGAATCATACCGATAGCCGGCTTCGCGGATCAGATCAAGCAAGTAGAGCTTGTCCTTGGTGATGGAAAAATCGGGAGCGCGAAAACCTTCCACCCTCGAACCCGATACGTCCTCGAGGACTTTCCGAGAATGGCAAAGCGCCTCGTAGGCCCGCGCTCTTGACAAGTTAAAAAGCCGAAGATGGTCGAAGCTGTGCGAGGCGATTTCGTGTCCGTTATTGGCCAGCGCGCAAATCATCTTGGGCAGTGCTTGGGCCAGTTTGCCAAGCACAAAAAAGGTGGCCTTAACACTGTGCCCTTCGAGGAAAGCGAGCGTCTCGTCAATATTCCGCTCGACTTCGGCCAGTTCCCTGCCACCAGAGGTCATCCCTGCGGGGATCGGGAATGATTCCGCCATGCCCTCGCAGAATCCCTCGACGTCCATGGAAAAGCAGTGGGTTATCATTCCCCGCCTGCCGGCGCACCGGCACCAACTTTTTCAGTTCCTGCTTTGCGCCCGATCGGCCCATAGATGTGGATCGCATACGGTTCGAACACGTCCGTAACCCAGCCCTGAGTCACCGCAACGGTGCGACTTTCGTCAAACGCTGGCACCCGGTGCCCCGTTGGGACGGGCAAGGTGAAACTGTACTCCTGTTCCTGATTCGTGTTGTTGACAGTGAGCACGTAGTCGCCTTCAGGGGCGCCAGCCCCGCCGTCTTTCACGCGGAGCCACGCAGAGGTAATGCTGCTCTCCAGCGCCTCATTGAACCGTCTTTGCGGCTCACGCCACCGTTGCCCTTTGGCCCACCAGCGATGCTCCGCTTCAAATAGCGGCAGGCGCCGATTCACTTCCTGAACCACCGCTCGCACGGCATTCCAAGTGTTGGTATGCTCCATCATTCTCCAACCCCCCGGCCCGTCATCAAAGCAGTAATACATCAGACCATTCGCCCGCTCGGCCAGCGCACAGTAGGTCATGCAACGTATTTCCTCGTAGGTGGGACAACGGAGTTTGTCAGGATTCTCGTTCGGAAGCATGCTGGGGTAGAAACGCCAGTCGAAGGCCTGCACGGTTGCGATCAGCGATTGTTTTTCTCCCAAACCCAGCCGGGCAAGGCGGACATGCTGTCCGAAATTTGCCAGCGGCAACCAATTGATGGGATAGCGGTCGAGAATGACCGCATCAGTGATGCCCCGATACCAAATAGCCTCGTAACCTTGGAACAGGGTCAGGCAGGTTGGCTTGCCGAGTCCGATCTCTCTCACCTGCCGCACCATGTTTCTCACCTCGGCCGGAGATCGGCCCCACAGGTCCGGCTCATCGGTGATGAACCACGACCAAAGAGCCGGGTGCCGATCGCTCTGTGAAGCCCGCGGAGCCGCTTTCTGCACGTCGGTCCCACCCGGCAGGCCCACGCAAGGTGAGGCCAGTACTTTCAGGCCAAGCGCCTGGGCTGCGTTCAAGTAGCTCAGGTCCGCAGGACCGCTTACGGTGTTGAATCCCGCCGCCCGAACGGCTGGCAAATCCACGACCCGCCCCGTGCCCCATAAACCAATCGGGTAGTGATGTGCTGGGGGGGCTTGGCAACCCGCCACCCACAGACCAAGAGTGGCTGCCAGATATCCTCCATATCGGGGCATGGCATGGCAGATCATGACACAGTACGACTCATGGGCGTCCAATACGGCACGTTAGGCAGGAGGAGCTTCCTGAAGCCTGGCTTCTCAGTGGGTGCCCGCTGCGCGTGCACAACAAAACCGCAAACCCTAGAAAGCGTCGGCCGGGATCCGTTCACAGGTTGTCCCAGTCGCCGAGCATCTGATACCAGCCGCCGATGCGGCGCCAGTCGGCCTGGAATCGAGTATCGAGCGACGGATTGAAGCGCGCGACGGTGTAGAAACGCTTCACCGGCGCCCAGGCTGGCACCGCCCAGAATCCGGCCCGCCGCAGAGCTCGGATCATCCCCGGTGCCGAGGCGACGGCGCAAACCGCCAGCACGGCGTCCTGCCGTGCGGCCTCGAAAACCGCGAGCAGAAGATCTGACAACATCTCTATACCCCGCACCGACAAGTCCATCAGATAGGCTATCCGCAGCCCGTCACGGATCTCGGCGAAGCTGACCGCGAATCCGGCGAGTTTCCCGCCCGGCGTCCGCGCTTCAAACAGCCGGTATTGCTTTTCGGGTGATTCCAGATAGCGCCAGTGCCACCAAGCCACACTGCGCCGCAGCCGCAACCCGGGGAAATGGTTGGCGTGCAACCGCTCGACCTCCTCGATGGCCGGGTCGACTCCTCGCACCTCCCGCACTTGAATCGCTCCGCGGCGGGGCAAAGGTTTTACCACCGCCTGCGCTGCCGCCGCGACCACCCCAGCAAACGAACCGAGGACGGGAAACGGTAAGGCGGCGCGCCCCAAAGCGCGGGCATTGAGCGGATGTGTGAGAAAACAACGCCGCCCCAGGTCCGTGTAACCCATCTTAAGAAAGCCAGGCCGCGACCGCTCGTTAGGCATGGTGGTCACAAAGTCCGCACCCAGCCGCCAAGCTTCCTGCTCGCAGCCTCGAACCAAAGCCGAGAAGATGCCCTGTCGACGGTAGTCTGGATGCACCGCGACCCCCGTTAGCAAGCCCCCCTTGCGAATCGAATCCCCGTTTGCGAACGGTAACACCTCCATTGGCTGGATACCGACAACCTGTCCAGCGGCATCCGCGACCATGAAACCGCTCACCGCCTCCGGGCAGCCGAAAGACCACCAGTCAAAAACAGGCTGCTGTACCGCCTTCGCGCCGTAGATCGCGTCCATTACGATACGGACGCCTGCGGCATCTGCCGCCGTGTAGGGCCGGATGATGTGACGGCAGCTCACGATGTACGCTCCCGACGGCGAGCTACCACTGGTTTCATGAGTGCCGGCCGGGATCGGAGGGTCGGGCACGCGCACCAGCCGAACCAGCGACAGAGGTCAGATGTCGAACCAGCTTTGGGTAGATGACCGACGACGAATAGTCACGAAGAAAAAGGCCGCGAGCGTTCTCGCCCTGCTGACGTCGTTCCCCGGGATTGTCCATCAACCTTTGAACACAGCGGCAGAGGTCCCGCGAATCGTCAGGGACGTAGTTGAGCCCTATGCGTTCGCGGTCGATGATGGCCGCCATCTCGCCAGCCAGAGAAGAAATCTGAGGCAACCCGGCGGCCATATATTCGAAGGGTTTATTGGGCAGGGACATGGTGCAACCCCGGCGATAAGGAGCCAGACCGGCATCGGCAAGCCGCAGCAGAGCCTTCAGCTCATGCTGCCCGCCCAGCCAACCGAGAAGGGTCACCGACTTCACTGAGGCCGCCATCCGCTGGATTTCGGCTTGGTGTCCACCACTGCCGGCAAAGACAAACCGCACTGATTTCCCGTCCCTCTCCAAATGCTGAGCCGCCGCCAGAACGGTGGTGAAGTCATAAGACGAAACCAGCGTTCCCACGAAGGCCACAACGAACTCCCCTTCCTTCAGCCCCAGCCTTTCCTCCAACGCGACTCCAGCGCTCCGTATCTCGCGTTCTTCCTCTCGATCGTCGCCTCCCGCCGGATAGCCGATCGGGAAAACGCCGTCGGCCGGTCCTGCGGGACGGCGGGCGTGCCCCAGAGCCCAATTCAGGAAGGTGTCCGAAATGGCCGTGATTCCGACCGAGGGGCGCAGGCAGCCGCGCAGCTTGTGGTACTCCCAGGCAAGCAGGAAATTGAGCCGAGGCCGCCAGCCCACCGGAAAGATCTTGAGGTAGGACAACGGCCAGACGTCCTGGATGTCGATTACGACGGGTACTCCTGCAGCGCGGCCGCAGGCGGCCGCGGCTCGGCATAACTGCGGCGTAGGCAGAGCGGAAAAGATCAGGTCCGGCGGGGGCAGCTCACGCGCCTGGCGGAGGAAGGAGGACGCCTCGATCTGGTGATGCCAGAGCCGCCAGGGAGACCGGCTCACCGCGTAGCCGGGGCCGAAAAGCAGCCGGACCTGCAGACGGTCGCCGTAAGACCGGCATTCCTCGCGGCTGGGGCGCGTGCGCCGCTCGTAATGGCTGAAACTCGAGGTCCAGCGAACCACATCGTGGCCGGCATTGGTCGCTTCCTGCGTCAGCATGGCGCAGCGAAACGGACGCGCCGGGCCATCCAGCTCCGGGACCGGCTCGCCGACTTCCACAATCCAGAGAATCATTGATGAAACATTTTCATTGACTCAGCGCACTGCCCGCAGCAGCCACCGCAGCCCGATGAGGCCGAGGCCGATGGCCACTCCGAAGAGTAGGAGCAGACGACGCTTGGACAGGTAGCCACCGGGGACACACCGCAGCAGCCACACCCTCACCTTCATCCATCGCGCGTACCCGAGCACTTGCTTGGGCGCCCGCTTCGCCGCCGCCAGCACGCGGCATCCTACCATGCCTGCCGGACTGATCGTGGCAGCAAACTGCCTTAGGTTGAGGTCGCCATCCATATTGACCCGCGGCAACCCAAACAGCGGGTCCCCCCTCCGGACCGCCCCCTGACGCGAACACCAGACCGCACCGTACCCGCATCTCCTGGCCTCGGCCAGCACGCGGTCGTCGTACCAGTTCCCCGGAATCGCCAGATGCCGGACCGGTTGGCCGAGCATTCGCTCGAGGGTCTCGCGGCTGCCTTTCAATTCGGCCGTTAACTCCTCGTCGGGCAGCATGTGGAGGGGTTTGTGGGTCACCCCATGAGATCCCAACTCGAAACCTGCCGCTGTCCACCGACCCAGTTCCTCATCCGTCATGCGCCGCTGGCCCGGGTCGTCGGGAGGAAACACCTGGCTTCCCGGATCGGTGGTCACAAACAGAGTGGCTCGAGCGCCGTGCTGTTGAAGAATTGAAAGCCCCGAGGTCAAGACGCTCAAACAGCCGTCATCAAATGAGATGTGCACCGAGCGTTCGGGCAGAGCCAGACGGCCCTGCGCGAACTGGACCACCTCCTCGGGGGTTAGGAACCTGTAGCCCATACTCTTAAGCCACTGGATCTGCTCGGCCAAAGTCTCCAAGGGCATGGCGAACACCCGCTCGGTGCCGTGGAGCCGGGCGTATTGCCGGCGCGACACCAGCCTGTGATACATGAGACAGATCACCCGCGGCCGACGCGTCTCCTGCCAGAGCAGGAGCCCCAGCCAGCATAGCCCGCCGACCGTCGCGGCCGCAAATCCCATCTCCAGCGCCAGTGCCACGTCGCGAGGTGCTCCTGTCGATGTCCTCTGGCGCTTCAGCCGCCCGAGAGGCGCTTGGCCAGATGCCAGAAGAACCAGACCACGGCCGCTCCGTACCCTAGCGCGGACAGTGCCAGAACGCGCTTCAGGTTCCGGGTCTGGAACAAGACCCGCAAGCCCGGCATGTAGAGGATTCTTCGCACCCGACCAGCGAGACCGGTGCCACCGAAACGCTCGGGAAGGCGTTTCAGTTCGCCCACGATGCGGATAATCGTCGACCCGCGCGGCGTCAGGCAGCCGGCGAATTCCTTGAGGCCCATATCCCGCTCGATGACAATTCGCGGCAAGGCCAAGGGGTCCGAGCCACCGTTGGCGGCGCCCTTGTTATTGCAGCACGCGGTCTGGTACGCGGCGGCCTCCACCCGCCGCCGAACCCGCCGATCGTAGCCGGCCCGGGGAATCGCAATGTGGTTGACCGGCTGGGCGGTGATCGCCTCGAGCTGCCGGCGCGACTCCCTGAGCTCGTCATCCACCGCCGCGTCCTCCAGTTCCGTAAGCACCGCGTGGGTCAAAGTGTGCGACTGAATTGAAATACCGCTTGCCGCCATCTCCCGCATCTGCTCCGCTGTGACGAAGCCATCCACCCCGGCCACGAGCTGGCGCGTGCACGCGTCCGGCTCCGGCGAGACGAAAATAGTGGCCTTCAGGCCAAGCTCCCGGAGTACGGGGAAGCCCATGGTGTAATTGCTGAGGTAACCATCGTCGAAGGTCACAATGACCGGCCGGGGCGGGCGCTCCTGTCTGCCGGCGCGAATGCGGACATAATCATCCATGTCCAGCGTGGTAAACCCGGCCTCGGCGAGATAGCGCATCTGCTCGGCGAACCGGATGTCGTAACTCACGTAGATCATCTCGTCATCCGGCACCTCGCCGCGACGGGCCGCCGCCTCGGACAGCAGCCGGTGATACAGCAGGATCGGAACGCGATCGGCGCTGTATTCCGCAAGAATCCAGCGCGCCACCGCGAGCAGGAGCAGGCCCGGAATGACGACGAACGCGGTCAGGACCAGACCTTCCAAAGCTGTGATGACGGCGAAGCTCATGGAGCATTGCTCATGGCGAGATCTTGTCGCAGGGGCCGCACAATTGCTGCTTTCAATGGCCGTTATGCGCGGCTGGATAGTGCTTTCAAGTGCACAAAAACATGTTCACGATCCTGAATACCCCCGCCCGTTTCTCGGGAAGATGGATTTTATGTGCGTTCCGCCGAACAGCAGTTCCGTCAAACTCCGCAGGAGATAGAGGACCATGGCCGATGGCCAGGCATAGCGCGGATAGGCGAGTTTGACGAACCGCAACCGGCAGATGGGATTCGAGAGAGACTTTATGGAAAACATTGAACCGACGCGCTTGCCCAGCGAAAGCGGGGCATGAAAGACATCATCGCCGGTATTCTTTGTATCGAGCTTGACGCGTACCCCGGTGAAGATGTACGGCTGGTACCCGAGTTTCCGCATACGATTGGTGTACTCGTTGTCCGCCGCGTAATGCGGCAACTCCCTTTCGGCCACCAGCCCCGCCTTTGCCACCGCCGGATAGGGAATGAGCGTGCAGCGCGTGGGTAAAAAATCCACAGGGATCAGCTCACCGGCGGGCAGGCTCTCAGGCAGCTCTCCAGCCAGGGGGTGCCGGTGGAGGGTCAGGGCCCAGGAAAGGACCTTTACTCCGCTCGAGACAACGCGCCGTTCACCGACAGTCAGGGCGGCCAGTTGGCACTTGGGGATGAGCCTGGCCTTTGCGGTCATGACTGCCACGATATCCTGGTCGAACTCGACGTCAGCGTTCATGATGATGACGAATTCCTTCTCTGCCTCGTAGTGGAGCACGTGGCGAAGGCCCAGATTCACCAGGCCCGACCAAAACAGGCCGGGATGTCCTTGAAGCTCTATGATGCGCTCGCTGTGCAAAGCCTTTAGATAACGGCTCGTCTCGTCGCCTGGGTTTCCGTTTGCGATGAGAATTAAAACGTTGGGCCTGTCGAAGCGCGCAAAGCAATTCAGTAAATATTCCACCTGCCTTCGTTCCCTGAAGGTCGGCACAATGATAAATGTTAATGGCTCTGCCATGTCCTGTCATGTGTCCTGCAGGTACGAGATAATTCGCGCCGGGTTACCGCCGACGATGGCGCCATCCGGAACGTCCTTTGTCACCACTGAGCCAGCGGCAACCACCGCCGCATTTCCGACAGAGACGCCTTTCAGGATCACCGCATTCATGCCGACGAAACCGTCGCTGCCAATACTCACCGGGGCGGCCTTCGTATCCAGCTCATCATCTTGTGAAGAAAAGCGCTTGGTCGGATTCAACGAATGGAAGTCCGTGTCCATTATGGTGGCGTTGGCTCCCATCGTGACGCGGTCACCGATCAGAATGCTGCGGGCAGCGCACAAAGTGACCCCGCTCGCTCGAAAGTGCTCGCCGATCTGAATCCTGGCGCTCGGCTTCATCGTTCTGAGAATTACCGGATGGTTCACGCCGAGCGCAGTATTTCGGCTTCGCGAGATAAGATAAGCGTGGCTGCCAATCCGAATCGAGCTCAGACGCGCGAGCGAGACGATGGGAAGTCCGCGAATGCGCGCACCCTCGCCGATGCGGAAGTCGAAGACGATCCGCAGCCAGGCAAACATCGCCCGCGAAGCGACTAGATCCACAAGAAACTCCGGGTAGCGATGGACCGACAGCAACAGAATCGCTCCGCCGCTCATTATGAAAATCGATCTTCCATCAAGCACCTGCTGGCAGCAACGACTGGTACACTTCGTCCGTCCTCCGGATCATGGACGCGGCGGAGAACTCATTTCGGACTCTTTCCCTCCCGGCCAAGCCCATTCGCTCACGCAGCTTGGCGTCGGCGGAGAGCTCCACGATGCTCTGCGCTAAGGCGCCGGCATCGTCAGGTGCCACCAGAAAACCAGTTTGGCCCTGGACCACGACCTCCACGTTGCCACCGACTGCAGAGGCGATGATCGGAAGCCCGGCACTCATGGCCTCAAGGAGCGAAAAGGAGAGATTCTCGTGAAGACTCGGGAAGACAAAGATGTCGGCCACAGCGTTCAAGGCGTCAATGTCATCCCGCCTCCTGGTCATTACGACATGATTGGATTGAATCAGAGGCTGGAAGCATCTGTGGATCGCTGGCAAGTCTTGGCCGTCTCCCACCAACAAGAGTTTGATTTTATCTCGCAGGTCCGCCGAGGCCCCCGTGCCCCGCCGCATGATGTCGTTCATTGCTGCAGCCAACACCTCAAGCCCCTTGTCCTTGGACATGCGTCCGGTGTAAATCAGCATGATGTCGTCTTCCGAGAAGCCGAACTCCTCTCGCAATCGGGCGTTGCGCCCGGCGGTTGGGTTGATTTCGATGCCGTTATGGATGGTGTCTCTCAGCCTCGTTTTGGCGCTCTTTTGGACTCGCCGATCGTTTCTCGTGGCGTCACAGACGCAGTAGGCAGCGTGCGCCAACCGCAATGTAGCCGGTTCCAGCATGTGGCTGACGACCCACTGACGCAGTTTGAGCACCGGCGACTGATAATCGCGGATGCCCTGCGCAGTCGAAGCGTGGATGGTGACTAGAATCCGTGGCCGGCGTGCCCACGCGGCCGCCACCGCCGCGAGGAAAGCGTCGCTCTTCAACCCGTGGATATGCACGATATCCGGAGCGAGTCTGACAAGCTGCGAGCCGAAATCCAGGACAGCCTTGAGATTGAATCCTGAGATGCAGTGGGAAAGAACATGAAACTCGTACTTGGCGCTCAGGCGACTGCCGATGATCAAGCGGACCAGTTTGGGGGGGCCTCCCACCTGATCGAACGCTTCTACCATGTGCACGATGCAAGGCCTGGCCGCAGCCGGGCACACCACCCGCTCCGGAGCAGCCGCGCCAACGGCGCAGCCCTCACCGCCGCCTGCCAGAGAATTTATGGCACACGGGGATGAACTCATGACAAGTCTTGGCTTCCGTTCGGCAGGGATGCCGGGTAGAGCAGCGCTTCGTGGCGTTTGATCGTCTCCGGTTCAAACCGATACTTGATGATGCGGGCTGGGACACCACCGACGATCGCATAGGGCGGAACGTCCTTGGTAACCACGGCGCCCGCGGCGACCACCGCGCCGCGGCCGATCGTGACGCCGTTCAAGATGATCGCACGGACGCCGATCCAAACATCGTCGCCGATGGCTATGTCCCGGTCATCACCCGGCCGCTTTTCCGCCTCGGTAATGCTGTCTATGAAACGTCCGGCGATGTCGGTCCGATGGTTACCAGCGCGAACTTCAACCTCGGAGCTGAACATTACGTGGTTGCCGATGATAATCTTCGACCGCGTCGCGACCAAGGTGGGGCGCTTGCCCAGCGAGACATGATCACCGCAAAAGATGTTCTCATAACTGTATTCGCCTCTCGGGTCGAAGTGAAACTCAACTCCACGCCGACCAAAGCGGCTGCGGTAGAGAACGACCAGCAGGCAATGCCAGGCATAGCGGCCCAGCGCATGAAGTTTCCAGAGTCTCACTTTTCTCTACTCCCCCTCCGAGGCAAAAGTCTCATTTCCAATAGTGATGACCCTCTTCCCAGTTGTCTGAGCCCGGCGGCGTCTCTTCTGCTAAAGGGTAAGTCCAAGAATCATTGAAGTGTCTATGATCAATGGAGGAATTGGGGACCAACCAACGTCTTCCAAGAATCCCAAACATTAACTGGGTATTTCCGCCAAGGTGAATGCCGACTTTGCCAAGCGATTTTGCATAAACGCACAAGGGCAGAGAGTAGGCGCCAGCGCCCACCAAAAGTGCGTCGAACTGCACATCGCCAACTTGGCGTTTCATGTCTTCCAGCGCTTCAAACCAGCCAGGGAATGTAGGCTTTACCATATGAGGGTAAGTCGGAGAGCGCACGGTATGCAGCTCAAAGTCAGGCAGCACTTTAGGCTTCAGGCGCCAGATCCTGTCCCGCAGCGGATACTGACGCTGGATGGACTTGGAGAAAGGGCTGACCACCACCACTCTTTTACCCGCAAGCTGGGCCGACCACGGCTCAGGAAAAATGTAGGGTTCCAAGCCGTAACTATCGAACACACTGGCGTTCCTCGCATAGCGCCGCACAATAAGGCTTTCATTGAAATTGAACCAGACGCCCATATGAGTCATACCCGGGAGCACCTCTCGGGCCCAGTAATCACCCCATTTGCTGAAGGTCTCATAGTCGTCAGGATAGACCCCGGAGTGCTCAAGTAGACGTCGCCGGTAGAACGCGGTCTTGCGAACACACTCCTTCGATTGTTTGCAGCGCAGATAGGCGCGCAGGCATTGCAGTTCTGTCGAACCGAGCTTACCCGCGGCGGCTGGTCGCTTCGCTTGGATGGCCCTTGCGATCTGTTCGTTCCCGATACCCGCGCTGCGGCGGAAGACCTTGGGCGAGCAGTAACGCAAGCGCTCGACAAGAATCTTCGTTCTCTGCACTGGCGTCGAGTGCAAAACCCCCTCGAGGACCATGCGAGCCATTCGGTGGGAAAACATAGCGCACGAATCACGCTGGATTCGAATCATGACCGACCTACTGTTTGCCAGAGTGCGAGGAAGCAGCCGGCAGTATTGCAGAACCCTGCAGGCCGCAGAATCAGGCCGTGGTCATTGTGCCGCCGCCGGTGTTGTTCGCCGAGCTGGGCCGCGTAGCAGCCAAGAGAACTATTGGCCTGGATGCCCTGAGGGCACTGGCTCATCAGGTAAAAACCCGGAAGCGGTGACTTTGCCAATCAGTTGGCGTGCCGCGGAGAATTAAGTGCCTGCTGTGTTGACTACCCTCGCCTTGATCCGAGCACTTGCCCCTTTTTCCAAGTCCGCTAAAGCTCCGACTTGTCCCCTAGCCGCGATGCAATGCGATTATCACATTCTCGCCGTTGATTCTCGCACTGTAGTTGTGAGGATATAGCGCGCGAAACACCTGCTGCCAACACCCATGGATCTCGCTAAGCACGTAGTCCACGTTTGCCAACCATGAAGCTTCCCTTTCAAAGATCGCGGCCTCGGTGCCTTCGATGTCCAACTTCAGAAGAATTTTCCTTGGTCGCCTATGATCTCGAATTATATCGGACAGCGTCATGCTAGGCAGCCCGCCTTCGACACACTCAACAAATCGGGAGCACATTGCCTGGCTGCCCGGGATGGTCAGCCTGGCCTTGGCGCGTCGGTACCACAGAGCCCTGTTGTGTGGACGATACCAGTTGCCTTTGCAATGTTTTTGGATAACACGACGTAGTTGTCGGCCTCCGGCTCAATAGCCACGATTTTGGCGCCTGGGTAATTCTGAGCAAAATAGGCTACTGAGTAACCGACATTGGCTCCGGCATCTATTACCAGATCAATGGCAGGGTCGCATAGGACTGTGTATTCACGCAGGGTAAAAACTGAGTAAACCAGCAAAGGATCGGACGTACCGCCCCGAAAAGCAAGGCTATGAGCGTATCCTTTAGGTCGTATGTACGGCGGATTCAAGAAACCGGGGATAAAAGGGCATGACCGCTCGTGCGAGTGCAAGCGGTAGCGTCCGGCCAAAACGTGGCCGTTGGGAAGTGCCGTCGGGATTGGGGTTCAGCCGGTGTTCAATCCACCACTTGCCGAATCATATGCCAACGATGGCCGGAGTTCCATTCCCTCCAGGTGGGATAAGTTCGATCGCGAACGCGGCGCGGGTTCTTGGCCCAGCGCACAAACAGGGCCACGCCCACTCGCGTAAAGAGTCCCAGGATGTGGACTGCGCCTTTGTGACGTACGCTCAAGCGGTCTTCAAAGCCAGAGCAATCCAACCGTTGATGCAAGCCGCTTTCGACTCCCCAATATTGCCGATCGGTGTTGAGAAATTCCTCCGGGGAGAGCTTTCCGGCGGCGCGACTGGTGACTAAGTATTCCACTTCCGGCTTGGCGTCCTGGCCGCTCTGCCGGTGCAGCCAACCCGGTTGGGCCGCGCCGGCCAATCCCAGTTGCGCCGGCTCAATGGCTCGGGTCGCCAGCGCGCGCCGTTCCCGCCGGCTGCGGTTGTCCTCCACTCTGAACACCTGAGGGGGGAACGCTCTCCGGCAGGAGTGGGGGGGCGGTCTGGAGCAGAGTGTCTTGGTTGCCTTTGATCGGCAGCAGATAGTCGGCCCTTCGTCGAAGAGGATTTGGGCTACCGTATGGTGTTTAGTATTCATCGCGTCGAGGCTCACCATCTGGCTGGGCAGAATCGGGGCTCGACCGATCAGTTTCTGGGTGGCGGGAATTTCATTGCTCTTGACAGCCACCGGCTCGACTCCCAAACAACGGTGCGGAGACAGGCCGATCGCTCCAGCCAAATGCACGCCGCTATGTTTGAGGGTCTTGCCGTCAATGCCCACCAGCGGATCGGTGTTGGGTCCCAGCACCTAGTCCTGCCAGGCCAGCGTGAGGGACTCCACCTCCCATGGCGAGACGGCTTGGAGCACGCGCAGAAAGCACGACTCGCCCGGCACTTCATACTCGTTGGTCCTGGGATTCAACCAGCACTGCAAGGCCCGGCGCTGAGGGCGGGTGAGATTGCGGGCATAGCTGGCCACGCCACTATAACCCCCGATCACCCCAGCCATTTTCGCGCAGGCAGCCATGGCCAGCACCGTCGCAACTCGGTGACGCTTGCCCTGGCCTTTACGAAATCCGCTGACTTGAGTAAAATGTTCTCGCAACGGCGCCAGTTGACCCGGCGCCAGATCGCAGCGGGCCGAGAGGGCTTTTTCATAGGCCTGCAGCGCTGTGGGCAGTTGGGGAGCACAAAGCCATTCTCGAGCTTGCGGTTGGAGCAGCCGTATCCACAGTTGTTTGGGCCGCGCATGCCGGACATAAAAATCCTCCGTCACCCGGCCAAAACCCGCCGTCGGTCCCAGCAACGTCCAATTAGCCGCCATGTAAAGGGTACCTCGAAAAAGCTGGCCATCCACGAAACTCCCCATCGCCACCAGGGGGTGTCCGTGGTGGGCATGCCAATCCGCCGAGAGCTGGTCGAGGCAAAGCTTCATGGAGCGAGTGCCCAAATTGGGATACCGAGTGCGATCGGCCAGAATCACAAACTGGCTGTTCTGTGCCAGAAAATGCAAGCGGCTCCGGCGTTGCTCCTCAGACCAACCCAGCCACTCATCCCGAGGTCCCAGGTGCCAAGCCGCCGCACTCCACCCTGCAAGGCCACCCATTTACCTCGATAACTCACCGCATAGCGGCATTGTTCGCCCACCAAGCTAGCACTGCGCAGGTAATGCCGCTTCTTGACCAACCGATTCCACCGAGCCTGCTGGGCTGGCTTCGCCAGCAATTGAATCTTCAATTCATCCAGGACACGTTGTTCCGCCATTCCGGGCAGACGTAAAGGTCTGGCCATGCCCCCAAGTAAAATATTTCTGAACGCGGTTGCCCAGTTTATTCTCTCCCCGAGCCCGCCACGCCTAACAAAATCCGTTTTCTTGATTCCGCGCCAGGTCGTATGCGATACGTGCCCATGCTCACATGAGCTATCAGAGGTGTAAAACTGCCGCAGACCCCTTAAAGAGGGAATGGAACGTGCGGCATGGTACCAAGCCTGGATAGACCTTTCCATTATGTCAACCCATTCTCATTTGACCGACAACAACCGGCTCTGCTGCTAACTCATCATTCGCTCTTGCGACGGTCATTGATGTCCCGTCACTGGTGGGCCGCCCTGTACCCAGTGGGTTTCCTCCTCAGCGGCGCATTGATTCGCCCACGCTTCCCGCACCGAGTTGGGCCCGCGAGACCGTTTCCCTGCCGCCAAGGCAAGGACCAGGACCAGCCAGAACCACTTCGCAATTTCCATGTTCAGACTGAGGGCGGCGACGAACATCGCCAAGAACCATGCAAGAACGATTCTACCACTCCTTTGCGTCTTGACCGACCAAACAGACCTGAAGGCGCGCCCGTAGAAGTACAGAAGACACAGGAGACCAGCCAGCCCCGATCCCAGCAGAACAGAAAGGAAGAAGTTGTGCGTGCCAACTTTCCCAGAATGCCTTATTTCCCCCAGGGCATCCGTCTGCATGTAATGCCCGAAACCGTACAGCGGCGATGCGGTAAAAACCCGCATGGCTTGCCCCCAAATCTCGACGCGTCCGGAAGTGTCTCTGCGCTCGGCAGTATCGCGAAATCTGGCTGCGAGATAGGGATCGTTTAGAACGGTAACACCTATCGTAAGCAGAACACAGATGACGATAAACATGTAAGTAACCGATATTCTCCATTTTCTGGCCGTAACGGCAAGGCTCAGAATGCCGGCAACGAGGGCGAGAAGGCCCCCGCGCGAACCGGTCTTCAGGATGGCATACACGCCGGTTACCGATCCGAGCAGGAATACAACACGGTACACCAGACGCGTTTTGGCCATGGTCAAACCGTAACCCAGTCCGGCCAACACGCTGACGGCGATGAACATAGCGGCGAAGTTCACATCGTTTCCCAGCACTGCCACGCGTCTGCCCTCGTTGCCTCTGGCGGCCCCCTCGTAGATATTCAGGAAAGATGCGCCCAGGCTGAGACTCTGGAAGCACGCAAATGCCAGCGATGCCAGGTACAAGCTCCCCACAACCCGGTGGAACCGGTGGTTGAGCGCGAGGTTATATGCTGCCAACATCAGCCACCACAACAGAAACGGCCGGGAAAACTCGCGGATGGCGAAGGAGTCCACCGTCCCGTAGCTGATGATGTCAGCAACGATGCCAACCCCGAAGAAACCGAACAGGACGACCAACTCGTGTGGCAGCCTCCCATAGAACGTCTGCCATTCCGGTATTGAAACAATGAAGAAGAGCAGACCAAAACCTGCGGTGACGGTGAACCCGCTGAAGCGGAGAACTTGCTCAAACGGAAGAGTTAATATGACGCAGTAGTAAAAAGCCTCTGCGGGCGATAGACTCCTGTCATTTAGGACTAATGAGATATTCGGTTGCGGGTTCATTTTCCTCTGCTGAACTTCGCTTGAGCCGCGAGCCCGATCACGAACTCATCGAGCCGCCTCTGCAGAGCAATTTGTCATACATCAGACGGTACTGACTATCGACGACTTCTGCCGCAAAGGCGGAGAGAACTCTCCGTCGTGCTTTCTCGGATACGGCACGATACTCGGCCACATCCGAAAGCAACCGGATAATGGAACTTGCATATGCAAAGGGGTTCTCATCATGCACAATAACTCCCTCTACTCCGTCCTGGAGAATAAAGCTACTGATACCTTCGATATTCCGCACAATGCTCGGCAGCCCACACGCCATCGCCTCGACCAGCACGGTTCCAAAGCCTTCGCGCCGGCTCGGAAACAGGAATATATCGCTAGCCTGCATATACTCAGGGACGTTGCTAACGGTTCCAATTAAGATGACTTGGCCGGCGGCAATATAGTCCTCAAGCTCCCTGACAATACAAGCCGCAACCTGGTTGACTGCCCCTGGCCTCCCTTTTGGCCCAACAAGCACCAGAGAGGCGCGCGGGAACGCCGCTAGAACTCCCCGGAAGATTGCCGGCAGCAGATCCGCCCCTTTTCGATGGCAAATCTCGCCAACAAAAAGGATAATGGGGTCATTCTCAGGAAGATGTAACTTCCGCCGGAGCATCGCCTTGCTGGCTCCGTCAACAGGATGGAATGTATTCGTGTCCACAGCATTACCGATCAGATGAATTTCGTTATCCTTGATGCCCGCGGTAATGCAGAGTTTATAGAGTTGGGGTGAGATCGCCACGAAGGCACGAGCGTGACTGACCATCCAGTACTTTGCACGCCCGCTCGTCTGGCGGATGGTCAGAAGATCGTCCTGTTCCACTAACGATGTCTCATAAACGGTTCTCCTGCCAAGAATTCTGGCCCAGAAGATCGCAAAGGCGCAGACCCACGATTCCGAAACGACGTGAACGATGTCGTACTGCGATCTGCGACGAAGGAGTACCCAACCCACGCTAACAAACAAGAACCATAGCCGCCACAGCTTAACGGCGAACTTCCTAAACGAATCTGCGCGATCGTTTGCCGTTCCTTCCGGCGGCAAGCGCACAATTCTATGCTCCTTGAGCTCAGGCCGAAAGCACTGGTAGGACTGCTCTTCAAATGCCAGGCAGAGAAGAAATGCCAATTGACCTCGTTCCTCCAAGCGCTGCGCATAAGTGTAGAACAAATGGCCCGCGCCGGAGTACACGGGCGGTATGGCCGCGCTCACAAGAACTAACCTGCAGAAGTTCGCATCGCGCGCCGGCTCTTGCTGCTTCTTCACTTGCTAGACTTCCGAACTAAGCGCCCATGCAAAAACTAATTCCGGTTTAACCTTGGGAAGAGGGTGTAGTTCCAATCGGGCAGAGTCGGGTGTTTGAGGAGGTCGAGTTGGGCCATTTGAGCATCGGGGACTTTAAGTTTGGTGGGGTAGTACTTGCAGTTCAAGCTGCAGTTGACCTTTAAGCCGGTTCGGGTTTTGGTTTCACCAATTAGGCGGATGATGGTGGGGTAATCGGTCAACGGTTGACCGGCCCAACGCTTGGTGATCTCACTGAAGACGCGGTGCTCAATGGGATTCCACTTGGAGGCACCTGTGGGGTAGTGGCAAACCGTCACGGCGAGTGCGAAGCGGTCGGCGAGTCTTTCCTGGAGGGCATATTTCCAGAGCCGACACCGCGCTCCGTTGCTACCTCCGCTATCCGCCAGGATCAGGATTTCCGAGGCCTGCGGGTAACGGCGGCGCCCTTCCCGGCGCCACCATTCAACGATGGCGTCGACGGCAAATTCTGCGGTGTCATGCGAAGTGCCAATCAAGACCGACCCCCGATTGGCCAGTAGATCCTACAGGCCGCGGGGAATGGCCATACCCTTGGCCTGCGAACGAAAATCGTGGTCGTTAACCGGGAGCGCCTCCTGGCTCCAGATACAGCCAGCATTCTTGAAGGGTCCCACCATTTCCTTTTTCTTGGTGTCCACACTGATAATCGGCAGTCCTTGGCGGGTAAAGGCTTGGCGCTGAGCCTGCAGGTAGCAGAACTGACGGTCGCGCTCCGGACTTTGCGGGCCGGAAAGACTCTTGCGGTTGGCGTGCAGGGCGTAGCCCATTTGTTCCAGCAAACGCCGCACGGTATTGGGGCAAACCGAGATGCCCAGTCGCCCCAATTGGGTGCTGATATGCTCCAGGCGCAAGCCGGTCCAGAGTCCCCGCCGTGCCATGGGGTCGCCCGCCGTTTCATCGCGGAGCAACTGCCGCAGTTGGCTCAAGATTTCGGGCGTTTTTTTCGACCCGCGGTCGTCCGCCCCCGATCCGCCTCACCCGCCCTTGGAGCACTTGGCCACTCAACAATTCCACGCGCCCACGGGCGACGGTGTCCGGGTCCAAGCCAAACAAGTGGGCCATCCGTTGGTCCCCGCTATGGCCCCACTCTAGGCTTTCCAGACCGGCGTAGAGTCGCCGTTGCTGTTCGTCCAGCAAACTATAAAACAGGACCATAGCGGCCTGTAAATCATCCTCGGGATGCTGCTGCGCCTGCCGAGCGGCCCACTGCTCCTGGCGCCGCCCGCGCTCGGCGGCGCAATAAAGATAGCGCCCCTCCAGCTCTTGGCGATGGAGCCGACCTCGCTCTACCAGCTGCCGCAGGGCATCCTTGGTGACCACGTGCACCACAGCATCCAGTTCGTTGGTGAAGTAACCTGCGGGGGCGTTGGTCACCAGCGTTGCCGCGGTGTTCAACAGGGTGCCGTGTCGCGAAAAATGAATGTCGCGACACGACCACAGCCCCCGTTCATCGTATTGGGCGATGGATTCCAGCGTATAGTAGGTCCCGCCATGAGAATAGCTGCTGCGGTAGCCCAAGGGTGACAATTTGCGCAGAACCGTAAAGGTAATGGAGGTGCCCAAGGCGTTTTTGAGTTGCGACATCGTGGCGATCTTTTGGTCGCGCAGGAGGTTCGCCAGTCGGTCAGTTGGGTAGCGAACAACATTCATAATGTGAATATGACGCCTTTTATCCAGTTGTCGAGCGTGACGTTCACATTTTAAGCGCGGAGCGCTTGCGTTGAGAGGTAACGACTTAACTTCTGTATTTACATGATGTTTGAAAATAACATGCCGCGCGTTGCAGCAGAAGCGCACTCAGCCATATTATGGTAGTGCCGCTCGTTATCCGGAATATGTTTATGCAGGAGCGCTAAGCTGTTGGTCACTTTAAGACAGATCATCGCTCCTCACTGGCACTTCTTCACGCCTTGACGCCCCCTACGAAGGGGCTATGCCCAGGATACCCGTCAAAAAGCCTCCTCAGACGCGAAACCGCGCTGCGCGGGTTAGCCTTGAGAACCCGCAGACGCATCAACAGACCCGGTGACAGCATCCTCCTCGTACGGCTTGACGCCCCCTCGAAAGCGGTTGGCGTCGCACCCGGGTCCGGCACCCCCAGCGCATCCACTGTCGTAAGCCATTGCCCGGACTGGTGAAACGAAGATGAAAGCCGACAATAGTGGCACCTGAAACCGCACCTTTCCATCAAATATCTCAGCGAATCCGGTGTGAAGAAGTTAACATGAGTTACCGGCTCTCTTGGCAAGGGTGGTTCCCGCCACACTTCAAAAGGTACCTCCACATATAGAACCCCACTCGGCTGCAACCGCTCCGCCAACCCGCTAAGCGTTGCGCCCGGATCTGCAAGGTGCTCGACAACATGACTGCATACAACCACGTCGAATTTCTGTCCTTTCGGCACGTCTCTAAGAGAGCATCCAATCTTCTCCACGAAAGCGCTTACGCTCTCACTGTAGTCGGTGAGAAAGCAATGACACCCGCTCTTAGAAAACCTTTCCATGAGTCGCCCATCATCCCCGCCAAAGTCAAGGATGCTGGATTCTCGCTGCGGAAGCCAGCGCGCCAGTTTCTTGTATAACACCAGTGCCCGCCTGCCCTCAACGACCGGGTCATACCCACACTGCTCGCTGCTCGAGCCAGCCTCTTTTAGGTACTCATATTTCGCCTGTAATTCATCTACCGTGGGCCGTGGGGCTAGCAAAACAAAACCGCAGTGATTGCACAACCATGATTCGAATCTCACCCGGGACTGGCCCGGGGCCCACAATCCAAATAACACAGAATACCTTTTCCGGCAATACTCATCAAGCCCGGCACGATCCGTCTTTGAGTAGACTCGATGTCCCAGGACAGAGAAAGCCTGGGACAGGCAAACTGGGCATTTCGGAGAAAGTTCCATTGCTAGAAACGCGACTGTGCTCGCACGCACCAGGGCATACTCAGAACTTGATCTATGCGCTGATCGTCAGTGGGCACCCTCAGATTGCCAAAACCACAGTGATGCAATCTGATGCTCGTCAGAATCTGCGCTTGCGCGTGTTACTCTTAAGACATGACCGCCGCACTGCCTGGCTTCAACTAAAGTCCCAGGCTGAAATCTGCCCAGGTATTGAAATGAGGCTATACTCTGCGCTTGTTGGTCCGTTTGGCAGCTGTCGCCAGCAGACCTCGATACGTCAGACGGTACTGCTCATCAATAACATTGTCTGAGAATGAGGAAATGATATGCGTCCGTGCCTGTCTCGACATGGCGAGGTATTCGGCGTGATTCAAAAAAAGACGGATGATGCCGTCAGCATAGGAAGCGGTGTCGTCGCCACTTACAATAATGCCATCCACTCCGTCTTTAAGAATATAACTGGTAATGCCTTCGATGTTGCGAACAACAGCCGGCAGGCCACAGGCCATGGCTTCGGCTAGAACGGTTCCAAAGCCTTCGCGACGGCTCGGAAAAAGGAATACATCGCTGGCCTGCATGTACTCATGGACGTTGCCAACGGTCCCAGCTATAATAACTTGCCCGGCCGCAATGTAGTCATGAAGCTCGCGCCTAATGAGCGTTCCAACGCCCTCGCTCTGGGCAGACCACTGTTCCTTGCCGACCAACAGGAGCGTGGCCACGGGAAAATCCCTCAGGACGCGGCGGAAGATCTCTGGAAGAAGATCTGCTCCCTTTCGTTTTACGATGCCGCCTACGAACAGGATGGTTGGTCCATCTTCGGGAAGACCAAGCCTCTTGCGCAGCTTGGTTTTGCTGCACTCGTCAATGGGACAAAAGACATCTGTTTGCACACTATTACCGATCAGATAGAGTCTATCGTCCCTAATGCCCGCCGTGCGGAAGAGGTTATAAAGTCTGGGCGAAATCGCCACGTACGCATGAGCCCGGGTAAGCAGCCAGTACTTTACCTTTACGCGCCCAGCCGCATGCATTATGGCTGGGAGATCGTCCTGTCCTACCAAAGATGACTCGTAGATGGCCGACCTGCCAAGGGTCCTAGCCCAGAACAACGCGAAGGCGCAGACCCATGATTCCGAAACAACGTGAACAACATCGTACTGGGATCTCCGACGTAGCAGCAGCCAACCTACGCGCAGAAATAACAACAATAGGCGCCACAATTTCAGGACAAACGTCCGAAGCGAGCTCACCCTAACATTTGGCATTCCTTCGGGCGCCATGCGAACAATGTACTTTTCGTCCAGCTCGCGCCGAAAGTCATGATAGGATTCCTCTTCAAATGCTAGGCAAACGAGGAAGGCCAACTGAGCTCGTCGCTCCAGGCGCTGTGCATACTTGTAGAACCGGTGCCCTGCACCGGAGAAGACCGGTGGTATGGCCGCGCTGACCAACACGATCTTGTAGTCGTCTGGTGCGCGGGTGGGCTGCCTCTGCTCGCTCATGTGCTGGCCTCTTGATGCAGCTAGCTCGGACGTTATTTCATTCACGGCGGGCATGGTCACTTCAGCCAACGGTGGGCCTGCAGTCCAGCGCCTGGTGAAGGACTTTGGCAAGCTTTACGGCCTGGGCTTGGCGCGTGTAGCGGGCTATGGCTTCGGGTCTTCCGTAATAGTCAACATCTCGAGTTTCCTTCCAGTGAGTATATTGACGCAAGATGATGGCAGCGACCTCTGTCGGCGAAGTGGCTGATTGCCCCGCGCCCGTCTCTTCGAGGATCGCGTCAACGACACCGTGATCCTTGGGAATCGACAAAATAGGGCGGCGCGCGCCCAAGTACTCAAAGAGTTTGCTGGTCACAATACCCTTGCGTTCCCCGTGCGCCAATTGTAGCAGCAGCGAGGCCTCTCGCATAGCTCTCTGGATTACATCGCGGGGCTGCCATGCCTGGCGTCTTACCAGTGGCTCGCAGCAGTGGCCACGCAGATACGGCTCCAATTCATGCGCCGGCGCCCCAAAGAAGCACACCTCAAAATCGCTGGCGGAGATGACCTTCTTTTCAAGGAGCAGGTCCAAAGCGGTAAACAGCGGGCATGGGTTTTGACTAGGGTAGATGACCCCCGTGTAAACAACGCGAAATTGGTCGGTTCTGTGTCTCGTAATGGATGCATAGTCATCCGGCTCAAAACCATTGAAAATGACATCCACTCTGCCGACACCCCGTTTCTGAAGTTGTTCTGCCAGCGGCACCGACACGGTCACAACAGCGGCGGCTTGGCGACACACCATCGCCTCTTGATGAATCTCCCATGCCAAGTAGGGCCAGGACCGCCAAGTCCAGGGTCGGATCAGCGACCATGCCAACGGGAATTGTCCAGCAATGTCCCGCAAGTCGGCAACCCAGGGAGTCCCGCTCATACGTGACAGGCGCCACGCCACGTTTAGGGCTGGGAGGGGGCCGCTCGTGGCCAAGATCATGTCAAAGTTGTCTTCCCTCAGGAGTTCCCTGCCGCGGGCAAGCAGGACAGGAACAAGGCCGCCACAGCCCGAAAGCGGCCGAAGGTAACCAATCTCACTCCTGAGCCAAGAGGGCTCAGGCGGCACCAAAGAAACCCGCACCGTGCGCCCGACATCTTTGCCTTCCAGGGTGGCGGCATAAGTGTACTGTGCCCCCTTTCTCATCCTGAGACAGGCATCCCTGTTCCAGTCCAGGCAGAGGAGCGTTGGGCTGAACCCGTGTTCGGGCAGATACTTCGCGAAGGAGTGGATCCGGTGCGATCCGGGGCTGTTGTACGGATAGTACGACTGGGCGATCAACAGTATCTTCATCATGTCTTGAGTCCCTCAATGAGAAAGAACTTCACGCCATCGGAAGGGGAATCAAACGCATCCACGGAGATTGGGTTGAAGAGGCCTTGGTAGCGTTGGGCGGCTTCCTGGCAGCTCGAGAAGAACCGGACGTGGGCGGTATGCGGAAAATTTGGAACTGTGCCGAAGAATCTCGTCCCGCGCGCGATGCGCTTCAGCACTTGGATGTCGTCCGTCACGTGCTCCAGGAATTCCATGCAGATGACTGTGTCATACTTCACGGTGGTGAAGACGTCGGTGTCAAACGCACTGGCGGTGACGAACTCGAAGGTGGGACATAGGGATTTTGCCAGCCCGGTTGCCACGGAACTCAAATCGAGCCCCACGTAATGCTGCAAGCCCTTGTCCTTCAGGAATCTGGCCACTTGGCCAGGGCCGCAGCCAATGTCGAGGACGGATGCCGCCCCGGACCGAATGGCCCGGTCAACAAGCACGCACCAGAGGAAATAGTAGGGAGATTGCCTGTAGGGCCCAAGGTAGGTTGTGGACCCCTTGAAGACACCATCATACCAGGCAGCATCCCGCTCCTGGACGACGGGAGACTGATAGAGCTTCACTGCCTGGAGAAACGACCGCACTCCACGCCAGGCCACCGGCGGTGTCAGTTCCCGCAAGCCGGTAATCAATCGAGATTCCATAGTCCCTGATTCCATAACGAAGTTCACCCGGACGAACCAACGAGTTGTGGCAAAGCCCACGACTCGTGAGAGTTGCTCTGCAGAACAACCGTGGGTTGAAACCCAAGGCTACCTTAGAGCCGTCGCTTTGCGAATTTGGTTTCCTTTCCTGATTCTCATAACGCACCCTTCATCCTCGTTCAAAATGTCCAAACTGCCGTCTCGTCCACTTCGCGCAGGAGAGGAAGGCTTTCATGCGCGCCTGGAGAGTTTCCGGATCCACTCGCGCCAGGGCACGGCGTCGCCCCAGCCGAACTGGAAGAACACGCCGAGGGTAGTCAGGCCGAAAGCGACGGCAGCGACTGCCAGGACGACCGCGCCGGGCCAGCCGGCACCGATGTATTTGAGTGCCCACACCACGGGCATGCCGACGCAACTGGCCGCCACCACCTTGGCCAGCTCAGCCCAGGGGAAAAGCGAGGCAACCCGACAGCGAAGGACGGAGCTGAGCACAAAGATGAGGTAGGGCACGGCTAAAACATAGAGTGAAATGACGGGGCCGATGGGCGCCCACAGCGGCCCGAAATAGCGAATTGCGCACCACAGGAGTAAGGCGTTGGTCGTCAGCGAGATAATGGACTGGTACAGAACCTCGCGGCTGTGGCCCGTGGCCAGCAGGACCGCGCCGAAAGTCAAGGTCCGGACCGGCATCATAAGCAGGTAGATGCGAAACGGGATGGCGCTGTCCTCGTAGGGCTTGCCAAAGAGGAGCCGCATTAGCTCGGGCGCCATGCAGAGAAGGAAGACCATGACCGGGAGCAAGACCAAGGCGCATTTGACCATCGCCTGGTGAATCAGGCTGACGATATCTTCCAACCGACCCTCCTTGTACAGTCTGGCATAATCCACCATGAGCACGGAAGTCACTGAGCCTGTCACCATCCCGACGATGGGAACTTCCATCGCTCCGTTGACGTAGATGGCGAACACCGCCGGGGAGCAAATGGCTGCCACCATCACTTGATCGAGACTCAGAGTTACCGAGCTGACAAGACTCGCAAGCCCAAGGGGGATGCTGAATTGAGCCTGCTTTCGCATTCCCGCCATCGTCGGACGCCAGCTTCCGGCATTGCAGGCGCGCCACATCAACGTCACCGCTGCAACGGTGGTAACGGCTGTGCCAAGGACGGTGCCGATGATCGCGGTGGAAGGGCGGGGCCAGATCAGACAGGGTACAACCATAGCCAGGAACATCGTTACGCGGCTGCTCACGTTGAACCCAGCCACCTGTTCCGTTCGGTTGCGAGCCATCAAGCATGCTGACAAAGATAGGCCTGGCAGCATCAACAGCGGGTAGGGAACCAGCAGCACCAGAAGACTGGCTAGGTCCGGGTTGTTGAAGCGGGTGGCCAGTAGCCGGCTCCCGCCCGCCAGCAGGAAAAGGCTGAGCAGCACCCCCGCTCCCAAGAGCCAGAGAAGGTTTTCTACCAGGATCCCGCGCGAGCGTTTTTCTTCCCCGGGCAGGAAGTAGTACAGCGCACGGTCGAAGCCCATCGTTACGAAAGGAACGGCGAAGATAAATGCGAGCAGGGTTTGCCGGTAGCTTGCGTAGTCGTGCTGTGAGAAAACCCGCGCGAGCACGGCGACGCTTGCGATCCCCACCAGAGCGGTCATGGCCTGGCCCGATGAGAGAATCAGTGCTTTCGCAGATCGAGATGCAGTCATGCGCGAAGGTCCTTGCCATTTTCAGCAGCCGTTTCAAAGCCCCGCAGCTCTCATGTGCGGTTACCCTTGAAGTCGTCGTAGCTCCTGGAGCCTTTCGCGAGGTTCTCCGCGAGCGGCGCCTCTTCGTCAAGATCGAGGCAGTGAGAAACAGACGACGGGCGATAGAGAACAGAGAACGGATTCGGTGCTAGCGCCGGTGACGGAGGCTCCAGCGGGTAGCGAAAGCCGCTCTCGGAGCTCCGAGCGAACCCGCCCTCAAGAAGGCTCCTGCGTGCGGCAGCAAAGGGAACTAGCACCTTATACAATTTCATGTAGCCGGAAAGCCTGGTGTGTTCCGCGAAAGCTCAGGCAGAGTTGCGCGCCCAGCAAGCGGGAACGGCTCAGTTCGTGTAGAATGCCCGGATGGAGGCGGCGACGTGCTGCAGTTGTTCCTCCGTGATCTCTGGATAAATCGGGAGCGAGAGGATCCGCGCCTGGTTGCTGTGGGCAACCGGGAAGTCCTCGGGTTTGCCGCCCAAGTAAGCGTAAGCAGGATAGTACGGAAGAGCCTTTGGGTAGTTCAAGACCGTGGCGATGCCCGCTTCGGTGAGATGCCTGCGCAAGGTGTCCCGTTTGCCGGTGCGGACGACGTAGAGATGGTAGACGTGGCTGCGATCCGGCGCCACCTGGGGCGTTACGATGTCACCCACGCTACGCAGGAGCTCATCGTAGCGTGCGGCCACGCGGCGGCGTTCTTCAGTCCATACGCTGAGATGCCTCAGTTTGACGTTCAGAATTGCTCCCTGCAGGCCATCCATGCGGCTGTTAATTCCCTCCATGACATGCTCACCTTTGCCGCCGTGGCGGGCGAAGGTGGTCATGAAGTCGGCCATACGGTCATCGTTCGTGACAGTGCACCCAGCATCACCGCAAGCACCAAGGTTCTTACCAGGGTAAAATGAGAATGTGGCGATGTTACCAAACGTCCCCACGATCTGGCCTTTGTAGCGAGCCAAATGTGCTTGGGCGCAATCCTCAATGACCCAAAGGCTGTGCTTCCGCGCAATGGTCATGATCGGGTCCATGTCCGCCGGCTGGCCATAAAGATGAACGGGGATGATTCCCACAGTGCGCGGAGTGATCTTCGATTCAATCTGAGCGGGGTCGATGGTGAAGGTATCAGCATCCGTGTCGCAAAACACCACCCTGCCCCCCGCCTGGGTGATGGATTCAGAGGTGGAAATCCAGGTATGGGCCGTGGTGATGACCTCGTCGCCCGGCTTTACCCCGAGCGCCCTCATACTGATGTAGAGCGCGTCCGTTCCGTTCGCGCAAGAGACGCAATGTCTGACGCCCAAGGTGAGCGCCCAAGCCTTCTCAAAAGCCTCAACGTGCGGACCGCGGATATACGCAGACTGCGCTATGACATTGGCGATGGCGGCGTCGATATCGGTCTTGATGGTCAGGTATTGGGCGTGGAGGTCAACGAAGGGTATCTTCATGATTGTGAAGTGTCTTGGGTTAAGGCGTAATGTAGCGCAGAAGTCGGGCTGGATTGCCCGCATAAATGCCGGGCTCAACAATATCTTTGGTCACCACGGATCCGGCACCGATCACGACATGGTCACAGATCCGCACGGGCAGGACCGCCGAGTTGGAGCCAATGGAGACATGATTGCCAACGCGAGTTTCCTTCCAAAGGGTCTTGATTCCGCGAGCCGGACCGCCCTCCTTGAACAAATCATTGATGAACATCACCCCGTGCGCAACCACTGTGTCATCCCCGATGGTTACCAGTTCACAAACAAAGGCGTGCGATTGAATCTTGCAGCGCTTGCCTATCCGCACACCCCTCTGAATTTCGACAAACGGTCCGATGAAGCTACCGTCGCCGATGGAGCAGCCGTAGAGGTTGACCGGTTGAGTAACCTTGACGTCCTCACCGAACACGACATCAATGATGCCGGCACTTCGGATGGTTGGTGTGGCCATGGGTCGCGGGAATCAGGGGTTGGCAACGAAGGATTGCGATCGCTCCAGAATTGAAACCACCGTACGGGCGTGCGCAAGTCCGGTCTGAGGCGTGCGTGCGTTTTGGATGCAGTCGAGGAAGTGTTCGGCCTCCACTTTGAGTGGTTCCGTGAATTTGACACTAGGCAACATGATGTCTCCGCTTCGATAGTTGAACTGGGCCGGCAAGGGCTTATCAAAATCCATGTTCTCCCCCAGGACCGCCTTGCGGTCAATACCCTTGTCGTAGATGGCGATCTTGTCCTCGGCCACGTCATCGTAAATGACCATTTTACGGGAGCCGACTACCACCATTTTCCGCACTTTCTGGGGATCGAGCCAACTCACATGAATATTGGCCATAATCTTGCCAGGATAGGCGATGTTCAAGAAAACCACGTCTTCAACACCGGCTTGCATGTAGTCCATTCCATGCCGGAAGACGGTTAGTGGTTCCGGGTCGCCAAGCCAGTACTGAATGATGCTGATGTCATGCGGCGCGAAATTCCATAGGGCGTCAATGTCGGATCGGATACGGCCCAGATTTAGACGTTGGCTATAGATGTAGCGGACTTCGCCCAAGTCGCCGGAATCAATGAGCTTCTTCACATACCGGACGGCGGCGTTGTAAATAAAGGTGTGCCCGGTCATCACGACCAAGTTGCGTCTCGCGGCGCACGCGGCCAGTTCGTCCACTTCGGCGACCTTGGTCGCCAAAGGTTTCTCGACAAAAATGTGCTTTCCGGCGAGCAGGCACTCCTTGGCCAAGCTGAAGTGCGTGCCGGCAGGCGTGGCCACAACAACTGCAGTAACTTCAGAATCGCGGAGCACTTGCTCGGTGGATTCGACCGCCACAGTGTGCGGATAGTTTGCCTGCACGAAGGCGCGGCGTTCAGGACTCGCATCTACGACATACTTGACACGACAGGTTGGCAGAGCGGAGAAGTTGCGCAGCAGGTTGGGTCCCCAATAGCCGCAGCCAATTTGAGCGATGGTGAGCTTTGTTTCCATAAATGATAAATGGTAAATGGAGTAAACCCAGAGATTGGGTCGCTTAGGCGCCGTTGGAACAAGGGAGGTGATGCGTGATAGGGTCTTAGGGCATGGCGATCAAAAGCAGGAATTGGGAAAGCAGAAAGCAGAAATAGGGGACGTGATGCGTGATGCGTGATGCGTGACAGGGGCCACTCAGGCGAATGATGAATGAGGAATGCAGACGGGTGGTTGATAGTTCGGGAGTTGATGGAACCAAAGCAGAAAACAGAAAGCAGAAAGCAGAAAGGACAAGGCTAAATGCTAAATGCTAAATGCTAAAGGCTACGGAGACCACGGACTACAGGACTACTGACTACGGGACCATTTCAAAAAGCTGAAACGCTGAAAGGTTCCCAATGAATTAGGGACGTAGGGAAAGGCTAAAGGCTAAAGGCTGAATGCTAAGTCCGAGGCCAGGGCCTGGGCGAGCGGAGCCATTTTCTTCATGTCAGATGACCACAGATTGCGCAGATAAGCGCAGATCAAGCGGTTGATGGTTGATTGCAAAAGCGGTAAAACTGAAAAGCTGACATGCTGAAAGCGCACCGGAATTGAGACCACGGACTACAAACCACGGACCAAGGGACCATTCCAATAAGCTGAAAGCTGACACGCTGAAACTCAAACAGGCAAAGGCTGAAAAGCTCACAAGCCGACATGCTGAAAGCAGAGGTCAGAGGTCAGCAGCTTGATTTGTCGGGCAGGGCACGAACAGACTGGGGCTTGCGGAGTTGCCGGCGGAAGTCGTCGAAGCTCGTGGCAATAGCGGCCAGCCGCGGCAGACGTTTCAGAACGGTTTCGTTCCCCATCGTCTGGAGTTCTTCACGCAGTTCGTAGGGGACCTCCCCAAAGCGTGCTTCCAGGACTTCCAAGGCCGCCGTGCGCAGGGCTTCCACCCGGCCCTCGACCCGGCCCTCGACCCGGCCCTCGACCCGGCCCTCCACCCGGCCTCTTCGTTCAATGTTAGTGACGTATTTCATACTTCGTGCTTCTTCGAATTGCGTGTGTTCGGCATCAAATTCGCGTTCCAGTTTGCCTGGTAAAACCATAACCCAGTCCACGAAACTGAACAAGTCGAGAATGGTGCGCTTGGGGTAGTTGGGGCGTTGCTGAGCAGTTGCACGCCTTTGCTCCAGTTGATCTGCCGGGCGATCTGCGGGAAGCAAAGCTCCAGCGCCGACTGGAAGTAGGTTTCCAGGATGTCCTTCCAGGGACTGTCATAATCGGTCTTCACAGGCGGCAGTCACTTAAACGGGCAAACGCTGAAAAGCCGTCCAGGCAAACGCTGAAACTAACAGGGCAAAAGCTGAAAAGCTGAAAAGCTGACATGCTGAAAGCCGTCCAGGCAAATGCTGAAATGCTGAAAGTCGTCCAGGCAAATGCTGAAAAGCTGACATGCTGACATGCTGACATGCTGAAAGCGGCAAAGGCAAAGGCAAAAGCAGAAAGTAGAAAGCACCAGTCTAAAAGCTGACATGCTGAAATGGGACTGCGGACTACACATGACGGGCTGCTGGCCACTGACAGAGACGGCTTATTCGGGCCTGGGAATCGGAAACGTGCGCAGAGCCTGGACCGAATATGGCGTTCCCGCGAGCAGGCGGTCCTCCCGGAGTACCATGAGCGAATCGGGCAAATCATTGTCGGCAGGGCAAAATGAACGGCGCCGGCGGATACTGGCGAGCAATTGCGCCTGGTCCCCAGGGCGCACCCGATTCCCAACCCTGCTCTCCGCCAAAAAGCGACCGAGTTCCGCGCGCTCCTCTTGGCTCAGTGTGTTCACCTGCTCAACGATCTTCTGTAACGTAACAGTCATGCATTCTGTTTACCTCTGCCACCCTCCGTTTGCAAGCCGTTGCTTCCGCTGGGGTGGGGGGCAAACACCAAGTATTTTTCAAAACCTTCAACTCTCTCGCTCGGAAAAGACGGCAACCCAACCCATAGCTTGGGGCGGTTGCACGCCGTTGGAACAAAGTCTAAATTCTAAAGGCTAAAGGCTAAAGTCAAAGCTGAAGGATGAAAGCCGTCCAGGCAAAAGCTGACATCCTCAGGCAAAAGCTGAAAAACTGAAATGCTGAAAAGCTGAAACCTGAAATGGGGGACGTGGGACGTGAGAGGCTGAATGGCGAACCGGAGAGGCCAAAAGTCGGCAAAGCCAACCGAGCGACCGCAGATGAGGCAGATTTACGGAGATAATAGGAACACGAGGGAATTGCTGAATGCGGAATGCTAAAGGCTAACGGGACTACTGACCGCTGACTACCGACTATTGACACGAAATCCATCGACTAAGGACTGAATCTTCTTTCTCGGAGCAGTTTTCGCAGCAGGCGTGGGTTGCGTGCCGCATGAGTGACCAGTGATGCGACGACCCAATCGCCGTGATACCTGTAGGCTCACTCCTTCATTTACGACGCGTTTTCAACCGCTCCTTGAATTGTTCAAGTGTGAGCGTTGAAACCGGATCTTTGAGAAACGTCGCCCATCTTTCATCCAGCATCTCTTTTTCCTCCGTTGAAACTTCCAAGGCATCGAGTTCCGGCGCCACAGACACCCAAAGTTCGTCTACCAGTTGCAGTTTCTCTCGGGCCGACAAGGCGCGCACTTCAGGAAGATCAGTCAACGTCATAGTTCAATTATACCTCGAAAGCCGGGGGCGGCAAGTCACAGGGAAAGGCTAAAGGCTAAAGGCTGAATGCTAAAGTCCGAGGCCAGGGCCTGGGCGAGCGGAGCCATTTTCTTCATGGCAGATGACCACAGATTGCGCAGATAGACGCAGATCGGGTGGTTGATGGTTGATTGCAAAGGCTGTCCAGCCAAAAGCTGAAATGCTGAAAAGCTGACATGCTGACAGGCTGGTTGATAGTTCTGGAGTTGATAGTTGATGGTAAAAGCCGGCCCAGGAAAAGCTGAAACGCTGAGACCAGCCGGTCAAAAGCTGACATGCTGAAAAGCTGAAATGGTACTTAATGGTCCCGGTCACAAATCCGGTGACGTCTCATGAGCCGAGGCTACCCCGTGGCCACCCTCAGGCCATCTGGTAGGCACCGGTAGGCTCCCCTCAGGCTACCCTGAGGCTCTGGTTGCACTGAACCAAAGCAGAAATTGGGAAAGCAGAAAGCAGAAATCAACAGAGCAAAAGCTGACAGGCTGAAAAACTGAAATGCTGAAATGGTGGACGTGATGCGTGAAACGTGATAGGAACTATTTCAAACGAGTCCGGATCCAGGCAGGGTCGCGCCGGCAGTCCAGGACGGCCCTGGAGAGCGTCATTTCAAGCGATCACGAAGCTGCTGTTTGGCCGTTTCCCAATCAATGAAGCTTTCTTGGCCAGAGCGGACTCGCTGCTCTCTTTCTCTCAAGACCTGCTCGTGCCAGACAGGCGACTCAATCTCCCGCTCGTTGCGGCTCAGATCGGCCCAAAGTGCTTCCATAACCTGCAGTTTTTCAGCGGTCGTCATCTGGTCCAGCGGCAGTGCTATGTTCATACGGTTGGCTTAATTTAGGCGTGGAATGCAGGGAGGGCAAGCGGGACATGGCAGTTTTTGGAACTCAGGGACAAGACAAAAAGCTGAAATACTGAAAAGCTGAAATGCTGAAAAGGTCAGGCGCCGGACTTACGCAGTTTGGCGACCATGCTCGTAAATATGGCCATCAGTTCATCCGTTTCCCGCAGCAAGTGATCGACCCGTTCGCCTAAAACACCGCAATCGTCTCGCAACAACTCCAGCCAATGGGCGAAGGATGAAGGATGAAGGATGAATGATGAATCCAAAGCCAACCAAGCGACCGCAGATGGCGCAGATTTACGCAGATAACTCCCCCTCACGCCAAGGACGCTAAGGACGCGGAGGAAGGTGCCGCAACAATTGCTTTCCCAGCACCCGCACTTCTTCCCTGTCCCTCGGGAGCTTAACATAGCAATGAACGACCGCGGAGGCATAGTCTTTTGTCCGCGCTCGCAATTCTGCCGACAATCTCATTTCAAAGACCTAATTAGCAGGGCAAAAGCTGAAAAGCTGAAATGCTGACAGGCTGAAATGGTATTACGGAGGTTGAGGGTTTGGGAGTTGAGGGTTGAGAGCACCAAACCATACGCTGAAACCAACAGGGCAAAAGCTGACAGGCTGAAATCGGCCAAGGCAAAAGCTGTCCAGGCAAATGCTGAAAAGCTGAAATACTGAAATGCTGACAAGCTGGTTGAGGGTTTGGGAGTTGAGGGTTGATGGCAAAAGCTGAAAGGCTGAGCACGGGCTTTGGACTTGCCGCTGAACCATCAACCTTCCACGTTCAGCGACGTTTTCTGCTTTCGAATCCGTAGTCTCCCAGCCCCTTCTGGCTCAATTCCATTTTCTAAAGCAGCTCAGGCCAGCCGTGAGACGCTATCAAAGTTCGCACAAGCTGGCTTTGCCGGCTGTCCGCTACGTGCCCTTTAAGCTGTCCATCTCACTCCTCTGGCTCAGACAAGGTCTCGCACGCGCGGCGAGTGAATGCTCCTTCCACCTTTTCCCACTCGGGATCATCAGGCAACCGGTCAACCACAGGAAGCAGCACCACTTTGATGCCCTTCATGGGCCGTTGCCGTTTCACTATCCAAGTCTCTGAATCCACCTGTTGAATGGTGACGGCCGCCTTAGGCGGACATTCCTTTGGCATTACCAGCCGTCGCTTGCTATCAACGGTTACGCTAATCATAGTGGGAATTTCCCACAGTGCTCGCCGGTTTGCAAGTCTTACATACAAGTGTCAGTCCTGACTGTTGACACAGCGGCAACACCACAAGGGAAAGGCTAAAGGCTAAAGGCTGAATGCTAAAGGGGTGGTTGATAGTTTGGGAGTTGATAGTTGATTGTAAAAAGGGTCAGCCATTGGGTCGTTTACCTGACATTTTGACGACAAAATGCGTTGAGTTCTATCCCTGAAACCAGTGGTTTTACGGCATAATGGGATGGTTTGGCCCGGTGTGGCATGCGCCGGCTCAGGAACCCCGATGCTCCCTGGCGCTCCAGACCCAAAGGACTCCACTGGTTCCGGAGCGGCGAGCACCGGACCCACAAGCCAGTCGCAAGCGCGTTGCTTGGGAGGGGATAGCGTGTTGATACGGTATCTTAGCCCTAAGATACCGTATCAACACGCTATCCCCTGGCTATCACTTGGCTTGCAGGTGGCTGGTTGCTTAGAGGGGGCCCGCCATAGCTTGGGTCGTTTGTCAGGTGATTGATGAGTGATGAATGCAGACGAGTGGTTGAGGGTTTGGGAGTTGCTGGTTGATTGCAAATGCTGAAAAGCTGAAAAGCTGACATGCTGAAATGGGGGGCGTAATGCGTGATTGGGACGCTGAGACTACTCATTCGGGCGAATGAAGAATCCAGAACCAAGCGACCGCAGATGGCGCAGATTTAGGCAGATAACGAAACTACGGGGGATGCGGGGATAATCCTATGCCTTGTAAATGTCGTGGGTTCCGATGGACACGGACCAGACGGATTCGCCCTCAACAAAAAAGGTCGCCCGCAAATCGCCCGCGATGTCCACCGCGTAGATTGTGCGGTTATAATGAGCGGAAAGCCTATGGATCTTGTGCGGCCGCAATCGCGGATCGAATGGATTGGCTTTGAAAATCGCGAACGCCTGGCGCGCCGCTCGCTGCTGGACTTCTGAGAGCCCACTCCAACTGAGCCAAAAGGACTTTGCGGCGCGAAAGCGATAGTTCATTGGCCGCCCGGATACGGCTCATTCAACGCGGTTTCCAAATCCACTACGCGGCCGGCGGCGATGTCAGCCATGCCTTTCTTGAACTCTTCTGGAATCCAGGAATCATCGGATTCGACCACGAATTTAGTCACCTGCGCCCGCTCGTCCGATGGCAAGGCTTTGATCTGCTCAATAATGTCTCGCGCGCTCATGGTCCTAGTGTTCCAGAAGAATTCTCGTTAAGCAAGCGCGACGGGGCAAATGGCGAACCACGAAACAGGCCCGATTAACCGCAGATGACGCTGATAGACGCAGATAACAAGGCTGTAGGACTAGTGACGACATACTGAAAAGCTGAAAGCTGAGCATAGGCTCACCCCCACTCGGCGCGGAGGCAGTCGCAGACGCGCTGGGCGGTTTGGCCGTCCCATAGCGGAATCCTATTATCCGCTTTTCTCGGGTCGTTTATGGTGCGTTGCCATGCCTTGCGGATTGCCTCGGGGTCGTTTCCGACGAGTTGGCTCGTTCCCAGATCTACAGTAACCGGTCTTTCGGTGTTACGGCGTAGTGTGAGGCACGGGACGTTCAGGAAACTAGTCTCTTCCTGGATGCCGCCCGAATCAGTTAGGACCACTTTAGCATGGCGGATCAGCTTCAGGTTGTCATGGTAGCTCTGGGGGCCGACCATGCGGACGCGTTGTTCTTCGGACGGGAAGCCTCGGAGACCGGCGTTCTTTAGTCGTGTTTGGGTCCTGGGGTGGACGGAGAAGACAAAGGGGATTTCTTTCGAAAGCTCGCCCACTACGGCCATAAGGCCGCGCAGGATTTCCGGGTCGTCCACGTTTGAGGGGCGGTGCAGGGTCAGGTAGGCGTAGGGGCTCCCGTTTAGCCCCAGGTCGTCGAGGATAAGCGATTGCTCGGCCTTCGGTAACTCAGCGCACAGGCTATCGATCATGATGTTGCCGACGAAGTGGATCTTGCGGGGATCAACTCCTTCCCGAGCCAGGTTGATGAGGCCGCTGGGTTCGGAGACAAACAAGAGGTCGGACAAGGCGTCGGTCACGATGCGGTTGATTTCCTCAGGCATGGCGCGATCGCCGCTGCGGAGGCCGGCTTCGACATGGGCTATCGGGATCCCCAGTTTCGAAGCAGCGAGGGCGCAAGCCATGGTGGAGTTGACGTCGCCTACGACGATCACGCCACGGGGACCTTCGGACTGGGCATTGCCCTCGTCATTGAGCAGGAGTTTTTCATAGGTCTCCAGGATCTTCGCGGTCTGGGCACCTTGGGTGCCGCTGCCGACTCCGAGGTTGTGGTCGGGTTCGGGCAGGCCCAGGTCCCGGAAGAAATTGCCGGACATCTGGGCGTCGTAGTGCTGGCCGGTGTGGATGAGGCGCAGCTTGAACGTGCCGTCGGCGGCCAGGGCCCGGGCGAGGGGGGCCATTTTCATCAGGTTGGGCCGGGCGCCGATTATGCCGTCAATGTTGATCACGGTAGATGACTCGGCCTCACACTAAGGGCACAAAGGACGCGAAGGAGGGTGGCCGCAGATGGCGCTGATAGACGCAGATGAGGGGACTACGGACCGGGAGTGGTTGATAGTTCTGGAGTTGAGGGTTGAGGGTAAAAGCTATCCAGGCAAATACTGAAATACTGAAATGGGGACGTGATGCGTGATGCGTGATACGTGAAAGGGGTTTACCGCAGATGACGCAGATAGACGCAGATGATGGGACATAGGGACTACGAACTCAGGGACCATTCCAAAAAGCTGAAAAGCTGAAAGGCGCTGGGACGCAGGGACAGCTCGTTACTGCAACCGTTCGCGGATCCACGCGGGGTCGCGACGGCAGTCTACGACGGCCCGGATGAAGACGGTTTCCCACCGCACCGTATAGAACACGGCAAAGGGAAATCGCTTGGACAAAAGGCGACGATACTCTTTGTACGCTTGCCGGTGTATGCCTCCGTAACCTTCAACTCATGAGGTTCTCTCAGAGATGCGTTTCTTAGCAGTCTCCCAGTCAATGAATCGAGCCTTGCCCTGTTCGACCAGCCGCTCACGTTCGTCGAGGAGATCTTTGTGCCATTGGGGCACCGGCACGGCTTCCTCTCGGCGGCAGAGGTCATCCCAGAGGGCTTCCATGGCGCGCAGTTTCTCCTCCAACGTCATCTCTGCTATTTGCAGCTCTACTGGCATAAGCCCAATTTACGTGGTTTTGGTCGGAAAAAGGGTCAACCCATAGGTTGGGTCGTTTATTATAGGCGCCGTCAGACGAATGATGAATGATGAAGGATGAAGGATGAAGGATGAATGCGGACGGGGCTGGCAGGGCAATGGGTGGTTGAGGGTTTGGGAGTTGAGGGTTGAGAGTAAAAGCTCTCCAGGCAAAAGCTGAAACGCTGACAGGCTGACAGGCTGACAAGCTGGTTGAGGGTTGAGAGTTGAGGGTTGAGGGTTGAGAGTAAAAGCTGAAACGAACAGGGCAAAAGCTGAAAAGCACAAGCCAAACGCTGAAATGCTGAGAAGCCGACACGGTCCACAGATGGTCACGGATGGGAGCACGAGGCAGATACCTGAAGCCTGAAAGCGAGCTCCGGACCGGCTAGTTCTTCTTTAGAAAGGCCTTACAGTGTTTGATCATTTCGAAACGGAAGCTGTCGTACGTCACGCTTCGGCCTTCCTTTTCATACAGGCCTTCAAGCCGGGCATAAAACTGCCGGCGCGCCAGCAAGCGATCGGCAGAAGTGCGCTCGATTGCGTTGGCGTAGCGGTCGTAGAACTGAGCCAGCGCAGCGATTTCCTCTGGGCCGATCATGGACTGTGCAACGCGCGCAATTCTTCCGCCGCGGTGCGAATATCAAGGATATGGTCGTAGGCGGCGCGGCCAAGGGAGTATTGTTGGGAGAGTTGGAAGATTTTGCCTGCGAAAAGGTCGCAGGTTCTAACCAGGCTGCCCCAAAGCTGTGCAGTGCCGGCAACTTCAGGCTCGCGACGCGCCATGACGGCCGTGAGCGAATAAAGCTGCTCCAATTGCGACTCCAGGCGGAAAGCCTCGCGTTCAATTTTCTCGGGGTTGTCTCCGGCGCTGCCCACGCGCTCCTCAAATCTTTCCAGAGCACTATTCTTGATGGTGTCGAGGTCGGATAATTCCAGCGTCATAGTTAAAAAGTAACAGAAACCCCAGGAAGTCAAAGTGGATTCATTCAACTCGCTTTCCGTCTCCTGGAGGATCTCCACCCTCAAAAAGGGAAAACCCGTAGCTTGGGTCGTTTATCGTTCCGTCCAAGACAAAATACAAAATGGAAAACAGAAAGCGCACTAAGCCAAAGCAGAAAGGAGAAAGCAGAAATGACAAGACAAACGCTGAAATCAATAGGGCAAAAGCTGAAAAGCTGAAAGCTGAAAGCGCAAAATCAAAAGCAGAAACTGGGAAAGAGGAAAGCTATTCGTGCGCCGGCTAGTTCTGCTTTAGGGTTTCGGACAAAAACAGGCGCGGCGTGACGCAGGACACGCCATACGGTTTTCCCAATTCCAGCAGGTCTTTATCCGTGGTGACGAGGTGCGGTTCAGAGAATGACGCGCGGCTTATGTGGCACGTCGTTCCTTCTTCACCTGGCGGACAATATCCAAGACGGCGGCTGGCTCCGTTCCACTGGACCCGTCAGCCGCATCCAACTCCGCGAACTGCCGCCGCAACTCGGCTTGTTCCTGCTCCTGGCGGTTGCGAATAAGTTCACGCACAACATCGCTGGCGCTGGAAAATCCGCCCGTCTCCCGACGAGAATTGAGCCAGGATTTTTGTTCTTCCGTAACCGAGATGTTCATCGTTATTGCCATGCCATTATGGTCGCATGTTGGCCTATATTGTCAATATCCGCCAGCGCAGGGGGAATGCAGAATGATGAGTGCGGTAAAGCCAACCAAGTCACTGCAGATGGCGCAGTAATCAGTAATCAGTAATCAGTATCCGGTAATCGGTGGTCAGGGGAAAAGCTGAAATGCTGAAAGCGCACGGGAACAGATACCAGAGGTCAGAATCCAGAGGCCGGAAGGCAGACCTTGGGAGCAGGCATGATCTTCTAATCCGTTGCGGCCAGTCGGAAGAGGTCACGCAGCGTTGCGCGAATGGCCCTTCTCCGCTCCAGAGTCACATGGCCGCGGCGGTTGAAGAGCAAATCCGATTTGACGGCGTACATGATCAATTCTGGTCCAAGCTGCAGCCAGAAAGCAGGGGCAGTTCCTCCTTGTCTTTTTCGGGTGTGAAATACTTCAACAGGCTGCCTCGCGGAAACGGCTCTCTCGCTTCGGCCTTCACCAGCGTCAGGGTCAAAGTCCCGTCCCCGTTATTCGCGTAAGCAAAAACCTGCCTGGGTTTGGCATCCGGTATGCGGATGCGCTTTTGATCATCGACAGTCAATGTCTTCACAGCGGTAATTTCCCACTCCATTTCTGCTTTGGCAAGCGTTCTTGGCGTCCAAAAAGGGTCACCCATAGATTGGGTTGTTTAGGCGACGTTCCAAATCAAACGCTGAAAGCCGTCCAAGACAAAACAGAAATTGGGAAAGCAGAAAGCACACTAAACCAAAGCAGAAAGCAGAAAGTAGAAAGCAGAAATCAACAATCCAGGCTTACCAATGGCTCAGGAATTCAATCCGGTTGACCATTTCTTCGCCAGTCGAAGCAGACCTCAGCTTGATCAGACGGCGCATTCTTTCACCGATACTCAAACTTTGTTGTTGAATGGCGATAATGCCTGAATGGCTCTGATTCTGCCTCATAACTTCTGAGTGCAGGTAGTGGAAATCATCGATGTTGGACGTAATCAAGACGCGCCGATTGCGGATGCACCATTGAAGCTGATCAGAATCGGTTGCCTCCAGCAGGCCAACCTCGAACGGGACGCACACCTCCACGCCGCGGGCACGCAGTGCTTCCACCAAAGCCCGATCCGCACTGTCCTCGTCGAAATAGAACCTTAGTTTCACCGGGGCGCGGCGCTACCGGCGCTTTCGGCTTCGAGGCGCGCAACTTCCTGATCCTGCCGCGCAAGGTCCGCATCAACTTCTTCGCGATTGGCAAAATAGTAAGCGAGTGCCGCATGGACCTGCTCAAGCTTGAGCTGATACCGGCTGAGGGCGATTTCGTCCGGTGTCATGCCTTGCTGATGCAAACGAGCGATCGTACGGACCGTGATCCCGGTACCGGCGACATGGGGGACGCCGCGCTTGATCCCGGGGGTCCGGGTGATCAGGCTGCCGATTTCGACTGTCACTGGCGAGTTCATGCCGGCAACATGACTGATTTCTTTCATCCACGCAAGGCGTCAGACCATCGATTGGTCAGGCCTAAAAGGAGGAAAAGGGGCAGCCATGGTTTGGGTCGTTTATCGTTCCGTCCAGGACAAAGCAGAAATGGGGGACGTGATGCGTGATGCGTGATGCGTGATGCGTGATGCGTGATGCGTGATGCGTGATAGGGGCCACTCAGGCGAATGATGATTGAGGAATGCGGACGAGCAATAAGTGGCTGAGGGTTTGGGAGTACTCGGGTGAATGATGAAGGATGTAGGACTAGGGACGACATACTGAAAAGCTGTAAGCTGAGCATAGGCTCAGTGCCCGAGTTTCGGCCACTCCTGCCGGTGCTTGGTGCGTCGGAACGTTTTGTAGTCCTCGTAGAGAGCGTCCAGAACTTCCTCAGGCCGGATTGGCGGATTGGCCCTCAGAGCGGCCTGCTGGAGCAGGGCATAGAGTTTTTCCCGAGCGGCGGGCTTGTCTCTCTCAGCGCAGGTCTGCAAATCATAGCGAGCCTCATGAATCGCCTCGATTTGAGCGTTACGCGACCTCGGTGAAAACCTGCTGCAAGATCCGCTCGCGTTGCGCCGCAGGCATCGGCTCATGCCAACCCCGGTAGTCGGCGCAGATGACTTCGAGGCTGGCCGCGACGGATTGAGGCGTGATGGCTTCGAGGTTTTCCGGCAGGCCTACCTGGTCAATGAGGCGAATCAAGTGCTCACCATCTACGATGAGCCGGCAAAGCAAACTCCGGTGAACCGCCAGGTCTTCCGAAGTCGGTTCCTGCACAAACATCCGTTGGTCCTCGCCTTGGCGGAACATCTCGATCTTCTTGTACCAAACCGAGACCTCGGCATATACGCGCAATTGAGGATCATCCCCGAGGATAAGGAGTTTCGCCGGGCTCCACTGAGCTTCCAAAGTCGTCATGTTCTAGATTCTAGCCTGTTCCGGAGCAAGGGGCAAGACTGCGGGAAACGTATGCGTGATGCGTGATGCGTGATGCGTTATAGGGTCGGAGGGAAAGGCTAAAGGCTAAAGGCTGAATGCTAAAGCTGTTGATCACCGCAGATGGCGCAGATTTACGCAGATAACTCCCCCCCCACACACACCAAGGACGCTAAGAGCTTGTTTGAAAACTCGGTTTGGTGTCCCGCCTTTAGGCGGCGCGGCGCAGAAACCACCTAAAGGCGGGACTCCAAACCTGCCAAGGCAAAGGCTGAAAAGGTCAGGCGACTGGGTTAGGCGCCGCGGAAGAGGTAGTTCACCGCAACTTCGAAGCCGGGCAGCAGCCGCGAGACCGCCGTTTCACCGGGATGGCTGCGGTGAACCAGTTCGTAGCGCCCGTTTACCAGCACCAGGACCTCGACCGTTTCCGGTTCCGGATCAATAATCCAATACTCCCTCACTCCGTGCTGCTCATAGAGGTCCCTCTTCTCGATCCGATCGCGGTTGCGCCCTCCCAGGGAAACGACTTCAGCGACGAGGTCGGCCGGCCCCATGATGACCCTTTGGATGATGGCCAGCCGGTCCTTAGCGATAAAGGCCACGTCTGGCTGGACCGCCCGATGGGATGAAAGCACCATATCGATGGGCGCGCCAATTGCCTTGCCGAGGTCCTGCGCCACGACCCAGTCATGGAGAGCCCGATGGAAGCGAAACGCGATTTCCTGGTGAAAGAATGATGGCGTTGGCGACACAATTAACGCTCCATCCCACAATTCATGGGGTTGATTGGTTTCCGGCAGCTCAGCGGCGAGCTCATCGTAAGTATAAAGCCGCTGCGTTTCTGGCACAGCCGGAGGTGGAGCTTCAACTGCAATGCTCATGCTGCTATTCTAGGCGCAAAGCGCAAAGATTCATAGGCAAAAACTGAAATGCTGAAGGCGCTGGGACGCAGGGACAGCTTGTTATCCGCAGATAACGGGATCACTGGTTACTGACTTTTGGCCTCACACGAAGGACGCTAAGTGGGGTAACCGCAGATGACGCAGATATACGCAGATATCGGGATCACTGATGACTGAATACTGAATACTGATCACTGATCACTAATTACTGACTCTTGGCCTCACACGAAGGACGCTAGGGACGCGAAGGGGGTTGACCGCAGATGACGCAGATATACGCAGATAACGGGATCACTGATCACTGAATACTGATCACTGAATACTGATCACTGAATACTGATCACTGATCACTGATCACTGAATACTGATCACTGATCACTGGCCCCTTGCCGCCGACCTGGGTGAGCTGCTCCGGGGTGATGAGCGCGAGCAGTTTGAGCTCGGTGCGCAGCGAGGCGAGTTGTTTGCTGAGCCGGGCGGCGAAGGCGCCGGCGCTGCTGCCCTGTTCCTGGAGGAGGACGACGTTGTTCGAGCCCAGGAAACTCTGGAGGCGCTCCTGCTGGTGGCGGACGTCGAGTTCCAACTGTTTGACCTGCTCGGTGATCGAGCTGAGGGTGACATCCGATTTCTGCAGGCGCACGCCCTTGCGAAAGCTCTGGTACTCCTCCATGAGCGAGTTCACGAACACACGGACGGCGGCCGGTTCCTCGCCGAAGGCCTTGACCTCGATGACGGCACTCTTGGGGAAATCGGTGACGGTGACCTTGAAGGGCCCGGCTTCGTCCGGGGAGATATTCGTGAAGAGGGAGGACCAGGCCGGGTTGGCGGCGACGGTGTTGGTCAAGGCTCGGTAATAGATGGCAGCGCTTTTCAGCAGCTCCACCTGGGTGCCCATGAAGCTGGTGAGTTCCTCGAGGTAGAGCTGGCCTTCCTTGATATCGAGCTTGCCGGACATCCAGAGCTTGCCGGTCGAGGAATACGATTTCGGGGTGGTCCGGACATGGTAGGCGGCGGGGCCGATCGAGACGCACAGGGCGAGGGCGAGGATCCACCAGTGTTTGCGCAGGCTGAGCTCGTAGCGGTGGAGCCGGGCCATGAGGGCGGAGGTCTCCTGGAACCGGTTTTTCGCGAGCGAGAAGCCGTAGCCGCCGCCGTAGGGGTCGACGCCGTATTCGGCGATGCGCATGGA
>Ga0118677_10001459_pt1 | contig 50097 bp, 37 predicted proteins | sample AliMusrvi5mmetaG_FD_86154 | JGI IMG/M metagenome (GOLD analysis project Ga0118677, IMG submission 86154) | reverse complement strand
AATTTGCAACGATACCTGAATGAATTTGTTTATAAGTTAAACCGAAGGTACTGCAAATCAATTTTTGAAAGGCTAATAGTGGCATCCGTTTTCCCTTACTGGCATAATAACGACTAAGCAAATTATTTTAATGGTCTATGCCTTGTTGTTTAGGCAAATATAATAAAAGAAAATTAATTTTATCTGTTTTGCAGGTAAATTGATGAAATTTTGGTTTTTTTCCTCGAACAAAGTTCACTCCATCCAACTTTTTGACTGATTAATACGGATAATAAATAAGGCGCTATAGTGTATGGTACGGTTTAGAATTTATTTGGAGACAAAAGAATCCGTTAGGTAGCTGAAAAAACCTTATTTTCAGATTAAAAACCTTAGTAGCACGCATCCGACCTCCAAAGGTCAACCTTATTAATCTATCAGCAAATCAATAAGGTAATAAGGTTGATTTCTTCTTCACACTATTTGATCACTGAGGTTTTGTGTTGTGAATCAATGTTTTAAATTTTTCGTCATTAAATCTGAGTTACTCAAACGATACGTCATCGAACCATTTATTCTCATTAATTGGTTTTAAAATTACCAAGTGATTTCTTAGGCGAACTTGTTTCTTATCTATTTGCAGCTTCACCTTTTTACTCCTAATAATGAGCCTGATATTGATAAAATAAACCTGTAGGTAAAAAATGGTATTGTTTTCTTGAAAATATGTAAGTAATATTTACGATCTACAAGAATTGGTAAAATATTTGCTTATTCTATTGAGGAAACTAAGTGATGTATCGAGGCAAGGTTTATTCAGGCTTTTGAAATTGATCTCTCAATATGTAATCAAAAATAGACGTTTAAGAATTTTATCGTTGCATGAGTATTTTGTGCACATATAGTAGTCTCAAAACACTGTGCTTTTTTGTATTTTCTCCGTGTAACTCTGTGTTATTATTTGTTTTACATAGGTAATTTGGGTTTGCATTGTGCAATAAAGTCAGAAAAAATACACCTCTTATTGGTTTAAACAGACTCTTAATAATCATATTTCGCTGTAAGAAATAATTCGCACATCTCCTTCTTATGGAGATCAAATTACCCATACCAAATGTCAACGTGCCTTACTTTTTTTACCTCTCAAATCAAGTACGGTCGCTCTGAATTTCTTACAGCTTCGCCCTTTCAGTCCCAATTTTAGGATGATCAGAGAAAATTAACCAGATTAATTTTTCCCAAAACTTGCGCAAAAGTAACCAAAATTGGTAATTTATGGTGTCAGATACGCATTAAAACTTTTTTAATGACTTTTTAATAACAAAGGAGAGTGGTAAAAGGTTATTAAAATCGAATTTCTTGAGGCATTTGCAATTGGGTTTGTTGTTGGAAATAGTTTTGAAAATGGGTTTCAAAAGGGCGGATTATTTAAGTTTCCGAAAGATTGATGCACGATTTTCATGACCTTCCCGATAACAGATCCAATCGGTTTCTTAAGCACCAAAGTGATACAACACTCTACATCTTCTTCACCTAAATGTAGGTTTCAGGGTGCCTGTGTGTCATCCTTAGTACGAAAAGAGTCAAGTGATTTATGTGTAAAAAGAGAATACTCGTAAATTTTTTTTCCTTCCTTCTATGTCACATTCGTCTCTTTTAAATACCCCGCATAAGCTTAGGCTTCCTAATGTGTTGTTAAAGGTTGAACCGGAATTTAGGGAGCATTAAATATTGGTTATTTCAAATGTTCTGGTCGTTCGGGTAAATCCTTAAAAACCTGGTAAACCAATCGGTTTTGAGGTGCGATAAGCGCATAAGCAGTTAAGAAAATAAGCATAAAATCTGTATAGAAAGAACAATGCTCTTGATACCAAAGTTCAAGCTCCCCTTTGTACGGAGAAATATGATATTTATAATACTCATCCAAAGGCATTTTCGTATCCGATAATAATTGTTGTTCATCTCTGAAAACAATCGAGCCAATTCCAGTGAGACCGGGTTTTAAATTATAAATAACAGATTTTACATAGTCAGGATAAGGTGCAAATGTTTTATCAACAAGAGGCCGCGGGCCAACGATGCTCATATCACCAATCAATACATTTACTAACTGGGGCAACTCATTTATTTTGGAGTGACGCAGGAAGTTTCCCATTGGTAAAATTCTCGGATCATTTTTTGTTGTGTAGAGGCCAGTGCCCAACGTAGGACTTGCTTTAAGCATGGTTGCAAATTTCCATATTTTGAAATATTTGTTTTTGTAACCGATCCGCTTCTGAAAATAAAAGACGTAATGCTCTCCTGTTAAGACTAATCCGATACAAACCGGGATAAGTATTGGGGAAAGAATAATGAGCGCTACCAATGCAAGCAATATACCACATAGACGCTTAAAAAAGGATTTATACATACGGGTCAAAATTAATCAAGAAATTGGCGATATTTTAGTATTGAATTTTTTTTCATTGAAATTATCTTGCTCAACTACATCTTGGAGTCGAGTTGCTTCCCTGTTTCAATATGGTCAAAATTGGGCAGGTACACTTTTAGTACATCAACAATGGCAGCTTTGGTAATGTTTCGCGATTCGAATAGATTATGGAGTTGTGTAAAAATTACATCGATCTCACTAATGTTCCGTTTTTTGGAGTTTTTAACAACACCCAGATTGATAAAGGAATCGTTGTCCAATACTTCTTTGTTGGTATAAAACTCCTCAAAGGCTTTCTCTCCCGAAGTGTCCGAACCGAAGAAATATACGGGATAGGTTGTGGAATTGTCATTCAGTAAGGTGGCCTTATGTTTAGCCTCTTCTTCCGACTGACAGATATCGGGTTTGAGGTCAATACTTTTAAGCAGGGATTTGACAATTTGATCGAATGGAATCATATCGCGGTCTTCATCCAGTTTAGGGAAGAAAATATCACCCGATTCGCCCATGATGGAGGCAATCAGACATAATTCGCCCGACTCCTGGGGGGAGACAAAAAAGCGGCGAATTCCAAGCGGGCAGGACCAGGGCTGTTTTTTATTCAACCTTTCAATAAATCCAAGTGGAAGACTACCGTTTGAAAAAGCGACATTGGCAAACCGGGCTGTTTTTATAGGTAGCCTGTCAGCGTAAGTCATGATTAGTTCTTCCATCAATTTCTTACTTGCTCCCATTATATTGACCGGATTCGCTGCCTTGTCGGTCGAAACACAGAAAAAGTGTTCAGGCGGAAACCTAAGCAATAAATCCAGAAGTTTGCGGGCGCGAAGCACATTATTCTCAACCATTGCCTCGATGGAATAAATGTCTTTTTCACTGCGCACATGTTTGTGAGCCGCAAAATTGGCTACAATTTCAAAGGGTCCGTGATGCTGAAAGATTTTTTCAAACACGCGATCCCCAAAATTGACAGGGTAAGTAATAAATTCATCCGGTATGTTGTTCTCAGTTGAACTTCTTAGGTCTCGCACCAATTCAGTTAAACCGTTTTCGTTGATATCGACAACAACCAGTTTTCGGATCTTGAATTTTAAAATAGCCTTGATATAGGAAGAGCCGATAGTTCCTGCCCCTCCAATTACCAACACTGATTTATTGTGAATCCGAGAATTTAAAATAGTGTTATATTTTTCAAGATCTTTTTTTAACAGGCTTTCTTTTCTGAATGTTACATGTTCCTGAATAAATGAATCGATATTAAGGTTGAATTGCATTATTTAGAGGTTTTTGTTAAAAGAATCGAATGTTTTTTTTAGTCCAATATCAGAACTTACAGGCATTTTGTCTATTCCCAGTGCATTTTTAATCTTTTGGTTCGAAACAAGATATGATTCGGTAAGTTTTCTTAATCGTTCGCTGTTCAATGGGAGATGAAGGATGTCTCCAACACGGGCAAAAGCTCTAATCAATCTGGCAGGAATATGCCAGATTTTTGCTTTTTTATTCTGCGAAAATGCCATTAATTGAATAAGCTCATTGGTTGATAGTGTATCATCATCGGCAACCTGGTAGATGCCCGATTCAATATCCCGATCGATCAACTGTTGAATTACAAACAATATATTATCAACCGAGCAAAAAGATCTTTTATTGTCAAAAGTTCCCAATGGCCAGGGAAGTCCTTTTTGTTGCAGTTTGAACAAGAGATTCAGGTTTCCTTTATTACCAGGACCATGGATCATACAAGGTCTTAAAATAAACACCTTTTTATCGATGAATGCTCCATTATTCTCGTTCTCACACTCTCTCCACTTCGCCCATTCGTTTAGAATATATTTTTCTGCCTCCAATTTGGATCTTCCGTAAGCAGTCTGCGGGTTCGGTATTGCATCTTCGGTAAGCAGGTCGCCTGTAACTGAATCTGCTACTGCCTTAACTGAGCTGAAAAAAATAAATTTAGTGGCTGATGAGTTTAAGAAATGTTGAAATATTTTTTGTGTTAACCCAACATTGATATCAAAATATTCCTGATCAGTTGCGGTATTTTTTGTATCGTGCGCTTTGCCGGCTAAATGGATAATACAATTAATATCTGTGCATTCGTTTAATGAATCCCATCCAAAATGTTGGGCAACCGTGTTTTTTTCGAATATATCAACTCCAAATAAAACATTATTGCACAATTTATTGGTGAGATTTGAGCCAATAAAGCCGGTATATCCGGAAATAAGAATTTTCAACATTTAGTAATACTATTTACGCTTGACAGATTCAATTTCAGATTGAAACAATTCAAGTATGGTTTGTTCATTATATTGAATATTTGCAAGTTGTAGTGATTTCCTTCCCATTTCCTTCAATATTCCGCGGTCTATTGAACTTAGCTGATTAAAAAACTCAATCAATTCATTTTGATTACTTACGTCTAAAGACCACCCAATTTCATTTTCTGAAACCATTAAGGAGATTTCAGTATTCTGTTCCCCTATAAACAGAATTGGTTTTCCGGCTGATAATAAGTGATATGACTTTGAAGGGACGCCTAATCCATACATTCCATTCGATAAAGAAACAATTCCAATATCACAATTGGCTAATATTTCAGTTTCTTCATTTCTCGAAAAGCCTCCACCCAAATTAATATTTACTAAATTGTATTTTGTAATATAATCTTTGATGTATGAATGAAGTGCACCGGTGCCGCGAAAATTAAGACATAATCCCTCATTGTTGCTCAATCTGAAAGCATCTAACAATTCAATAAGTCCTTGTACTCTGCCGATATTACCCGCATATTGCAAAATTATTTTGTCAGTATTAATCGTATCGCTATTTTCTAATAACGCTTTTTCGGGATTTGACCAATTTGTAACAACTGAAATTGATGGGAAAGTTTTGAAGCGGTGCACCTTTTCTGAAATTATTTCTTTCATATCCCGGCCTATGACAATCAGTTGGTCAGCACATGAATAGGCCTTATCAAACAGGTACTTTATTGATTTGAAGATGATTGATTTATCATTCTTAAAAATTCTTGCAGGAATTGTATTTTCCGGAAAAACATCATGTACAAGTATATGAAGTTGAAATTTCTTATAGGATTGGATGATTCGGACAAGCAATAAAAGTGGTGCGGGATTGGTAGCTAAAAGAACTATTTCTCCTTTGGTAATTTTTCTGCACATCAAATATCCCATTCGCAGACTTAAAATTATTATTTTTATTGTCCGTTGAATTAAGGAATTTTTATTTAAGTCAGGCGATTTAGTCCTAAATATTTCGATATCACCCGAAATATTTAAATCGTCAACAAATCCTTTTTTATTATTGTCATAGAACTCGGGTCCGCAAATGACTTTAACCTGATAACTATTCGAAAGATGATTTGCAATTCGTGTAAAGATATAAGCTACAGCTGTTTCTTCGGGATAGAATAATTCTGTAACTATCCAGATCTTTTTTTTATCCATTTAATCTTATATAGAATGCCAAACAACCCTACTAATGTAATCAGTGTAGCTGACAATAATTCTTAATACTTTATCCGAGACATTTGGCATTGAATAATCTGCTACAGGCCTTAGTGTCCGGCTATCATTGATATTCTGATTTTCAAGAATTACAAGGCCTTGCAATATCCGATCGTAATTCATCCCAACCATCATTACCGAAGCTTCCTCCATTGCTTCAGGGCGCTCATGAGCATCACGAATGTTTAGCGCCGGAAAATTCATGATCGACGATTCCTCCGAAATGGTTCCGCTATCGGAAAGCACAGCTTTTGCATTTTTTTGAAGATGATTGTAATCGTGAAAACCCAATGGCTTCATTAATTGAATAAACGGATGAAATTGGATCCCTTTTTCATTGATCTTATTCCTTGTTCGTGGATGGGTTGAAACAATGACGGGGATTTGATATTTCTCTGCGATATGGTTCAAAACCTTGACAAGCTTGTCAAAGTTGTCCGAATTGATATTCTCTTCGCGGTGGGCAGAAACTACAAAATAGTTATTCTTTTCGATGGAGAGTCTTGTTAATACATCCGACGCATCAATTTGATGCATATATGCATGTAATACTTCAAACATCGGGCTGCCTGTTTTAATAATCCTGTCGGCCGGAAGTCCTTCGCGCAATAGATATTCCCTTGCAATATCACTGTATGTTAGGTTGATATCCGAAATATGATCAACTATTTTACGGTTAGTTTCTTCAGGTACTCGCTGGTCAAAGCACCGGTTTCCAGCTTCCATATGGAAAATCGGGATGTGTCTTTTCTTGGCTGGGATGGCACAAAGACAGCTATTCGTATCGCCCAATACCAAAAAAGCGTCGGGTTGTTCTTCTTCGAGAACCGGATCAATATTGATAATGATCTGACCTATAGTTGATGTAGCATTCAATCCGGCAGCATTCAGAAAATGATCGGGTTTTCGTAATCCCAGATCTTTGAAAAACACTTCATTCAATTCGTAATCGTAATTTTGTCCTGTATGAACAAGGATATGCTCAATACTTTCTGATTCGTCTAACCGCTTAATGACTTGCGATAAACGAATGATTTCCGGACGGGTACCAACAACAGTTAATACTTTGAGTTTTTTCATTATGGTATGGGATAGAACGTATATAACGCCGATTGTGCGGATTTACGTTGATTGTAATTACTGAATAAATCATTTATGACGATGGTAATTCTGAATTTAAACAGAATATAAAAACAGATCTCCGTTGAGTGATGAGAATAAATAGATATCGGATTTTCTTAAACATCATCCATTGATAGATTGCAATAAAATGGCACTAATATTAGATCTCATTTTTCTATTTCCCATTACTTAAAAGCTACTTTCGTACTGTCAACTTCGTGGTTTGTGTAAGGTTTCTGTAACCTTTGTGTAATGTTTCTGTATTATTTGTTACAGAAACATTACAGATGATTTACACAAAACTTACTAAAAACAGGAAGAAAGTATGGTGAAATTAATAAATTGAAACGCGACATTTTAGATTGAGAATTTCTTTATCTTTTCAATCATGGTCATCTGATTGCCTATTTTGTTAAACTTTTTCGAAATAGGTATCGGGATCGTTTTCATTAAAGTGTTCGTTGATCCAGAAAATGGTGTAAAGTTCTTCATCTCCGGTATTGGTGATATTGTGAGTATACCAAATGGGCATATCTACAAATGAAGGCTCTTTTCCATTCAATTCAAATGAAATTACTTTATCTGTTCCGATACGTCGAATGTCGATTCGTGCTTTCCCTTTGATAACAGCAAATCGTTCGGCTTTTCGTGTATGAAAATGGTTACCCCTGGTTATACCGGCGACTGTAGTCGAAAAGGAAACCTGACCACCACTGTTCAATTTTACTGTTTCAACAAAGCTGCCTCGGTTGTCCGTGTTTAGCTTTAAATGAAATGGAAAAAAGGATGAATGATCGATGTAGCAAATAAAGGTATTAAAAAGATTAAGATCAAAGGAGTTGTCCAGATTTGGAAGTACCGCTTTATCGAAATAATCCTCTTTAAATGCGGTTAGTTTTTGTAATAGTACAGAAACTTTGATCTCTGATGTATGTGGTATTAGAATAGTTTCACAATTTAACAGTGTGTTCATACTCTGTGCAGCAATGTGTTCTGTTATGTTGTCAATGAAATATTGAACTAACTCCCCTACATAGATGAGTTTAATCTCTCCATCCACGTCAATTTTAGGTGTCTCGTTGTGAGTGAGTTGGTGACAGAAGGTGGCAACAACCGAGTTGTAGTAGGGATTGCCAAAAGGGCCAAACACGTTGGGAATGATCAATCCCGTAAATTTGGCATTGTTTTTAGCAGCCCATTTTTCAAACAATTCGCGTCCTTCTTTCTTTGATTTACCATACAGGTTATCACGCTCCTCTTGGGTACTTGATGAGAAAAGGATATGCGGAGTGGAGTTGGTCTCTTCACAAGCACCAATCAATTGTTTTACGAGTCCAATATTCGTTTGGTAAAGTACTTCCGGATCGTTATGCCGATTCATCGCTGCAAGGTGAACGATTGCATCACAGTTTTTTACAAACTCCTTTAATTTGTTTTCATCCGAAAAATATGAATCCTCGAACGGGATCCTCATGAATTTTTCGGGATGTAATCCCAGAGTATTGAATAGATGTGTTCCTACAAAGCCGGGTTGGCCGGTTATTCCTATTTTAATCATTGTTTTATTATGGCACGCAGATGACGCTGATTATTCAGATTTCCGCTGATTTTTATTAATATTTGAAAATGCTTTTCGTCTGATTTCCGGTTTATGACCGAAATTCAGTAATAGTCCCACCTCTATATCAGTAGCTTTCAGATAATTTATTAGTTGAAGTTCATGGTTTTCACAAAGCATTTCGGAAGCTTTTAATTCTATAATGACTTTGTTTTCAACAAACAGATCAGCAAAATATTCTCCCACCAATTCGGTCTCATAGTATACATTTATTGGTTTTTGTCTTTCAACCAGGAAGCCAGCTTTATCTAATTCAAATTTAAGAGATTTCTCATAAACCCTTTCCAAAAAGCCATATCCTAACTTATTATATACAATATAAAACCGTTTTATTATTTCAGCGGTCAATTCATGATATAAATATTCATTCCCTATTTTTTAATGCGCTAATCTTTTAGATCTGCGTCATCCGCGTTCAAATATCTATTCCGGATATTGCGTACTTTCTTCCCCTAAAATATCTCTTCTTATCATTGGTAATTTCATCAGCAGCTCTTTTGTGCCTTCTACATCGAGACGATGGGTATTGTGTGAATGATAATCTTCAATTACTGAAACTTTTTCTTCTCCTTCTGTGAAATAGCTGTCATAATTAAGATCCCTGTTATCAGCAGGAACCCTGTAATAATTACCCATATCTAACGCTTTAGCCATTTCTTCGCGGTTTACTAGCGTTTCGTACAATTTTTCACCATGACGTGTGCCTATTACCCGTATATTGCTTTTGGATTTGTACAATTCAATTAATGCCTGGGCTAAATCACCAATTGTTGAAGCTGGTGATTTTTGAATAAACATATCCCCGTTATTACCATGTTCAAAGGCATAAATTACCAGATCAACAGCGTCTTCAAGTGTCATCATGAAACGGGTCATGTTGGCATCTGTAATGGTAAGGTCTTTTCCTGTCTTAATTTGTTCAACGAATAATGGGATGACTGAACCGCGTGATGCCATTACATTTCCGTAACGTGTACCACAAAAAACGGTGTCAGAATCTTCGCCCATTGAACGTGCTTTCGCTTGCATAACCTTCTCCATCATGGCTTTAGAGATGCCCATGGCATTGATAGGGTAAACTGCCTTATCGGTACTTAAAACGATCATTCGTTTTACGCCATGTTGAAATGCTGAATCAAGCACATTTTGAGTCCCTAATACATTGGTATTTACTGCTTCAATCGGAAAAAATTCGCAGGAAGGAACTTGTTTTAATGCAGCTGCGTGAAATATATAATCGACTCCCCTCATTGCATAATCAACACTACGTTTGTCGCGGACATTACCAATATAGAATTTCACTTTAGGATTATTCAGCCGATGACGCATATCATCCTGCTTTTTTTCATCACGCGAAAAAATGCGTATTTCCTTAATATTTGTATCCAGAAATCGGTTGAGAACGGCATTACCGAAGGAGCCTGTTCCCCCTGTAATTAATAGGATTTTGTTATTAAACATCTGTTATAAATTATTTTAATGTATGGAAAGTTGACTGACAAAATTCCATGTATTCCTTATGCCTTGTTCGAGAGATGTAAGCGGCTTCCAGTTTAAATCTTTTGATGCTTTGTCTATATCAAGATAGATTTCGGGTACATCATATGCTCTTGCTTTAGTGTATGTGACTGACAGATCGCGTTGTGTGACACTTTTCATTATTGATAATAATTCGTTTAATGAATGTCCTTTGCCACTGCCTATGTTGTAAACCGGCGAAGCTGTATTATTAATAATAGCCATATTAAAGGCATTTACCAAATCTTCGATATAGATATAATCTCTTACTACACTACCCGTTCCCCATATTTGTATAGGTTCGTTACGTATGATCTTTCCAAGAAATACAGGAATTACTCCTTGAATTCCAAAAGGGTTTTGCCTGCTTCCAAATGGATTTGATGGTCGGATTATGACGAAGTCAAGATCATAAAGTCTTTTATAAAGATGGAGATATTTCTCAATGGTAAGCTTACTAATACCGTAAGAGCAAATAGGATTCGTTGGATTATTTTCCGAAACCGGAACTGTTTGGGGAATGCCATATATTGTTCCCCCACTTGATGCAAAAATAATTTTTTTGATCTTATTGATGACACATTGCTCTAACAGAAAAAGTGTTTCCACTACGTTCGATTGTACATCAAATACAGGATCGTCATTTGAAGTTTTTGGGAGGGTTGTGCTGATTAAGTGAACAACAACATCAATTCCATTTAAGGCTTCCGATAACAAACCACGATTGCCAAATTCGCCCAAGTGATAATCAACACCGTGCAATGCTTTGCGATAATGCTCACCATTCTTGTCAAATACTCTTACACTGTGACCTTCAATAAGTAATTTGTCAACCAAATGAGAGCCGATAAAACCATTGCCGCCAAGGACTAAAATTTTCATATATATTCAATATAGTAACACGAAATCAGGTTTATCCTCCTGACCCAATAGCCAATTATACAAGTGTATCGTTTTCTGCGCTAATTGTGGCCATGTGTATTTTGCAGCAATCAGTTTTTTCCCATTCTCCCCCATCTGATGCAATTCATCAACAGACATCATTAAAGCTTCCTGCAAGGCAATTGTTATAGCCGAAGTACTGATATCAGTCCACCATCCACAGTTATGCTCATTAAGATCGTTCCAAGTAGAAGCTTTTGTGGTTATTACAGGTACGCCTGCTGCAAGACTATCAAGGACAACCATTGGAGAACCTTCACTAAATGAAGGTAAAATAAATAGTTCAGCTGCTGCAAAGGCATCCTCTTTATCCTGGCCAAACATAGATCCTATTATTTTAATCTTGCTTTCAAGATTCAATTCTTTTATCAAAGATTCAATTTCTTTTTGATGATTGAATTCATCGATTCCTGCAATAATTAGCTGCCAGCTTTCAAATTCATCGGGGAGTGATTTAATAGCTTCAACAAGCATGGTCAGTCCTTTCTTTGGTGATATTCGTGAAAGAAAAAACAGAATGCGTTTATTTGGTGCTATATCAAATTGCTTACGAAATCTTTCAGCATTTCCGCTGACTGATAAATATTTTTGCTGAATTCCATTTTCGATGAATGCAATTGGATTTTTAAGTCCAAAATCTCTGAAATCAGCGATTTCATTTTCTGAAGTGGCATATAAGCATGAGGCGTGAATAAGATTCTCACGTTCGTATAAGGAAAGAGCAATCCTCTTTTTCCACTTTGATAAATTGAGCGCCCATTGATTTAAGGACCCATGCGGAGCTACAATTGTTTTAACTATTCTCTTATTCGAAAATTTAAGCGTTGCATTGGATACACCCGTCCATATTCCATGTTGATGAACAATATCGAACATACCGTTAGCATGTTCGTTTGCACATTTATTCATTTCGGGACTGAACCAAATTTTCTTTGGTCCAAGGAGCTTGAAACTTATGATATTTTCGACAGGAAAATCATGAGTGGCAGATGCCCACTGAATATTCTGATCATTGTCCAGACACCATATTTTAACGTCATAACCTAGCATGTGTTGAGCTTGCGCCAAACTAACGGAGATTTGTCCAAGGCCGAATGAATCCTTTCCAATCGTTTGTACGTTATGAAGTATCTTTATTTGTCTCATTTTCAAATTTGAATATTATTTAATAATAAATTGAAAGATTAATCAAATTTAATCAATCTTTCCCCAATTAAATCTATCCAACCTTTAAAGATCTGTTTTTTTGATTGATTATTTAGCAGATTGGCGATAAAAAATTTGAATTTAAAGATCAATAAATGGGTTTTAAATATTTTTTTTGGCGAAATTTTATATTTATTTAAATAGTATTCTAACGAATCTCTTTCGATGTCTGCTAATTTAATATTGAATGGCCTGTTGTGTGTTAAATGGAAAACTTCGATATCTTTTGCTAATTCAATTTGTTTTCCAATTGATTGTATTCTATTGGAGATATCTGCCTCTTCATAAAACAGGAAAATATTCTCATCAAAACCTCCTGATTCTGCAAATGCATCTTTTTCAAACATCAAAAAGCTTCCCGACAAATACATTTGTTGGGAATTAAATAAAGCAAAATGTAAATGTATTTTGAGAATTAGGGCCTTAAAAACGGAAAAATATTCAGGCTTAAAGTAAAATGAATTGGATTTATCTGCAAATGTTACCCCCATCATTCCAAGATTGATGTTTTGTTCAAATGCTGAAATGAGTTTTTTAAAGACAGGATTTAGAATTTGGATATCCGGGTTCATAAATATAAAATAATCAGCAGTACTATGACTAACACCCAAATTATTTCCGCATCCATAACCTCCATTCTTTGGATTTCTAATTAATTTAATATCTTCTGGATAATTTAGTTGTAAATTCACAAAAAGATTTTCCTGATCCTGACTGTTATTATCAACAATAATTACTTCAAGATCACCACCAATATCATTATATTTATAGATCGAATCAAGGCAATTATTTATCAGTTGACTGGAATTGTATGTTACGATAATAACAGATAGTTTTTTACCCATGACTTAATGCGAGATTAATACACTTATTGGATTATTGCAATAACCACTGATTAGCATAGAATGATTCTCTTTCTTTATTGATATGAGGATCCAGAATTGAATTGTAAGGAAAGAATAATGTGTAATAATGTTCGCCATATATATTTGTTACAAATAGTTTATATTCTATTATAAAAAATAGGTGCAGAAACATTGTCAGGACAATTAAACTTTTTAAAATTAAAGATTTAATTTTGGGGAAATAATTATATAAGAAATCAATGACTATTACCAGGTAGACAGGATATAAATAATTAAGGAATCTGTCAAATCCAACAAAAAACTGTGCTAATAATGAGAAAGTAAAAAAGGCGGAATAAAACCATTGATATTTTTGATTTTCTCTTTTCTCTGTACATAAATATAATGCGACTGGTAAAAACAGAATAACTCTTACAATGTAAAATGCGATAAAACCAGTAATGCTAAAATTAATTTCAAGATACAATGCTGCTTTGTTTTTCATTGAATCTAAAAAAAGGAAAAAGGTAAAAAAATCCAATATATTTTTTTTAAAAATTGCAATGAATACTGAACCCAAAACCATTCCCACAACTAATTTACGATTAAACTTAACAAGTTTAAATAGCGGGAGAACAAAAAGAATGATTGATGAAATATGAAAAAGAAAAGATACTGTCGCTAAGAGATAATATCTGAACCAATCTTTTTTTTCCAGATTTTTGATATTTAATAGAAATATACCTACTGCAATTGCCTCACGTTGAATTTCAAAACTATAATAGAAGCACAACAGCGAAGTGAAAAATATGAGGAGAACTGAAAAAGGTTTGCTTGAATATTTTTTTATAAAGATAAATAGAAGTGTATTGAATATTAAGGCGTGAAGAATCTGAAAAAAGACGATGTTATTACTAAGCGATTTGGTTATTGCATTAATAATAATCCATAAGGGCATGAACAGTTGGAAATTTTGATATCTTATAAAATAGGGTACTTCGGTTAAACCAGGCATCTCCGGGTAGTAATCTTCATAAAAGAGGGCATCCCCACCTACGCGATGTCGGAAAGAAGACATTCCGACAATCAGTAAAAACGATATGAAATAACAAATGGTTTTGCCAGTTACCTGATTTCGTAAGTCATACCAAAATACACAAATTAATAAAAATATAAAAATACTTGTATATAGCATCATTTAGTATTTGAGACTTTCATTGCTATATGAGCTATTTAAAGATTCTTTTTGCAAAAGACAATGTCAGTTCTCTCATGTAATAGTAATAAAAGGTCAAATACAAGATTACAAAAATAAAAATTCCAATTATTAATTGTAGAACAGGTTTATTGAAATACTGAATTGCCGAAAATACAATTAAAGCCGAAAATATAGAAACAATCATCATTGGAAAAAGAACCAATAATTGAGAGAATAATTTACTATTCATTGCCTTATCCGAGTAATATGAGGTGACAATGAGCTGAATAAGATGCTGTACTAATAAACCACAACACATTATAAAAATGCCATATTTAATTGTGACAACCAGGATAATAATACCGGTAATTTTTGTTAATATTTCAATCCAAAGGAATTTTGAAGACATTCCTTTAATTTGAAATACAAACATATTCACATTAATAAACGGATAAATCAAAAATGTTAAGGCAAGAATTCGTATTAAGGGAACAGCCTCTATCCATGTATCAGATAATAGTAATCTTACAAATGGTTCAGCTAAAACACCTAGTCCGACGAACAAAGGGAAGAAGAGCATAGCAATGATGGTGTAATATTGTTTGTTCAGTTCGAAAAGTTTCGAATCATCATTTTGATATTGAGATAAGTAGGGGTATAATACGCGTTGCAACATATTTGTCATCATGCTCGATGGATATAAAGTAAACTGTGATGACTTTGAATATAACCCAAGTTCCCTCATCGAAAAAACCTTCCCAATCAGAACCGAGTAAGAGTTGCTATATATTGCCTGAATTAAACCCGCCACTAATAATTTTGAGCCAAATCCAAATAGCTTATCAAACGATTTCTTTGAGAAGGCAAGCATCGGTAGCCATCGTAAATTTAGTCCAAGAAAAATTGTATTACAGGCGTACAAACAAATGGATTGGAAAACTAATGACCATACCCCGTGGTGATGATATGCAAGAAAGATCCCTAAAAATCCGGAAAGCAAAACTGATAAAACAGAAAGCTTAGCCTGGATTTTGAAATCCATTGATATCGATAATTTTACGCGGTAAACAAGAGCTAATGAGTTAATAATAATGCTTATTCCCAACACCCTCACAATCGCGGTTAATGACGGAACATTATAAAAAGATGCTATGGATGGCGCGGAAAAAAAAAGAATGGTATAAATAGTTATGGATAGTAATAAACTAGTATAGAAAACGGTGGAATAATCTAATTCTGTTCTATCCTGTTTTTGAATAAGAGCATTCATAAAACCACCGTCGACAAAAACTTGTGCGATGGCAAGAAAAATTGCTACTATTCCAATGAGACCATATTCAAACGGCAATAATAATCGGGCTAATATAATCTCGAAAAGCATCTGAATGCCAACAATAGCAATTCTATCTATGGCACTCCATAATACTCCATTTATAACAGTACTACTATTTTTCAATCCTTATTATTTATTTTTTCTTTAACCTATTGTCAATAAAATTGTTGTTGTAATCTGAAATTAAGCGCCTAATTAATTGACCTCCAAAAGCTTATTGTGTAATTCGAATGAATAGAGGTGGAATTCATAAATAAATACAATGATATTACTTTATTTGGTTTTTTTCTTCAACTACCCTATGTTATTCTGTAATTTGCATTATTGTATGGTATTACAGAATATGATATTGGAAATTAATTTGAGTAGTTCCGGAATCATTTTGTGGAATTACAGCTGTAATTAATTTTTGGCACTTCACTTTTATTTGTGTATATTTTTTAGTTCAAATGTAAAAGCCATGATGAGAATATTCATAGGGTCTGTGATTTTCTCATCATGGCTATTTTATCCGTTAATAATTTGTTTTTATTTGCCAGATGGTTTTAAATTCGTTGATCTTCAATACGTATGATGGTCAACAATATTTCGATAAATGATTTTGCCACAACCTCATTTCAACCATTTATGATGAGTTGTATTATATATTGTAATATTTTCTGTACCAATCGATAAATCGTCCAACACCTTCATTTATTGGCATATTGGGCTTATAATTGAGGTTTTTCTGCAATTCAGTTGTATCGGCCCAAGTCATGGGTACGTCACCTGGTTGCATTGGAAGCAGCTCTTTTATAGCTTTTATTTCAAGTTTAGTTTCAATTGCTTCAATAAAGTCCATCAAGCGGACAGGAGAGGAGTTTCCAATATTATAAATTTTATAAGGCGCTGTAGTGCTGACAGATGGGTCTGAAAAGTTGTTAATATCAGGTAATGGTGGATTATCGAGAACTCTGGTTACGCCTTCAACAATATCCTCAACATAGGTGAAGTCTCTTTTCATCTCACCATTATTAAAAACTTGAATTGGTTGACCAGCCAGTATTGCCTTCGTGAAAAGGAACAGGGCCATGTCGGGGCGTCCATATGGACCATAAACGGTAAAAAACCGTAAACCAGTAGTAGGTATTCCAAAAAGATGGCTATAGGTATGTGCCATAAGCTCATTACTTTTCTTTGTTGCTGCGTAAAGGCTGATTGGATGATCGACACTATCTGCGGTGCTCAAAGGCATCTTGCTATTGTTTCCGTAAACACTTGATGAACTAGCGTATACGAGATGTTTGATATTGTGGAACCTGCAACACTCCAGGATGTTTAGAAATCCGGTGATATTGGCATCGATGTAGGCTTGTGGATTTTCGAGCGAATATCTTACACCAGCTTGAGCTGCCAGATTAATCACTTTATCGAATTTCTGAGCAGTAAAGAGTTGGTCAAGTTTTTCACGATCAGCGAGATCGATTTTTATAAACTTATAATTTGGATACTTTGAACTTTGCACGGAAGCGTTATAAACGATGTTCTCACGTGATATGCCGGTTTCAGACAACCTTGAATATTTTAGTTCTACATCGTAATAATCGTTGATATTGTCAATTCCAATAATTTCATCACCCCTTTTAAGTAGGGCCTTTGCAAGGTGATAGCCGATAAAACCTGCTGTGCCAGTAATAAGAATTTTCATGATAATATGAATTTTATAATACAAATGTATATTAAACGAAGTTTAAACAGGTTAGTTTCACAAATATGCAATCGATATCAAATAAACATTTGTTTTGGTTCCAAAGATTGAACCAGATAAATATAAATTTGTTAAAACTGCTTTTTGTACTACGAGTTTCAGTTTAACTAGTAATAAGCTTAAATAGATGTAGTATAGGTGCCATCGGCTCTATTTATTATTGGCAGATGTTACTTCTTTTTGTCAGAAAATTCGGAGTGAAATATAAGTTTCCTACGTCCTACTTTTAAATTTACAAAAGATCAATGGCAAATATTAATCAATTTCTTATCTGCTTATTTGAATGAATTGAATTTTATCGCGAATCTCTGGCACGAAATCAAATATCAGTAGATATTAGTTTTGATAATTAGCACCATTTTTAAAACCTAAAAGAACTCTTGATACATGTCGTTTAAAATGTTGGCTTGAATTCGCATTGTATTTTAGTCATTACTTAATGAACAGTTTGAAAAGAAAAAAATATAAAGATGAATCTGAGATTCGAATTTAACTCATTATGATAATCAAACGTATTATAGAATCATAGAATTTTAGTATATTGAATATTCAAATTCTCACATTTGTTCAAATTTGATTTCCTTCCTGATTCCATTCTATTTTAAGCAATCGCAAGAATTCTTTACCATATACTATTCCAGTGCCTGCAACAACTCCTATGATGAACCATATTATTAGAATTACCGGACGGTTGGGCTTAGATTTTTTAGTAGGTACGGAAATTGGTTCAATAATTGTGAAAACTGGCGTGTCCTGCTTTACCTGTATTTTAGCCTGTTCAAGCTGTTTGGCTAATTCGGAAAAGATACCGTAGATCAAATTATATTGACTGGATAATCTTTCTTCTTCTGTTTTAGCCGTTGCTAATGACATATTTTTGTTTCGATCGCGAAATGAGGCTAATGCTTGCTGGGCTGTTTCCGATTTTTGGGCAGTTTCATCGTATCGCTGCTGAATAAAATCCAGGTTTGATTTTGCCTTCTTAATTTTAAATTCGGTGATATATTTTTGCAATAATTCTTGTGCCCGTTGCCCCAGTTGCGCGGCTGCATGGGCTTCTGGCATTATAGTTGATAGGGTTATAATACCATCTTTCGTATTCACTTCAAGCGAAATTAAATCTGTGAGAATCAGGCGAACTTCTTGCTGCTTTCTGTTTAATTCTATAGGTTCATTTTTTTTGCCAAGGATAGCTTTCTCAGTCTCATTATCTTTAAAAGCCTTAAGCACAACTCCGGGAAGTCCAAGCGTGTATTTGATAATTGGGTTTGGTTTTTTGATTTCGGAATAGTAATCGAAAAAAGTAACTGGTTCGTTTATTTTAATAAATTTTAATGGAGTTTGCATAAGTTCCAGTTGGTAGGGAAGACTTGCAATGATCTGTGGGTAGACAATTGGGGAAAGATCGCTACTTGCTGCTGAATTAAGATTTATTCCTGCCATAGCAGCCAACCCGCCTAAACCTGCCAGGCTACCTAGTTTTGAAGTTGCATCATTTCCGGAAGGAACCATGATTGTAGTCGCTACATATTCATTGGTGGAGAATATTGCAATAATTAGTCCTAAGATTGTACAAATCAAAGTTGTCTTTAATACGATGAATCTGCCAGACCAAAAAGTTTTAGCTATTGCAACAAGATTTATTTCGCTATCATCAGTTGATGAATCAGATTTTATATTTTCTGGAGACATTTTTTAATTTAAATTACAGATAGATAAAGTATGTTTTATTTCCCTGGTTACATTATACTAACAGAAAAAACTGTTAGAATCAATAATGGCTTATATCAACAATATTTTTTATTAACTATTCACAAATTATCACAATTTGACAAGAGTCGCGATAGCGATAGCGAGCGTGCTCATTGCTGAAGCTATTGATAGCCATTTCATTGTGCTATCTCCGCCCTTGTGTTCGGGTCTTTTCGGGACAATAATTTCTGCTCCCGGGGTTATTTTGGGAATCCTGTGAAAAATAAAACCACGGGTTGACGCAGTAGTTCCGTTGGGGTAGATCACATAAGTTCTTGATTTTTTAGCACCATCGTCATATCCCCCGGCCCGGTCAATATAAGTTCTTAACGTTAACCTTTTTTCGAATGTTAAAGCCAACGGATTCATCACATTACCGGATACTTTGACGGTTTGTAATTCCTGTGGTACATTGATTACATCACCTGGTTGTAACAACAAGTCGATGCTGCTTCCTGGATTTGCAAGAATTTTTTCGAGTTCAATCCCGACAGGGTATGAGTTTTTGACTGTAATAAGTGAGTCCCTCAATGTGGTGTCCCTTTTCATGAGTTGTTTTTTCTTTTCGATCTCAGCTGCGGAGAGTTTATAGGTACGCGTTAATGTGGCTCCGCTGACAAATGCTCCGGGGATCAGGCCTCCGGCTCTTTTGATCACATTTGATATTTTTTCGTTTTTATCAGATATGGCATAAGTTCCGGCATAAATTACCTCTCCGGTAATCAAGACAGTGCCTTGAATTCGGTATCCCGGTGCCTGGCGTACGTAAACCTCGTCAAATGGCATTAATTTAAAAGCGGCATCGGTGGTCGAGAGTTTCAGATCGCGCGTGAGGGAGAACTGAAATATATCATTCATTTTGTCGGTCACTTTGGCTGCCTGTTCGTAGTTTAGCCTGCGCGATACTTCGACCACTGACAGATCCGCATTTTCATTAAATCCCCCTGCTTTGAAGACCAGGTCTGCAAGTGTCATATTTTCTTCGTAATCGAAAGTTTGTGGTTTTATAACCTCACCCACGATATTTACAGTTCTGGCTTCGCGCATCTGTGTAATTGACCGTATCAGTACCTGATCTTCTTTGCGTAGCAGAATATCGTTTCCTCCCTGCATCACTTCTTTGATATCGAAAGAAATATTTTCTGGAGTGTTATCCGCTTTCATCCGGCTGATCAGCCCACGGCTCATAAATGCATCTTCGCGCAAACCGTCGGCTTTTTTTATTAGGTCAGAGAGCTTCATCGCTGGTGTGAGCTCATAATTTCCGGGATGAAACACAGATCCTTTGATGGCTACACGGTTACTGAAGCGATTCAGGATCGAGTCTGCCCTGATCGAGTCACCGTTCTGTAAGGCGAATTTACCAAAATCGGCATCGGCGACAGACCGGACTTCGCGTTCTCTGTCGTTATTTCGGATCACTGTCAATGCATGAGTATAAGCTTTGTCTCCGAAACCACCCGCAAACCTGATCAGGTCACTCATCGTTTCAGTGGTTTTTATTTCGAAAATCCCTTTTCGTTTGATTTCCCCAGCTATCTCCACGCGGGTTTTGTAATTGGGAACGAATAGAATATCCTGTTCACGAAGCTGTACGTTGGCCGTTGGATCAGCATTGATCAAAAAGTCGTATACGTCGATAGTTTTGATAGTCACTCCGTCGCGGATCAACCTGATTTCGCGAAACGATCCGTTTTCGTTAGGACCACCAGAGAGGTAAAGTGCATTAAAGGCCGAAGCCGTTGAAGGCAGAGTATAGGTCCCTGGAGCATTGATCTCGCCGATCACATTAATCTTGATCGAACGTACGGCTCCGAGACTCACTTCGGCCCAGGTATTTGGGAATTCACCGGCCATTCCGCTATAGATGGCCATTAACCTGTTTTTAATGAGCGACTGTCCTTTTTCGAAAGATAGACCGGAAAGATAGACCGGACCAACATCGGGGATGGTGATCGCACCGTTTTTATCGATGGTGAGCTGGTACTTTGTTTGGGAAGCACCCCATACATTGATGGAAAGTTGATCGCTGATACCAAGGATATAGTCTCGTGGGATTGGAATATTGACAGCGGGTTCGAAGCTTAGGTTTTGGGAATTAAAGAGTTGATATCCAAATATTTTTTTTGTTTTATCAGAGATCAATATGCGTGCTTTTGGAGTTGTATAAGTTTTTTTAGCCTGGCTGGCCGCCGAAAGATCAGTTTTATTTGAGGACAATGTATCGGAGGGATTCACCTGTTGTTGCTGAATCCTGGTTGTCAACTGGTCAATCTGGGTTTGGCTTGCGCCCTGAGCTTTAGCCAGCGTAATGGCCTGATCCTGTGTAAGACCACGTGACTGAATCTCCTGCATGATTTTTTGAATCTGTGCATCACTCAGGTTATTAACATCGACTGTCGATGCATTGGCCGGTACCTGACTGAATACTTGAAGTTGTGCACTAAGAAAAATCAGAAGAAGTATCTGGTAAAGATAGTAAAGTCTCATATTTTATGTTCTTGTCTATTATGTGATTAGTTTAACTGTAATAAACTTTGACAATATTAAAATCGGTAACTTATTCCGATATTTGCCTGCAGATTATATACATCGTGTCCAGGTGTCCAGAATTTGAAAGGATCTGCTTCATAATTATATTGGTAATTCATGGATCTGATTAATTCCAGTTTGGCAGAGAAAAGAAGATTTTGGTAATTATACTCACCTATGGCTGCAACGTTTATATCCACCCAGTGCGATCGGATATCCTTAATGGCGAGGTAGAACAAATCATTATTATGAACATATCGTTCGATTTGAAAACCTAAACTCTTTAATCCCTTTCCCCATTTCACAGTAGTGGTTTGCATACTGCTACCAGGACCAATCCCTGCTCCAAGCATTTGACCTTTATTTGTGTACCCTTGTGGAATTCCAGCCTGGTGTGTGTACCAGAAATATAAATTTTCCCGCGAGTTGGTCATGTTAGTTTCTAATTGGATCAGTTCAAAATTGAATTGAATATATCTGTCTCCAGATGTATTTAAAGGAAAAAGTTTGCTAAATCCGCATATGTAGGCACTTGAATGATCTAATTGAAGTGTTAGATCCCGTAAGTCGTAAGAATGATCTTCACGTCCATACTCGAAATATAGTTCTATATGTTCTTTTTGTAACAGCCATCGGATAAACACCGAAGCACGTTGATCTCCTGGAACTTTACTATCTGATTCCCCGTAATTACTCTTCTTAGTCAGAGGGGTAAAAACGGGGAAATAGTCTCCTATTCCGTTCATATCATTGTGATAAATTATAAAACTGCGAGTGAGCCCGAGAAAAAGCCCGGGTACCCATCGTGGTTGATAAGTCATTACAATTCCATTTATGTATCTCCAGTCTTCTCGTTTCGCATGGTAAAGTTTTACACCATTTATGACCAAATTAGTGTCAGCTCCAAAGAAACCCGATTGATCAAGCCGACCACCAATAATTTGTCCCTCAAAAGAGCCGATCGGAGTTCTGATCGGCTTTACTGTATTTAATGTGAAATGGTTAAACCCGGCTGCGCTATTGGTCATCAGCAATGAGTTTCGCATTCCGGGACCCCACCACATATTTTCGGAAGAAATTCCTGCCGAAATTGAACCGATCGTCATGCGCAAACTGCTTTGTCCCCAGAATAGTTTTTTATAGGGCTTACCGGGAAAATATTCAGGCAAATCAATAATGTTTTTGAACTTGTAATAATTAATTAGTTGTTGATTAGTCTTATGATCTGTAAATGTTTCAAAAGTTTTGTTTGCAGCGAAGACCACCTCGGGTCTAAGTTGGATACTGAAAATGCCTGTTTTTGCGTATAATCCACCACTTATCATAGACTGATAACCTCTTGCCGGAATCATCGAGCCATCATTTAAACTATACGGGTGGTGGGTATTGAATTGTTGCTGCCAGTTAATAGGGAGGAGTTGAAGCAATCCTTTTTTATCCCAAAAGTTGGTCGTCCCGTTAAAGGTTGTTTTTAGCTCCCGATCTAAAGTCTGTGTAGGATCGTAGTTGTTTGTTATTTTTAGAGGCGCAACAATGAAAAGTGGTCGGGAAGTAAATGAGATTGATGAATCTACCTGTCCAAGCAATTGGGCGCGTCTGTAAAGATCTTCAAGGATGGGTGTACCTATCGGAATTGATTGCCCTTTTGATAATATTGTTAACAAACAGGATACAATAATAAGAGCTATTTTTATCCTTGTTAAGATATTCATAAATGATGATATCAAAAATTTATTTGTACTTAAAGTCCCTACCTAAATAATCAAAATTTCTGTCGTAAAATGTTTCTAATGGTTAGAATCGTTTGTAATTCAAGTTTATTACGGATTTAAAACCGATAGCTAACCCCCAGTTGAGCCTGAAAATTATAAATATTTTGTCCATGGGCCCAATTATCTTGCGGAATTGTCAGAATAGGATTGTAAAGGTGCTCATAATTGAGTGATTTGATAATTTCTGTTTTAGCTGTAAATAGAAGATTTCTGTAGCTCCACTCACCCAGTAAAGCAATTCCGATATCAACCCAGTTTGCACGCAAATCATTTATAACAAGGTATTGGAAATCATTGTTGTGGACATACCGCTCAAATTGGAAACCAATCATTTTTAATGCTTTTATCCAGCTTATGCTGATTGATTGCATGTCGCTTCCCGGGCCAATTCCAGCACCAAGTAATTGACCTCTGTTGGTATATCCTTGACGGACATCTGAGTGCGTATAAAAGTAAATGGTTTGACGTTCAGTATTAGTGCGATTCTGTTCCATTTTGGTAATCTCAAGATCAAACTGAATACATTGGTCTGAATGTGTTTTTAGTGGGAATAACTTCCGGAATCCAAAAATATAAGCTCTTGCATAATCGGGTTCCTGAATAAAATCCCGTAGATTATAGGATTGATCTTCGCGCCCATATTCAAGATAAAACTCCGCATGTTCTTTGGGTAAAACCCAGCGGAAAAACGAGGAAAGAAGTTGATCTCCTCCTGGTGAAATTTCGGTTCCCCCATTTGAATTCTTTTTTTTGCTTAATGATAAGAATGGGAAATTTTTAATATCATCATGGTAAATCATAAAGCTTCTGGTAATTCCGATAAAAAGTCCTGGAATCCATTTGGGATTATAACTTATTATCATGCCATTAAGATAACGCCAATCATTTCTTTTGGGTACATATAATTTAACCCCATTATAAGTTCTATTGGTATCAGGCGGAAAAAATCCTGAATTTTCGAGACGTCCTGCAATAATTTGTGCTTCAAATGAGCCAATCGGTGTTTGTAGTGGTTTTATGGTATTTAGCGTGAAATGAGCAAAACCTCCGGATGTGTTGCTCATTAACAATGAATTACGTATTCCTGGTCCCCACCATAGGTTCTCGTTTGATAAACCAATAGAAACAGGTCCGGTTGTTAAACGAATACTGCTTTGTCCCCAAAATAGCCTTTTATATGCTTTATTGCCAAATCGCTCAGGAAGATCAATTTTATTAAGAAAATCGTAATAACCGGACCACACTAAGTCTGGCTGTTTTGAAGAAAACCCATCAAATTTTCTATTCTCTGCGTATACATATTCGGGTCTTAGTTGAATGCTAAGCGGACCAAGTTTTGCATAAATTCCAGCACTGAAAAGTGACTGATATCCTCTTGCAGGGATCATTGCGCCATCGTTAAGGCTGTATGGATTGTGAGTGTTAAATTGTTGTTGCCAGGAAACTGGTAATAGTTTTATTTCCAATATTTTATCACCAAACTGGAATTTTGTATTAATTTTTCCGCCTGTTCCGTTGTTGAGATCGTTTCTAAGGTAGAAACCGCTTTTCAGATTTATGGATATCTGCGGAAAAAAGGGTCTCGATGTGAAAGATATCGTTGAATCAACCTGACCTAATAATTGTGCTCTCCTATAAGCATCCTCCAAAACAATCGTACCTACCGGTAATGACTGAGCAATAACAAGTCCTGAGTTGAGTAGATATGTTAAATTTACGAGCAGTAGGATCAGCAATTTAGAAAGCTTCATGATCATCTTTGTTTTGGATTTTTGTTGCTATAATAAATTACCTTTAATCAGAATGTAATACTAAGACAAGCTTTTTTTGTTCATGCAAAAAAGTGAAGTGCATTTTTTCCCAATACGTCCTTCGGTATTTGAATCAGAACCTGTAACTTACTCCTAACTGAGCCTGAACATTAATGATATTGCGGGGTTTCCATAATTGCGAAATATCATCTGAAATTGGTACGTAATAATGTTCGTAATTAAGAGACTTAATGCATTCGAGTTTTGCAGAGAAGAGAAAATTTTTGTAATCCCAATCCCCCAACAGAGACGTACCTAAATCTACCCAGATTGCACGAGGGTCTCTGATAGCATAATTATGAAAATCATTGTTTTGAACGATGCGTTCAAATTCTAACCCAATAGTTTTTAGTTTTTTTACCCAACTGACAGAAATGGATTGCATATTGCTTCCAGGGCCTATCCCTGCTCCTAATAACTGTCCTCTGTTTGTATATCCCTGCGGGATTCCCGCAAAATGACAATAAATATAATGGGATGCCCTTTCAGGGTTGGTAGTTGTTTGTTCGAGTTGAGTGATCTCTAGGTTAAACTGAATAAATTGATTCGTGTATGCTTTTAATGGTATTAGCTTTCGTATGCCAAAAAGATAGGCATGCGAATGTTCAGCATCCACGATCATATCTCGGAGATTGTATGCGTGATCTTCACGAAAATATTCTACATAAATCTCTGCATGTGTTTTAAGCCACAACCAACGTATAAAAAATGAAGCGCGTTGATCGTTTGGATACGGACTTTCTTTTTCACCATAATTGGCTTGTTTTGAAATTGGAGTAATTATAGGAAGATAATCTTTGAAGGTTCGCCCCATATCTTTATAGTAGGCAATAAAAGTTCGGGTTAAACCAAAAAACAAACCCGGCACCCATTTGGGTTGATAGCTGATTACTCCACCGTTAATATAACGCCAATCGGTTCTTTTGGAAGCATAAAGTTTACCTCCGTTATATGTTCTTGAGGTATCGGGAGGTGTAAAACCAGAATCTTCAAGTCTTCCACAAATGATTTGACCTTCGAATGACCCAATTGGAGTGCGGATAGGTTTTACAGTATTCAGTGTGATATGGATGAAACCTGGGGCTGTATTACTCATCATTAATGAATTACGTACACCAGGACCCCACCAGAGATTTTCGTTTGAAATGCCTAATGATATTGGACCATGAGTGAGACAGATACTACTTTGACCCCAAAACAATCTTTGGTAAGCACTTTCGCCAAATCTTTCTGGCAAATCAATATTGTTTAGAAATTCATAATATTTAGACCATATATTATCTGGTTGTTCTTTATAAAAGCCCTGGAAATTTTGGTTTTCTGCATAAACATATTCGGGACGTAATTGAATACTTAAAGGGCCATATTTTGCATAAACACCACCACTAATTAAGGTTTGGTAACCCTTTGCTGGAATCATGGCTCCATCGTTTAAGCTATATGGATGGTGTGTATTGAATTGTTGTTGCCAGGTAAATGGCAGAATTTGCACAATTCCTTTATTATTGGCAAAACGAACTGTACCGTCAGATTTTGTCCTACGCTCATTTTTCAAATTACTGTAAGGATCGAAAATATTGGTCATTTTCATTGATGCAGTTGGAAATAGAGGTCTGGAAGTGAAAGAGATCGAAGAATCAATTTCGCCAAGTAGTTGAGCTCTTCGTAAGGCATCCTCTATTATAGGAGTACCCACAGGAAGAGATTGTGCTATAGATTTTAAAGGTAAGCTGGTCATGCATATAAGCATAAAAGCGGAAAGATGAAAAATAATTTTCATGTGTCGACAGTAATCTTTATTTTTGGGGAAACAATCATGAAGTCTATCCATCTTCATACTTTTTCTAATAGATAATCAATTCTGTTCTTATAGGTATGGTATTTACTTACAGTTTCGTATAGTTTTTTATTTTCTTCCTCTCTGTTAGCATTGAAATGAAGACGGATCATTTTAAATAGCTCTTCTTCCGTTTTATAAGTAGGGATATCGAAATCTGGAAAGAATTCTTCTATAAATGGTTTTTGATCAACAAACTGAAGTGCGTTTGCTCCAAGTATCTCAAAAAAGCGTGGATTAATTCCGTAAGCTGATTGTTCATGGTGCATATTTAAACAAATTTTAGCTCTATTATACAATTTGTTTGCTTCTACAGGTGTTACAAATTTATTTATAAAAACCTTGTCTGTTAGGCTTTTAATATACTTAATAGGCGTTTTATAGAATCTGTAGCGCTCGCAAAATACCTTCATCACGAGTTTTGGAAATTCATCGTGTAATTTTTCGAGTAATTTAATTCGTGACTCATGCAAAGTGCCAATAAACAGAATATCAATATCTTTTTTTAAATGAAGTTTTTTAAATATTTGATCATCAAATGCTGACGGTAAATAATAAGCGTTTTTATTATACAACTTAACTTTCTCAACATCTGTTTTTTCAAAAAGGAAAACAGCATCCATTTTATCTGCCAGTTTTATTGATTGTGGATTATAAAAAATACCATCCAACATCCAGAGAATATTTTTTGAATCTTTCATTTTCGCAACTGTTTTTTCCTTAATAGTATCTCCTTTTATAACTAATACGATGTCAGGATGGTAGTTGTAATAAGTTGATAAAATAAATTTGTTGAGTCTTACCAATAGTTTTTCAGTTGCAGCAATCCTGTCTTTAGAAAAAAAATATAAAATTTGGTTGATCAAATTTATTCGCCCGTATTGCTCTGCATAGTCAATGACTAAAACATCAAATTTTACAGAATCAAAAGAAGAAGCAATAGATTGGTTATAATTAAAACATTTTGGGCCAATTAATAATACTTTTGTCTTCATTTTAAAATTTTCTCACTGCTATTACTTTTATAACATCCATACGAGTTGTTGAGGTAGTCCCAAATTCCTGCGCAGATATATTTGAAGTTTTGAACCCTTTTATCTGAAAACAATAATATTTTTATTAAAACCTTTAACAGCATTATTTTTCTTGATCTGACATATTCCGGAAATTTTTTTTTGTAGGTCCTAAAAATGTATAAATTGTTCCGAAAAATATAGTAAGCTCGTATTGGTGGATGGGTAATTATCGTATGGGTTTTAAATAGAAGCGGTACTTCTTTGGTTTTGCCTATTGTGTGGAATAACTGAATATTTTTAAATCTGACAATTTTATATCCACTAAAACCTGCCTTCAAGCAGTAGTCGTTGTCAACCTCATCAATAAATAGTTTTTCTTCAAAGCCTCCAATTGCATTCCAAATATTTAGGTTGAGTAAATTTCCGGAAGTAATTACAGAAATAACCTCATCCGTTTCTTTGAGATTTTCTGAATTAATCTTTAATGATGAATCTGGATTCGGACTAAAAATAGCAACGTCTTGTTTATTGGTGCTAGCAAATATATCGAAAAAATCACTGCCAGGAAAATATGAGTCCTGATCCATTGTTAACATCCATTCGTACCCCTGATTCAGAGCTATTGATGCTGTATGATTAAGTGCTAAGGCAATTCCAATATTTGCATTGTTAATGATTAGTTGAAATTTTGAAGATTTTAATTGCAACCGGGAAAACATCTGTTCACTAACCGGACTATTAAATACGATAAAAAGTTGTTCTAAATTATCAATATAAGTATCAATATTGGAAATTAATTTGCTAAAATCGGGAAAATATACAACAACGACGCCAACAATTTTTTCCATTTATGCATTCCATATTCCAGAAGCTTTTCCAGAAATAATTTTATAATATTGAATTGGATTTAGAATTGCACCAGATAAATTTGTAATACATAGCGCTATTACGATTCCTATAATTCCTAATGACTTACTCATCCATAAAGCCATAGGAATAAAAAGGCAAGACACGACAACGATGTTTATGAGTTGAACCTTTAGTTTTCCAATGCCAAAAAGAAAAGTCGAGAAACATGTACTCCACAGCAATATGATTGTATAAATACCCATCCAAAAAGTTAGTTTAAATGGGATTAATATTGCATTGCCAATCCATAAATGATATGCGATATTACCAGTAAAAATTAATATTAATACGCCAAAAGAACTTATTACTGACACTTTCATCATTCCTTTCATACTTCTTTTAATCCACTGCAGATCACTTTTTGCAAATGCATCTGTTGAAGCTGACCACATTGGAGTAATTATGATATTGAAGGCCATTGTAGCGATACCAAAGTATTTGAAAACAATATTGTACGGTGTTACCTGTTCAGGACCGAGTATTCGTGAAATAATGATATTTGATGTTCCAAAAATGATTAACCCAGAGATTTGCAATACAAAAAACTGTGCCCCTAAATTCATTAGATCTTTGGCAAAATGCGGTTTAACGGACTTTAAAGTAGGTTTAAGATCTTTAAAATATCCTTGGAAAGTAATTGGGTAAGCAACAAATAGAACGATTGTTGGTGCAAGAGAAAAAACAAGTGCGACGTTCATTAGTGTCCCCTCAGTCGTTTTTGTAAGGATAAAAATTGTTGTCAGAGATAGTAGACTTCCAAGTAAAGTAATTAAATCATTGATAGCTGGTTTTTGTGCGGCTGAATATACGATTCCGATTATTTTAAATAGAAAATTGAGGCAAAAGAAAGTGAAAGAAAAAATAATTACTTTGTTCAAATCTGCAACTTTTGAAGGATCTGCATTCAGTATTTTTGACCAGTTTAGAAAAGGCTGAAATGCAAGGAATAGCAAATAAACAATCGTAACAATAAGTGAGAGAATGAAAAAAGTTGTACTGAGATATATTTGTCCTAATTTAGTATTTCCTGAAGCAAACGATTCCGCGAGTCGGTTTCGCAATCCATTACCAAGTCCGATGTCAAAATAGTTTATCCATGTAAAGATAGAACTCAGTGTCAACCATACTCCAAATTCATAAACAGAAAGATAATGAAGTGTTAATGGCACAAGAAGTAACGAAATTATAATACTGAACCCTTTTATTAATAACGAGAAGTAGATGTTTTTTTTTAAAAGTGAACTTCGTTCGTTTTCTGAAAGAAGGCTGAATTTTTTATTGAATTTTGCGATTAATCTATTTGTAGACATTAAATCTTTTACTCGTCTTTAAGGAAAATAATTTAAAATGTATAGGTCATTCCAATCTGAGCCTGGAAATTATATTGGTTTATTCCAGGTTCAAAGAATAGTCCTGAAGTTGGGTTTTGAGGGCGATAGAAATGTTCATAATTGTACGAAAGTACATTCTCTAGTTTGGCTGATAAGAGCAGATTATGCCAATTCCACTCTATGATACCTGTGGCACTTAGATCTACCCACGGAGCACGCATATCTCTGATACTGACGTTTTGAAAATCATTATTATGTACATATCTCTCAAGTTGAAGTCCGATCGTTTTCAATCCTTTGATCCAACTAATAGTCAATGATTGCATATTACTTCCAGGACCAATACCTGCTCCTAAAAGTTGACCATTATTTGTATAACCTTGAGTGACTGTTTTGTTTGTATAGAGGTACCTGTAAAGCCAATCCGGATTGGCGTTAGTTTGTTCCAATTCGGTTAGTTCTAAATTAACTTGAATGTATTGACCTTTGTGCCGATTTAATGGGATCATCTTGCGTAACCCAAAGATGTAGGCACTGCTATATGCTGGCATAAGCGTGAAATCACGCCAGCTTTCAGGTTGGTTTTCGCGCATAAACTCAAAATAAACTTCGGCATTTTCAGGAACACAAAGCCATCGAATAAAAGTGGAAACTCGTTGATCTGGTCCTTTCGGCCGATTTGGCAAATCAGGCTGTTTCTTTCTTTCAAGCGGGTAAAAAACAGGAAACATCGCTCTAAAACTACTGTCTTTTTGACTACCATATTTCGTGAAACTACGGGTTATTCCTATAAAGAGACCAGGTATCCATTTAGGTTGATAGCTTAAAACCATTGCATTTATATAACGCCATTCATCTCTTTTACGTTGATAAATTCGGTAATTGTCCCAGGCAGCATAGGTTCGCATAGTATCTGGTACATCAAAACCAGAATTTTCCAGCCTCCCTGCAATGATTTGCCCTTCGAAAGAACCTATAGCAGTACGAATTGGCTTGACTGTATTTAATGTATAATGTGAGAATCCGTCAGCCGTATTACTCATTACTAGAGAATTGCGCATTCCAGGACCCCACCAGAGATTTTCGTTTGAGAGCCCAATTGATATTGATCCAAAAGTCAGACGTATACTACTTTGTCCCCATAAAAGCTTTTTGTATGATTTTGTTCCGAATTTCTCTGGAAGGTCGCTGAATGATTGTATCTCGTAATAGCCAAACCATTTATTATCGTCCATTTGCTTGTAAAATCCTTGATAATCTTTGTTTTCAGCATAAATATATTCTGGTCTGAATTGAATGCTTAATGGACCATATTTCCCATAAAATCCACCACTTATTAATGTTTGATAACCTCTTGCAGGGATCATTGGGCCATCATTTAGACTGTAAGGATGATCCGTATTGTATTGTTGCTGCCAGGTGAATGGAAGTAGCTGCACTTTCCCTTTTCCTTTTGCAAACCGAAATATTGCATCAGTTTTTATCAAACGGTCTCTATCCGGTGAACCAATCGGATCAAAAGTATTGCTAACTTTCATTGATTCAGTTGGGAATATAGGTCGTGAGGTGAATGAGATTGATGAATCAATCTCGCCTAATAGCTGAGCCCTTCGATATGCATCTTCCAAGACTGTAGTACCAACAGGTAATGATTGTGCTTGGGCTAATTCAGTAAAGAAATTAGCATATATGACCAATAAGTAGATTAAATGAAAGCCTAATTTCATCAGTTGCTTTTGAAAAATATAGTTTCTTAAGTAGTTGGAATGTTAAATTATTTCCTTTTAATAAGATCTCCAAACTCGCTTTTAAGCGTCCGGTCTAATCCTTCTGCTAAAGTGAAAGGCGCTTCAAAACCAGAGCTGTGGGCAAGAGAGGCGTCGAACTGTGTAGTAGCACAGAATTTTTTAATTCGAATAGCACTAATTGAAAACTTTCTGCTTGATATCCTTGATATTAGATCAAACATGAATCCACCGATCATTCCCAGCCAATATGGAAGGCGCAATGAGGGTAATTTTCTGTTAAGGCTCTCTTCTGCTTGAAGTACTAGCTCATTCATTGTCAAATCAGGCTGATCCGTATAATTCAAAACCCTTAAACCTGATTTCTTTGTCTCAATGCAAAATTTGATAAATGCTGCCACATTTCCAACATAGGCCATTGATTTGCGATTTTCTCCTCTTCCAATCATTAAAAACTTACCTGAAGCAATCTGATGAAGAAGATTATGAACGTTCCCTTGGTTCTTCTCACCAAACGCTACAGTTGGCCGAATTATCGTGAGGGACTTGTTTTGTGGATTTTTTTTCTGCCATTCACGCAGGATTTTTTCGGCCTGCCATTTACTTTTTCCATAATGGCTAAATGGATCTGGTGGAAACTGTTCATCTGGGGTTTTTTTGTTTAGCCCATATACCGCTGCTGAACTAATAAAGATAATATTGGATAATCCTTTTCTATCCATTGCTTCAAGCAAATGTTGGGTTCCATTAACATTTACATCATAATACAATGAGATTGGTGAAACATCATCGCGATGTTCAGCTGCCAAAAGAATAACAGTATCTGTTGAATCAGAAAGAACATGATCAAGATGTTTTTCCCGTATGTCTTGGATTGTAGTAATATCGTTATATTGCTCACTTGGATTCTTATCAATGTTATAACAGTTTTCTTTTCCTAAAAGCGCTATTAGTCTTGTACCAATAAATCCACTTGCACCTACTAAGGCTATTTGTCCCATTTATTAAGAGATTTATTATCTTTCATAATTTAGTTTCTTCAATATACTCTGATTGGTTTTTACTCTTTTTAGATCATAAAACCAGCCCCATTTGTTAAAATATTTTATCATATTTGCCGCATGAATAAGAAGCATATCTCCTCTTTTATACGATTCTTTGGCATGATCATGAATAATATATACTTCAGGGAAGTAAATAGTCTTGTATTTTTCGTTGATTCTTCGGGTTAAATCAATATCTTCTGGATACATAAAAAATCGTTCGTCAAACGATCCTACTTCTTTCACAGTTGATGTTCTTAAAAACATGAAACATCCGGATAAATATGGAACTTCCATTATTTGATTGTAACCAGTAAATAGCAGTTGAAATTTTTCTTTTCTTTTCTTTAATAATAGTGGCGGTAGAAATCGTCGAAATATTAAGTCAAATGGTGTCGGAATAAGTTTGCATAAATATTGCATCTCCCCATCTGGTGACAGAACTTTAGGCATAATCTGTCCTACTTCTGGATGTTGATCCATATATGCAATTAATGAGACAATAACATTAGGCAAGAAAGAAATATCTGAATTTATAACTAAATGGAATTCAGACTTATTGATAATTTCTTTTATTGCTAAATTGTGACCTCGTCCGTAGCCAATATTATGACCTGTGTGCAGATATTGAACACTTTGGTCATTTAGTACATTTCTAAGCCTGTCATCAGGTGAATTATCTATTAAAAGTAATTGGAAATTTACTTGCGATTGAATGAAACATTGATAAACATGTTTTAATTCTAAGGGATCTGTTTTATATAGTACGATGCTTGCAGATATTTTCATGTTCTCTTCGTGAAATATTCATAATGCTCTTCATAAAGTTTTACTGTCTGCAAATCAAGGATTCTATTGAATTGATGATTTTATCAGTTTGATATTTCCAGGAATAAGCTTTTCTTGCTAAATCAATTTCAATTTCAGTTGGTTTAGCAATTTTGTCAATATTCTGTATCAGAGATATTAATTCATTAATATTAAATGGCGAAAAATAATTTATTCCTAGATTTTCAAACTCGACAAGAGCGCCTTGGTTTGATGAAAGCACTCTGGCACCGCTGCAAAATGCTTCTAATATTGGTAGTCCAAATCCTTCATAAAATGAAGGCATGACAAATGCTAAACAATTTTGATAAAGCTCTTGAATTTCATGATCTTCAAGTATACCGGCAAAAATAATGCTTGCATTTTCTTTTTTTACAAGTTTACAATCGCCAACTAATACAAGCTGATAATTCGCATTACTTAGTATAAAAGCTTTAATAAGAAAATTAACATTCTTTTGTCTTCTGAAATTACCTACATATAGGAAATACTTTTCCTTTGTAATATTTAATTTTTCAAAGATATTTATTGTTGACTGTGGTTTCTCATCAAGATAATTGACACCTTCACCTATTACAATTGATTCTGCGTTAAAGTATTCTAATACATCATTTTTAGTACTATTCGATACACTTATAATTAGGTCGCTCGAACGAAGACTCAATTTTACGATGAAATTGAAAAGAATTTTACTAAATATGTTCCAGATCTTTAAAGTCGAAAAATAATCGGTTATTCGAAGATACATTAGGTCATGCACAGTTAATACATGTTTTGTTTTGGTGTCTTTAAAATAAACCCCTGAATAGAATGTTGAATAATAAACAGATAATTTTTGTCTATAAATGAAAAGTGAGAATAAAAGATAGTGAATTGGATTGTAGGGCTTAAGTTTAGTATAAAGAATATTGTAATTACCTATATATTTGTATTTGGTGTCTACCAATACTAAAACATTATCGTATCCGAAATGCGACGTCAGAGCATGGACTATTTCTTTTGTATACCGACTAATTCCAGTTGGTTTATTTGACAATAATCGTGCGTCTATTAATACTTTTTTCATCTAATTTAAGGATGAAGAAGTCATTTGTTAATTATTTGCTGAAATAGTTCTTCCCATTTAGAATTGATTACCTCGGGTATGAATTTTTTAACATGATGTGTGGCATTTTTGCCTAATCTGGATCTCAACTCAAAATCGGAGCAAAGAAGACAGATTTTTTGCACCATTTTTTCAATATCGAAACAATCGATTAAAAACCCCGTTTCATTGTCTGAAACAATTTCAGAGGGACCTGTATCGCAGTTAAAGCTAACTATTGGTAAGCCACAAGTTTGCGCTTCTAACAAAACCATAGGTAATCCTTCCTTACGTGAAGTCATCAAATAGATCGAAGCGTTAAGGTATTCTTCTGCGATGAATTTGGTTGTAGAAAGCAATGATATCTTTCCCATTAATCCCGAAAGTCCAATTTCTTTTAATATGTGGTTTTTTAATGGACCATCTCCAATTATACGAAACTCCCAATCACTATGAATTTCAATAACCTTCTTTATTATTTTTAATAAAATGTCGTATCCTTTATCGGGGACCATTCGTCCAATAAATAGTATTCTTTTATTTGTTAATAACGCTTTTTTGTCAGAAACAGGAACAATACTATTTGGTATTACAATCGAATTTTTGTTTATTTTTTTGAATTTTGGTAAATCACTGTTTGTTAAAGAAACTATATAGTCTAATCTTCGAAATAGTATTTTTCTTAATAGTGCCCAAATATTCTTTACTCCTGAATAAGCCAAATGTTGACACCCAATTGTTGTAATATTCTTTTCTTTTGGAAGAAAGCTCAACAATAAACTTGGGTAATTTCCAATTCCCAATACAATGGTTTTTGTTTTATACTTTCTGAAATGAGTTTTTACTGTTAATACTGAAATAATTTTCTTTATTAAATTGCTACCTACATTAAAATCAATATTAAGATATTTGATCTTAATTCCATCATTTACACTGAATATATTTGTCGGCTTGGCTTGAGCTATTGAAATTATTTCTACAATATAACCTTTTTTCTCAAAGTAGTTAGCAAGGTTTATTGTGACTCGTTCACCTCCACCTCCATAATGAAGATCAGCTACGAGAAAGACAAGGTCTAATGGTGGGTTAAATTGATTCAAATGCTTTATTATTTTCGTTTTTGATATAAAGCATGAAAAGAATGAAAATCATTTCAAAACTTGGTACGAAAAGAAATCTCACCCAAAGAATCAATGTGTGAAATAATATTGGTATAAAGTATTCTATATTTGAGTATGTCGTTACTTTGTTAAAAGCAGGTACTGAAAAAAGTGAAAAGAAAAGTACCGTTATTATTCCAAACTCGACGATCGCATCGAATAATTCATTATGCGGCATAACCGCAGATTCTTTAATTGTATTGAGAAAATTTTCGACGTGTCCAAATCCAAATAAAACCTTTTCATCGAGTGGGTCAGCGTATATTGCTCCGATGACTAATGTATTAGAAAAGAAGCGCATTTGATTAGATGCATCATTTAACCTGGAAATTCTGCTAATGCTGATACCGTTCGATTTTTCAACTTTTACATTTGCAACATACCAAAGTGAAAATAGTGTAAAAAATATATAACTAGTTATAATAATACTTGTTGCATTAATTTTTTCTAACCAATCTCGGTATTTATTTTTTGAATATCGTATTAGGTAGAATAAAATGATGCTGAAAATAAGTAATCTGCAAAGCATGATTAATGATAGAACGAATACAATTAGTTTGCCAAGTTTAAAGTCTAAAATATCGCAGAACAGAAAAAAGAGGAAAAGATATGCCCCTGCTGCATTGAACTGATAAGCCAAAGATGGTCTGCCATCGTCGGACGAAAAAAACAAAAACTGAACTAAAAAAGAAAGTATACAAACTATGTAAATGTAGTTTAGATTTGTTTTTCTGATTGGTGTTATGGTAAAGAATAAATGCGGTAGGCAGAATAATCCTAGTAAGCAAAGATAGGCATTTACTAATGCAGCCTGAAACGTTCCTTTATATAATATCAAAGACACAAAAAATGCCCCGATAACTACTGGCCAGAGCGTTTTAAGGCTAATTTCTTTTTTAATTAGAAGTGCAAAATAAATAATAGCAAATGACAATCCTAAAATGATCCTAAATGGTTTTTGTAGGCCTTTTAGATCTGGCAGAACAAAAAAAACAATCAACATGCTTACAAAAATCAGAAAACCCATATAACCTGATTTGATCATTTGTTTCTTGTTTGAATTTTAAATGAATTTATAGGCTCTTATTTTTCAGTTCATTCCACTTAGCTCTTGTTTGTTTTAAAAGGTTTTCAGATAGCACCCAAGTTGTTCCGAGGATAAATCCAATAAACATTGAAATGATTACAATAATTGGTCTATTGGGATGCGATTTTTGGGTTGGGACTGAAACGGGGCTAATTATTGTAAAAACAGGGGTTTCCTCTTTAACCAGAATTTTGGCTTGCTCCAACTTCTTTGCCAATTCTGAATAGACCCCTGTTACAAGGGTGTATTCACCGTAAAGACGCTCTTCCTCGGTTTTTGCAATTGATTGCGACATATTCTTATTCCGATCGCGAAATAAAGCAAGTTGTTGTTGCGCAGCTTGGTAATTTTTTTTGGCTTCGTCATATCTTTGTTGAATGAACTCTTGATCAATTTTTGCTTTTTCGATCTTAAATTCAGTAATATAACGTTGAAGAAGCGTTTGAGTATTTTGGACTAATTGAGCTGCAGCATAGGCTTCAGGTAGAGAGCAATTAATTGAAACGTTGCCATCTATATCATTTACAAATATGTTTACCTGCTTTTCGATAATTTTTTGTATTTCGTACTGGTCTTCAGTGAGAATGTACAATGGATTATTCTCAGAAGGACTAAAATTATTTTTTTTCTCTCCTTTAATCGCTTTAATGATTAAGGATGGAAGGCCTATTGTGTATTTTACAATTGAATTTCCCCTTTTTATTCTGGTGTAATAATCAAACAATGTTACCTGACTACCTAAATTTTCGAAATTAAGTGGTGTCTTCATTAACTCCAACTGAAAGGGAACGCTCGATATAATAGTTGAATAAGTTTTAGGTGATATTTCAGACCCAGTAGATGTGCTCAGATTTATTCCAGCCATTGCAGCTAATCCAGAAAGTCCGGAAATTCCAGAAAGTCCCCCTAATTTAGATTTCTGATCCGAGATTTGAGGTATTATTGTTGAAGAAGCGGTAAATTCATTGGGTATCAATAAAGATACAAAGATTCCAATAAAAAGACTAATTATGATTATCTTACTAATCACAAATCTTCCATCCCAGAATGTTATTGCAAGGTTCATAAAATCAATTTCCGCATCAGGACTTTGATTTTGTGCGCTTTCGGTGTTCATTTTTCCTTGCATATTCTCGTAATGAGTATCTTTATGAGTATAACTATTCACAAATTATCACAATTTGACAAGAGTCGCGATAGCGATAGCGAGCGTGCTCATTGCTGAAGCTATTGATAGCCATTTCATTGTGCTATCTCCGCCCTTGTGTTCGGGTCTTTTCGGGACAATAATTTCTGCTCCCGGGGTTATTTTGGGAATCCTGTGAAAAATAAAACCACGGGTTGACGCAGTAGTTCCGTTGGGGTAGATCACATAAGTTCTTGATTTTTTAGCACCATCGTCATATCCCCCGGCCCGGTCAATATAAGTTCTTAACGTTAACCTTTTTTCGAATGTTAAAGCCAACGGATTCATCACATTACCGGATACTTTGACGGTTTGTAATTCCTGTGGTACATTGATTACATCACCTGGTTGTAACAACAAGTCGATGCTGCTTCCTGGATTTGCAAGAATTTTTTCGAGTTCAATCCCGACAGGGTATGAGTTTTTGACTGTAATAAGTGAGTCCCTCAATGTGGTGTCCCTTTTCATGAGTTGTTTTTTCTTTTCGATCTCAGCTGCGGAGAGTTTATAGGTACGCGTTAATGTGGCTCCGCTGACAAATGCTCCGGGGATCAGGCCTCCGGCTCTTTTGATCACATTTGATATTTTTTCGTTTTTATCAGATATGGCATAAGTTCCGGCATAAATTACCTCTCCGGTAATCAAGACAGTGCCTTGAATTCGGTATCCCGGTGCCTGGCGTACGTAAACCTCGTCAAATGGCATTAATTTAAAAGCGGCATCGGTGGTCGAGAGTTTCAGATCGCGCGTGAGGGAGAACTGAAATATATCATTCATTTTGTCGGTCACTTTGGCTGCCTGTTCGTAGTTTAGCCTGCGCGATACTTCGACCACTGACAGATCCGCATTTTCATTAAATCCCCCTGCTTTGAAGACCAGGTCTGCAAGTGTCATATTTTCTTCGTAATCGAAAGTTTGTGGTTTTATAACCTCACCCACGATATTTACAGTTCTGGCTTCGCGCATCTGTGTAATTGACCGTATCAGTACCTGATCTTCTTTGCGTAGCAGAATATCGTTTCCTCCCTGCATCACTTCTTTGATATCGAAAGAAATATTTTCTGGAGTGTTATCCGCTTTCATCCGGCTGATCAGCCCACGGCTCATAAATGCATCTTCGCGCAAACCGTCGGCTTTTTTTATTAGGTCAGAGAGCTTCATCGCTGGTGTGAGCTCATAATTTCCGGGATGAAACACAGATCCTTTGATGGCTACACGGTTACTGAAGCGATTCAGGATCGAGTCTGCCCTGATCGAGTCACCGTTCTGTAAGGCGAATTTACCAAAATCGGCATCGGCGACAGACCGGACTTCGCGTTCTCTGTCGTTATTTCGGATCACTGTCAATGCATGAGTATAAGCTTTGTCTCCGAAACCACCCGCAAACCTGATCAGGTCACTCATCGTTTCAGTGGTTTTTATTTCGAAAATCCCTTTTCGTTTGATTTCCCCAGCTATCTCCACGCGGGTTTTGTAATTGGGAACGAATAGAATATCCTGTTCACGAAGCTGTACGTTGGCCGTTGGATCAGCATTGATCAAAAAGTCGTATACGTCGATAGTTTTGATAGTCACTCCGTCGCGGATCAACCTGATTTCGCGAAACGATCCGTTTTCGTTAGGACCACCAGAGAGGTAAAGTGCATTAAAGGCCGAAGCCGTTGAAGGCAGAGTATAGGTCCCTGGAGCATTGATCTCGCCGATCACATTAATCTTGATCGAACGTACGGCTCCGAGACTCACTTCGGCCCAGGTATTTGGGAATTCACCGGCCATTCCGCTATAGATGGCCATTAACCTGTTTTTAATGAGCGACTGTCCTTTTTCGAAAGATAGACCGGAAAGATAGACCGGACCAACATCGGGGATGGTGATCGCACCGTTTTTATCGATGGTGAGCTGGTACTTTGTTTGGGAAGCACCCCATACATTGATGGAAAGTTGATCGCTGATACCAAGGATATAGTCTCGTGGGATTGGAATATTGACAGCGGGTTCGAAGCTTAGGTTTTGGGAATTAAAGAGTTGATATCCAAATATTTTTTTTGTTTTATCAGAGATCAATATGCGTGCTTTTGGAGTTGTATAAGTTTTTTTAGCCTGGCTGGCCGCCGAAAGATCAGTTTTATTTGTGGACAATGTGTCAGTAGGATTCATCTGTAACTGCTGAATCCTGGTCGTCAACTGGTCGATCTGGGTTTGGCTTGCGCCCTGAGCTTTAGCAAACGTAATGGCCTGATCCTGTGTGAGACCACGTGACTGAATCTCCTGCATGATTTTTTGAATCTGGGCATCACTCAGATTATTGACATCAACCGTTGAGACATTGGCCGGTACCTGAGCAAATAATGGAGTTGAAATGATCAAAATGATTTGAATCAAGAAGAAGATAAACGTATGGAATCTCATGTTTTGAATTGATAAACAATGAAGGATTATGAAATTTAACTTGAATAATATTGCAAGTTAATTGGTCAGAAAATATTTAATTTAATCAACTAATGAATAATAGTGAAGGAAAATTCATGCGGCATCATTTAATAGCAAACCGGTATAAACAGATGTTTATACCGGTTTGCTTTAATTTATTCAACAATGTTGAATAATTGTCACGAATTAAATATTTCCCGTTTTGCGATTATTAACCAATTTTTATTACCACAGATTAAGTTTTTGAAAAAAGGTTTGAAGTTTCAAACCTTTAGGTATAGTTCTACGTTGTGACATTTTAAGGCCAATTTTTTTGTTCCTCATAAGTTCGTATGTTGATCCTGGAATTAGCAGTTGTTGATGAGGATCATTCTTTTTAATTAAATTTCTTCTTTGAATAAAATAGGCGGGTGTCATAAAGAGAATACTGCCAGCGATTATTATGAATCCCATCAAACTTACAATTCCGAAATGTTGTAAAGCGAAAACAGGGATAAGAAAAAGAGTATTGATAGTAATAATTGTGTAAGTTGCTTTTTTGTGTGAAAAACCCAATGTAAGCAATCTGTGGTGAAGATGGTTTTTATCAGCCGAAAACGGCGATTTGAATTGTAATAATCTGATTATAAAAACCCGAATAGTGTCGACTAATGGATAAATTAGAATTCCAAAAGAGACCGCTGGTGCCGATGCGATGGCAAAAGGTTGGGTTTGATCAATATTAAATTCATTGAATCGGATCACAATTACTGCCATCAAAGTCCCGAGAACGAGTGATCCTGTATCACCCATAAAAATTTTGTTTTCTTTTCCGTAAAGATTAAAATAGAAAAAGCCTGATATCGCTCCTACAAGAGAGAAAGAAAGGATGGCGTAATCGTGATGCCCACTAATAAGAAACCAGCTGCCGAAAACGGCAGCAGCCAAGATGCTTAATCCAGCGGCTAAACCATCAATCCCATCCATAAGATTGAATGCATTTATGATGACTATCATAACAAAGAATGACAAAATAACACTAGGTATCATCCCGATGTCGCCAATTCCCAGAAATCCATGAAGGTTAGTAAATCGGATCTTTGCTAAAAAAACGATTATTGTTGCTGCAATTAATTGAGATACAAGTTTTTTCCATGCAGATAATTCAAGAATATCGTCCTTTAGTCCAACAAAGAACATTAGGATTACTGCACATAAAATATAAATCATTTCAGGTAATTCATCTCCACTTAAACCTATTGTAGACGCAAATACAAAACTTAGGAAAATAGCAATTCCTCCTAATGTGGGAATTGGACTTTTTGCTGCTGATCGGTCATTTGGATGGTCCATGAGCTTCAGCGAATGAGTGACTCTTATTACAATTGGTACTGCATAAAGTGAAATACCTAGTGCCAAGAGAAAACTTGTTACTAAATAAGGGATATTTTGCATGTTTCCTATTTTAATAATTTAGGTGTTGATATAGAATCTGTCAGAATAGCGCTTTAAAATCAATGAGTTGCGTTTAAATAAGATATTTTTTAATATTTTAAAATAAAATACCTGAAATATTATGGTTTAACACAGCTTCGCCCTCTCAGTCACATGAAGCGACCTCCGATGGTTATTTCACTCAAAATAAGCAAAGAATTTTTTTCTTTCTTCGATTTTCTTTGCTTATTGATTTGCAAAAATACTTAATTTATCGAAATTGTCAATTGAATGATCCATTGAAATGAGATTAATTCCAAATAATTTCATATTGACTTCATAGAAAAAATAATTTAAATATCTCAGTTTTATTTAATTAGTTTCATTATTGTTAAAGTTTGAAATTGTATTTTTTAATAATTATGCTTAGGTAAAAGATTAGAAAAAATGTCAATAGTTTAGTTAAATTATCAAAGATGACGCTTTGTGAATTTATTTAATATTTGGCAGATGTATAAATTTTTTAAATAAATGTACCTGAATATTCAATGAGCGTAGTACTTATTATGAATAAACTATTAATCTAATTTTTTAAAATTTGAAATTAACGTATATTTTTAGGTTCTTTATTTGTAAAAATATTGATAGACCGAAAACAAGTTTTTGTAAATTTTGAACTTTATACTTTTCAAAGAACATATGGTTTATTCCTCTAATCCTTCGTACTTCCATTAAATGTAAATTTCACAAGCTATGAACTGTAAGGTATTAGATTCTTTCCAGGGGCTTCAACAAGCACAGTATAACCAAGAGGGGGAATTCTGAGAACGACTTTGTTTTTCCCCTTAAAATCAATTAGTTCGCCGACAATGCCGCAAAGGGGCCCGGATATAATCTCAACCATTTGACCCGGTTTTAATTGTTCAACGGTAATTTCAAGCTCGACTTCAACCTGCCCTAACATTCTTTTCAAAAGGTTTATATCGGCATCCCTAATGATCGCAGCTTTCCCTTCAAAAAAGACGTAACTAACTACATTATAAGTTTTAAGAACAACTTCGTACTCTTTCCGACTAATATAAACAAATACATATCCTGATATCAATGGCATTTCGATCCATTTTTTTCGGTCGCTCCATTGTCTTAATTTTTTTTGAAGTGGCAGGTAAGATTCGATATTCTGGTCTGTTAAGTCAGAATGGACCTTTTTTTCGGACCTCGATTTTACCCTGACGGCATACCAGTTATAGTTGAGTAAATTATTTTCCATTTTTTTCTAATGAGGCACAAAGATAAGTAATTGTAAGGAAAAAAATAACGCTTTTCTACTTCAATATTATTCTTGCCATAATTTCTTCTTAGTTTATGATAGGCTTGTATAAGTCTGCTTTAACGTTTGTGTAATTAAAAATATTGAGACAATACACAAAGATTACAGAAACATTACACAAAACCAGAAGATGGTAGGATAGTGATATACTTTGTGCAATCCGGGAATTATGTGCCTGGCAGGACGAGATGTAGATTTAGTGACACTTTATTGTAATTTAGTAATGTGATTTCAATCTGAGGATGCGACATCTATTTATTTTAATTGCTTAATAATTTAAGTCTTACCTTCGAATCAAAATTATTTTGATGAATCTCTAATTATTAAGGTTGTAGGAAGAACCATTTGTTCAAAAGGAATAATAATGCTTGTGTTTTCAATCCTATGAATAATTCTTTGTGCAGCCCGAATTCCCATTTGGTAACCAGGTTGTTTGACAGTTGAAAGCGATGGTGTTACAACAGCACTGAAAGGTTCATCGCTAAACCCGAATAATGCGACATCTTCAGGTACTTTTAGTTTATTTTTCTGACAATATTCAAGCGCACTTAACGCAGTGGTATCATTTCCGCAAAATACTCCATCTGGTGGATTTGGAAGCGACATTAGACGTGCAAAGGCTTGCATTCCCTCTTGTTTGGTTAACCCAGTCACTTCCAGATACCCATCTATAAGTTGAATATCAGCTTCATTTAGAGCTTTAATATACCCGTCTTTCCTGTCTTTATAGATATTTAGCAATTCTGGCCCCGCGATATGCGCAATTCGTTTGCAACCTCTCTCAATCAATTGACGAGTTATTTTATATCCCGAATTAAAGTCGTCAACTACAATTCTGTCACTTTCAATTGTTGGACAAAATCTATCGAAAAAGAGGATTGGGATATTTCTATCGGAAAACAATCTGAAATGTTTGTCTTCATCCGTTTGCATTGAAATCGAGATAATTATTCCATCTACTCGGTTATTGTATAAAGTCTGAACACAGCTTATTTCTTTTACCAGCAGATCATTCGATTGACTGATAATCACATTAAACCCCTTTGTCCATGCATAATCTTCAATTCCACTGATAGCTGAAGCGAAAAAAAAACGGTCTATGCGTGGTACTACCACCCCAATTGTATTGGTCTTTTTACTACGAAGGTTGGCAGCCAGAACATTTGGGCGATAGCCCATCTCAATCGCTTTTTTCTGAACCAATTGCCTGGTTTTCTCACTGATCCTGCTGTTATCGTTTAATGCCCGTGATACAGTTGATGCTGATATTTTCAGTTCGGATGCTAAGCTATGAATCGTAATTTCTGGATGTTTCTTCATTTAATGATTTTAGTCACGGTACCCGTTCCTTTATATTTAATTCTATTGCAAAAGTGGGAAAATAATATGGACTGGCATCTAAAAAAAGTTTATTTTGTGCAATCGATTGCAAAATCATTGCATTTGTATTATTTTTACAGTTTTAAATTTGAATTGAATTGTTAAAAAGGAAAGATTTAAGCTTTTAATTGTGATTTTTAAATATAAATAAATGCTATGAGTACAATATTTGATGAACGTTTTGCTACCCATCCTAGTGATGCAAAGGGATATGATACTGATCGTTTGCGCAAAGAATACCTGGTAGAAAATGTGATGATGGCGGATCAGATTCGACTAACATATTCCCAGTATGACCGATATATTGTTGGTGGAGCAGTTCCCGTAAATCAGATTCTGACACTTAAGCCAATTGATCCTTTGAAGGCTGAATACTTTTGCGAAAGAAGGGAGCTTGGAATCATCAATGTTGGAGGGAAAGGAGTTGTAACAATTGACGGAGCGACCTACGAACTTGAGTTTAAAGAAGCACTGTATGTTGGCCGTGGTAGTAAATCAATTGTATTTTCCTCTGTACAAGCTGCAAATCCAGCGCATTTTTATATTAATTCAGCTCCTGCTCATAAAGAATATCCAACTAAAAAAGTGACATTAAAAGATGCCGAAGTTGTCGAAATGGGAACGATGGAACAATCGAATGCACGGACAATTAATAAGTTATTAGTCAACTCTGTTGTTCAGACATGTCAGTTACAGATGGGAATGACAGAACTAAAGCCAGGAAGTGTCTGGAATACAATGCCTGCTCATACGCATAGTCGTCGCATGGAGGCATATTTCTATTTTGAAGTGCCACAAGAACAGTCGATCTGTCATTTTATGGGAGACCCAAAGGAGACGCGACATATTTGGATGCAAAACGAACAGGCGGTATTTTCTCCCACCTGGTCAATTCATTCGGCTGCAGGGACAAGTAATTACAGCTTTATCTGGGGAATGGCTGGCGAGAATCTTAACTACGGCGACATGGACATTGTTGAGACTAATCAACTGAGATAAAAAAATTGATTTATTTGAATTTTCAAAAAGGACAAATTAAATACGTATATTTATGAAAATGTTTGACTTGACCGGGAAGGTGGCCCTTGTAACAGGAGGAACTCATGGTATTGGAATGGCAATTGCAAAAGCACTTGCCTCAGCAGGAGCCAAAATTTGTGTAAACGACATTTTTGAGGAGCGTCTGGCAGCTTGTAAAAAAGTATATGCAGAAACTGGAATCGATGTTTTTACAGTTGTTTTTGATGTTACCAATGAAGAAGATGTGGACAAAGGAATAGGAATTATCGAATCGAAAGTTGGGCCGATCGATATTCTTGTAAATAATGCCGGAATTATCAAACGAGTTCCAATCCTTGATATGCCAGTTGCTGATTTCCGTCAGGTAATCGATATTGACCTTGTGGCACCATTTATTGTTTCAAAGCGTGTTGTCCCATCAATGATCAGCCGGGGAGGCGGAAAAATTATCAATATGTGTTCGATGATGAGCATTTATGGCAGAAATTCCGTATCGGCTTATGCATCAGCAAAAGGCGGACTCAAATTATTGACTGCTAATATGTGCTGCGAATGGGCAAAGCACAATATTCAGGCAAACGGTATTGGACCTGGTTACATCGCAACAGCACAGACCGAAGCAATCCGTGTCAATGGACATCCATTCAATAATCTGGTGATGACTCGTACCCCCGCCGGGCGTTGGGGTGAACCAGAAGATCTTGCAGGTGCTGCAGTATTCCTTGCTTCTTCGGCAAGTAATTATGTGAATGGCCATTTATTGTTTGTTGATGGTGGTATCTTAGCCAATTTCGGTTACGTGGCCGGCGAAAACGATCTGGATTCTTAGTTCATTTAGTTCTATAAATAATTTTTGGGTCCTCTGGTAGTTGTATCAGGGGACCTAATTTTTTTTATTATTACTTTTACCAAAAGTAACGGATAACCAAAAATCAAAAGTTATGAAGAAATATGCTTTAGAATTAAATCTCATTTTGCTAACCATTTTTTATTCAGTTGATTGTAATGGTCAATCTTTGGCTAAAACGCTGCAGCTTTGGTACAACCATCCAGCTTTAATTTGGGAAGAAGCGCTTCCCATCGGTAATGGAAGACTTGGGGCTATGGTCTTCGGGGGAATTAAAGAAGAGCATATTCAGTTTAACGAAGAGACACTTTGGACAGGTGCTCCGCATGATTATTCTCACGAAGGCGCTTCTCAATATCTTGGACAAATTCGTGAATTGATCTGGCAAGGAAAGCAAACAGAGGCTGAAAACCTTGCTATGGAGAAATTTATGAGTGTTCCGCTTGGTCAATGCAAGTATCAGCCTTTCGGCGACTTGTGGATAAAATTTCATGACCTGGGTGAAGTAACAGATTATCGGCGTGAGCTCGATCTTTCGAGGGCGCTTTGTCGAACAACTTTTAAATCTGGAGCAACAACATATTCACGTGAATACCTTGCAAGCGTTCCTGACCAGACGATCGCCGTAAATTTAAAGGCAGATAAAAAGCAAGCAATCTCTTTTGATCTTTCGTTAACCGCATTGCATGAAGGATTTACAAGTGTCGCAAAAAATGATGGAACAATAGAACTAAACGTAAAAGTAAAAGAAGGGGTTTTGTTTGGAACAGCGAGGTTAAAACTGGTAATCAAAGGTGGAAAAACATTTGTTAAAGATAATCAGTTGATTGTCGAAAAGGCAGATGAAGCAGTGATATACCTTGTTGCCGCGACCAACTTTGTTAATCCTAAAGATGTTTCAGGAAACCCGGTGCAGCGATGCATTAAATACCTTTCAGCAATTGGCAGTAAGAAATTCGATTTGGTAAAACAAGCCCATGTCAAAGATTATCAGTTCTATTTCAATAGGTTTGAACTTGATTTAGGCAGTTCTGCATCCGAAAACCTTTCGACCGATCTTAGGATTAAAGAAGTGCCGGTAAAAATGGATAATTCACTCGCCGCACTTTACGTTCAATATGGTCGCTACCTGATGCTATCGAGCAGTCGATCCGGAACCTATCCTGCTAATCTTCAGGGAATCTGGAATGACAAATTGAATCCGTCGTGGGATAGTAAATATACGGTGAACATTAATACCGAAATGAACTATTGGGAAGTTGAACCGTTGAATATTAGCGAGTGCCACGATGCCTTGTTCAGGATGATTGAAGAGGTTATCCCTTCCGGGAAAAAAGTTGCCAGGGTTCATTACAATGCCAAAGGATGGGTTTTGCATCACAACACCGATTTGTGGAGAGGTGCTGCACCGATCAATCATTCAAATCATGGCATTTGGGTTTCCGGTAGCGGATGGTTATCGCAACATTTTTGGGAACACTTTCTCTATAATCGTGATACATCATTCCTTTCTAAACGTGCCTGGCCAGTACTCAAAGGTGCGGCACAGTTTTACATGGATTATCTGGTTCCCGATCCAAATACGGGTTTGCTTGTTTCATGTCCCTCTAATTCTCCAGAGAATGGCGGATTGGTATCAGGTCCGACAATGGATCATGAGATCATTAAGAGTCTTTTCAAAATATGCATCGAAGCTTCTTCGATCATTCATAAAGATCAGGCGTTTGCCGATTCACTCAAGATTATCTTCCCCAAAATTGCACCTTATCAGATTGGTAAATTTGGTCAGTTGCAGGAATGGGTTGCCGACATTGATGATCCGGCAAACAAACACAGGCATGTATCACACTTATGGGGAGTATATCCGGGAAAGGAAATCAATTGGCAGGATACACCTGAATTGATGGACGCAGCCAAAAAATCATTAATTGCTCGTGGTGATGAGGGTACTGGTTGGAGTCTTGCCTGGAAAATCAACTTTTGGGCACGTTTCCGCGATGGCAACCATGCCTGGAATATGGTACAAATGCTGCTAAGGCCGACAGGCCTATCAAGTAATAATGCTGTTGGTGGTGGATCTGCAGGCGGTGGATCGTATCCAAATCTTTTCGATGCTCATCCGCCATTTCAGATTGACGGTAATTTTGGGGGTGCTTCTGGGATTGTAGAAATGTTGATACAGAGTCATCTCAATGCAATTGATATCCTGCCAGCTCTTCCTGATGCTCTTCCGAATGGGCATATTCGTGGCGTAAGAGCCCGTGGAGGGTTTGATCTGGATTTTGAGTGGAAAGATGGACAATTGGTTCGTTTGAAAGTGCTTTCAACCACTGGTTTCCCATTGATGCTTCGTTATGGAGATAAGAAATTCAATGTGGCAACTAAAAAGGGGGAAGTGCTTTTATTTAATCATGACCTGAAAAGGACATAGATGGCTTGATGCATAAAATAGCGCTCTTGAGTAATTGTCAAAATAAGAGATTTTGAAGGTATAAGATATTCCGCTTGTAGCAACGAAGTATCTTTTAATAGATTATCTTAGTCCCTAATTCATGGGATCAAATTTCGCAATTTAAATTCCTTTTAGTTTCTACCTATCTTCTTTATATTTTAAGTAATATATGTGTAATCTTTGTGTAATGTTCCTGTAATATTTAATACAGGAATATTACACAAAGATTACAGAAACCTTACACAAAGCATGAAGTTAGTATGGAGAAATTGCATTTTAAACAATAGGTGGATCCCTTACCTGACGGGACAATATGAAAACTTCGAAACATTTTATTGCAATTTGTCGATTGTTATAGAATGCGATATCAATTTATTTGCTTAGTCGTTTTCTTGCCAGTACGACCTGTTTTGGCATAGTGCTCGATTAGTTTTGCACAATAAAATAATCGGGTATGAACATATTGGAATTTGTTGACAAATTTAAGGACGAGCTTAGTTGTAAGGCTTACTTGCGAGATATAAGGCAAAAAGAAGGCGTAACGTGCAAACATTGTGGAGGTAAGAAGCATTACTGGCTTGCAGCTAAGTGGCAGTTTCAGTGCAGTTCCTGCTCCTTCAGAACCACCCTAAGAAGTGGAACAGTTATGGAAAACTCGAATCT
>Ga0118677_10001457_pt1 | contig 50124 bp, 43 predicted proteins | sample AliMusrvi5mmetaG_FD_86154 | JGI IMG/M metagenome (GOLD analysis project Ga0118677, IMG submission 86154) | reverse complement strand
CATCAACGTTTCGCATGACTTGCGCACGCCCCTGGCCTCGATCCAGGGCTATACCGAGACACTGCTCGACGGCGCAATGAATGAACCGGATCTCAATCTCCGCTTCCTGACTATCATCCGCAAGAATGCAGAACGGCTGGCAAACCTCATCTCCGATCTGCTGACACTCTCGCGCGTTGAACTGAAACAGCAGAAATTCCAATTCGCATCCTATCAGGTAGGGCGCCTGCTCAGCGACAGCGTCGACTCCATGCTCCCCATGGCTACCAAAAAGAACATCCAGCTTCACCTCCCCATGCCGCCCGAAGATTGGCAGGTCTTCTGCGACGCCGAAGCGGTCCACCAGATTCTCACCAACCTGATGGACAACTCCTTGAAGTACACCTCCGATGGCGGCTCAATTACGGTCGATTCCGAATCCGACGGTAATATGGTAAAAGTAACGGTACGCGATACCGGAGTCGGGATTCCGTCCGAAGAGCAGTCCCGCTTGTTCGAGCGCTTCTATCGCGTGGATAAAGCAAGGTCCCGCGAACTCGGAGGCACAGGGCTCGGCCTGGCGATCGTGAAGCACCTGTCGCTCTCCCAGGGCGGAGATGTCTCCGTAAAAAGCGAACCGGGAGTCGGTTCTGAATTTTCCTTTACTCTACCCATTGAGGACCAGGAACATACAAGAAACCAGGACAGTCGCGATTCATTAACTGTTTCGTAATATGGCTGTAACAGACAAAAGTCTAAACTTGTAACTGGAGCGAAATGAAAAAAATCGTCTTGATCGAAGATGACTCGGATCTGTTTGCCCTGTTAAAGTACAACCTGGAAAAAGAAGGGTACGCAGTCGCCGGATCGCAAACGGGTAAGGGCGCTATCGACCTTTGCCGCCGTGAAAAGCCCGACCTGATCATCCTGGACATCATGTTGCCCGATTCCGATGGCCTGGATATCTGCAAAAACATCCGTAACCACTCGGAACTGGCGCACCTGCCGGTGATCTTCCTGACTGCCCGCGCCTCGGAGACCGACCGCATCGTGGGCCTCGAACTCGGCGCAAACGACTACATCGTGAAGCCATTCTTCGTGCGCGAACTCATCGCCCGCGTGAAGATTCAGTTCCGATCCCAGGCCGCGCCGCCGCGCACCATGAAATCCGGGGGCCTTGAGTTGGACCGCACCAGTTGCGCGGTCACGCTGAATGGCACGGATCTCACCTTGACAGCAACGGAGTTCCGCCTGCTCGAATTCCTCATGAGCCGCCCGGGAGTGGTGTTCAACCGCGAGCAACTCCTCGATTCGGTCTGGGGCCATGACCGCGCGGTCACCGACCGCACTGTGGACGTCTACATCCTGCGCCTGCGCCAAAAGGTGGAGGCAGACCCTGCCAACCCCACCTACATCCGGAGTGTGCGCGGCTTCGGCTATTGCTTCCGTGAGGCGGCGGTGGAAGAGACGCAGCCCGTTAGTTAATCACGCGACCGTGGCACTGTGCTAACCTGTGGCGGATTGGCACCCATGTCCACTAATATTTCCATTCAGCCGGCCACAAGCGAAGACGCCGGGATTATTCTCGATTTCATCTCGCAACTGGCAGACTACGAAAAGCTCACCCATCAAGTGACCGCAACCGAAGAGGCACTCCGCGAGTCCCTCTTCGGCGTCCGTCCCTACGCCGAATGCATAATCGCCCGCTACAACGGCCAGCCTGCCGGGTTTGCGCTCTTCTTCCACAACTACTCGACATTCCTTGCCCAGCCGGGAATCTACCTGGAAGACCTGTTCGTCATCCCGGCGCTGCGCGGCCATGGCATCGGCAAAGCCCTGCTCACCAATCTCGCTGGAATCGCGCACGACCGCGGCTGCGGACGGCTGGAGTGGAGCGTCCTCGATTGGAACACACCCGCGCAGGAATTCTACAAGAAGCTCGGGGCGGAGCCGATGGATGAGTGGACGGTCAACCGCATGACAGCCGATGCCATCGCGCGGCTCGCAGGCAAGTAACCTCGGAATCTGGAGCCGCGTAGCCTTTCTGTAACACAGTTAACACTGTTAACCGTCCAATCTTCCATCCTGGGCCTGGTTTTCATGGCTGAGACCCTTGTATCCGCCTATAGGTTTGGTGATACAATTTGGTGACACCGGAAGTAGAAAACAACATGAGTGTCAGGAATTTGCCCTACAGGGCTTAAGGAAGAATCGATGGAGAAGCTGGCACAAAACATCCAGGAAGCTTTTCTAAACAATGCGCGCAAAGATAAGATCTTTCTCACGATCTATCTGATGAGCGGAGTCAAACTCTCCGGCCGCATCAAGAGCTTCGATAAATACTCCGTCATCCTCGAATCGAACAACCAGGAACAGCTGATCTTCAAGCACGCGATCTCTACCGTCGTCGTGTCCCGCCCTCATAGCGGGAGCTCTTCTGGACCGCACGGGATGCCGGGAATAGCAACGGCTCCGCCTGCACATGCAGCGGCAGCGTCGACTGAGTCGACGGAGGCATAATACACGGCCTCGGATAAAGCAGTTGAGTCAGCTATTCTCGTAGGCGTTGAAATCCGCGGGCGCATGTCGGCAAAGCGTCCGACGGAGTCTGACACGTTTGATTACACTCCTGAGGAATCACTGGAAGAGCTTCGCGTTCTTGCCAGAAGCGCGGGAGCTCGCGTCATCGACGCCGTCTCACAGTCCCGCATCGCTCCAGACTCGGCCACGCTCATCGGAGCCGGCAAGTTAGAGGAGTTGTGCGCCCAGGTAAAGGCACAAAATGCCGATGTTGTGCTGTTCGACGAAGACCTGTCTCCCACCCAACAACGTAACCTGGAGCGTGCCCTGCAGGTTAAAGTAGTCGACCGCACCCAACTCATCCTAGACATCTTCGCCAGCCGCGCCCGCACGCGCGAAGGTCAACTGCAAGTGGAACTGGCCCAACTCCAATACATGCTGCCCCGCCTCGCCGGACGTGGAATCTCCATGACCCGCCAGGGCGGTGGCATCGGAACCCGCGGTCCTGGCGAAACGCAGCTCGAAAGCGATCGCCGCCGCATCAACAAACGGGTGGCCCGGCTCAAGGAAGACATCGAAAACGTCCGTGGCTCGCGCAAAGTGCAGCGCCGCCTGCGCCAGGCCGTTCCGCTGGCGACCGTCGCACTGGTGGGCTACACCAACGCCGGGAAATCCACGTTGTTCAACCGCCTCACGGGAGCCGGCGTACTCGCCGACGCGAAGATGTTCGCCACGCTCGACCCAACCGTTCGCGCCATCACTCTTCCCTCCAATCGCCGGGTCCTGATGAGCGACACGGTGGGCTTCATCCGCAGCCTTCCCACGACTCTGGTAAACGCCTTCCGCGCCACGCTCGAAGAGGTAGTGGAAGCGTCCGTGCTGCTCCATGTGATCGACGCATCTTCGCACCACGCCGCCCAGCAGACGGCTCACGTGCGTTCGGTGCTCGAAGAGATCGGCGCCGACGCAACGCGTCAGGTGCTGGTGTGGAACAAGATGGACCAGATCGATCTGAGCGAATTGCCAGCCGGCGTGGTTCCGGTCTCGGCGCTCAAGGGAACCGGTTTTGACGGCCTGCTCGCAGCCATCGACCGCGCCCTGCCCAACGACCCAGTCTCGCTCGCGCACTTCCGATTGCCTGTCGCCGACGGCGCGTCACTGCATGTGCTCCATCAATACGGCAAGGTTCTCAATCAGGAGTTCGGGGAAGAGTTCTGCGAAGTAAAGGCCGAGGTGCCAGAGTCGATTCAGAAGCGACTGGCGCAGTTCGTGATCGAGGCAGGAGACTAATCTTCAATTCCGGCGGCGAGATTATTGCCTTGGGATAACTTCGTCAAAGCGCTCCGCTGTTACAAAGTTCTTCGACCACAGTTCAATCTCCTCAGCTTGCGCGGTCTTCAAGCGCCGTTCGGCCCACCGGGGTATCCGTCCGAATTTGACAAGCAATTGTCCACGCAGCACTTTCGCCATGCCGAAGGATTCGCCCTTGGCTATGCCTTCGGCCATGCCCGCAGCCACTCCTTTGGCCGTAGCCTCCTCGTACCATTCCTGGAGAAAGACGTTATTTTGAAACTGAGCTCGTAATGATCCCATTGCCTTCATCTCCATTCTCAACTTTTTGGACATGTTGCGCAAGCCGGATAGCAGGGCCATTTGCGTCAGAATCCGCTCTCGCTCGGCTTCGTCGAGTGATACTACTCGCCTCGCGATCTCGGGAAGTCTGGCATCACCGCCGCGTGCCAGCATAGCGAGCGCCCAATCGGCAGGACAGTGGCTAGCGAGAAGCTGGGATGCGTCCAAATCCCGAATATCGAGGAGCCGGAACGAAACTTGAGTCCCGCCCACATCCACCTCCGGCTTCATGCGCATCTTCGGACTCCCCACGTACAAAACCGTTTGCCGGACCCTTCGCCGGTATCGCTGCCCGATCAACAAAGCATAGATCCCCATTCGATAAGGCATGTTCCTGTCATTGCCCGTCTGGAATTCAAAATGGAAGACGCTGCCATCCGCAAGCAGCGCAACCAGATCGGCCCTTCGCTCCATCACTCGCGGAAATTCCACGTTCAAAAACTCACGAATCGCAGCGCCACCGGTCAGCTCAGTCAACAGCTGCGGCTGGTCGACCTGAAACAGGTCTTTCAGCACCCGGTCAATCGCGAACGCTTCCCTCGCCGGCATGGTAAAGAATACAGTGCGCGGACGGTCCACCGAATCTCACCACCCCAAAGAAAAAAACGGCGTGCCCTGCTTTCGGCGATAATGAGAACACACTCCTTATGGATTTTAAGGATCAGGTTAAAGAATCCGCCGACATCGTTCGAGTCATCGGTGAATATGTGCGCCTGAAGAAAATGGGCCCCAGCTACAAGGGCCTGTGCCCGTTTCACAACGAAAAGACTCCGTCCTTCAACGTCCATCCCGGCGAACAGTTTTTCAAGTGCTTCGGCTGCGGCATCGGCGGTGACATCTTCAAGTTCATTCAGGAAATCGAGCATGTCAGCTTCTACGAGGCTCTGAAACTGATTGCCGACCGCAACGGCATTCCCATGCCTCAGCGCTCCCAATACGTCGATCCAGACGCGAAGGCCCGCGGCTCCATTGAGGACATGAACAACCTCGCGGCAAAGCTGTTCAAGAACAACCTGATCGGCACGCATGGGGCAGACGCCCGCGCCTACCTCACCAAGCGCGGCTTAAGTTGGGAGATGGTGGAGCAGTTCGGACTCGGCCTCTCTGACCGCGCCAACGGCCTGCTCAAACTGCTGCGCCAGGAGGGCTTCAGCAACGAGCAACTTGAGCAATCAGGACTCATCAGCCGCCGCGAAAGCGATGGCAGCCTCTTCGACAAGTTCCGCGGACGCCTGATGTTCCCTATTCATAACGAATCGGGCAAGATCATCGCCTTCGGCGGCCGGGCCATGGCGGAAGGCGACGAGCCCAAGTATCTCAACTCGCCCGGCACCGCGCTTTACGAAAAGAGTTCCGTTCTCTACAACCTCAACCGCGCCCGAAATGCCGCCCGCAAGCTCGAACGGATGGTACTGGTGGAAGGCTACATGGACGTGATCGGAGTCTTCTCGGCCGGAGTCGAGGAGGTGGTGGCGAGTTGCGGCACCGCGCTCACCATCAAGCAGGTCCGCGCCATGAAACGATATGCGGACCGCATAGTCGTCAATTTCGATCCCGATCCCGCCGGCCGCAATGCAACAGAGAAATCCATCCTCATCATGCTCGAAGAAGGCGTAGAAGTCTCCGTGCTCGAACTCGAAGACGGTCTCGATCCCGACGAGTACGTGAAGGAATTCGGCGCCGACACATACCGCGCGAAGCTGGAACATGCCGGCAACTATTTTTACTGGCTGGCCGACCGCGCCCGCGGCCACTTCGACATGAAGACCGGCGAAGGCAAAGTAAAAGCCTTCCAGTTCCTGCTCCCGTCCATTCAGAAGATCCCCGAGAAGATCCGCCGCGCCGCGGTCGCGAGCGACGTCGCCGGGTACCTCGGCATCGAGTCCGGCCTGGTGCTGGAAGAGTTCAAACGCTCGGCCGTGGACCGCAAGGAACACAACATGAAGCCGCCCGTGCGCGAGTTGCCGCACGCCGAAAAACTGCTGTTACGCCTGCTCGCGGCAAGTTCCGAGGTGCGGCAGGTGATACTGCCGCGCCTGACCGAAATGGGAGCGGTGGAAGGCTTTACGACGCGCAAGATTTTCGAGACCATGATCCACCTCCACGCCAGCCAGCCGGCGTTTCAATTTGCCGACCTCGAATCGCGGCTGGAGGAAAACGACCGGTCCCTAATGGCAGAGCTCGTTTTTGCCGATGAAATAGGAAACGAAGCAGTTTTGATGCAGCAGGCCGAGAGCTTCCTGAAGCGAATGGAGGAAGATGCGCATCGAGGCCGGTTGGCCGGTATCAAGGCCCAAATAAAGGCCGCGGAAAGAGCCGGAAACATGGGCGAAGCAATCCGCCTGATGGCAGAGTACGAGCAATTGGAGCGGAGTGCAAGAAAAGGACACGGTGGTCGATAAGAGTTCTGGTACCGACTCGTGTTATAAAATCTTATGAGTACTGGTTTTGGGGTTCCGGTGGCAAGAGAAGAGAAATTCGGCCGGCTGAAGAATCTCATCGACACAGGTAAAGAGAAGGGTTTTGTCTTGTACGACGAAGTCAACGAGCTGCTCCCAGACGATATGTCGACCGGCCCAGATCTAGATGATCTGCTGGCTGATCTTGATACGTCAGGTGTGGAGATCCTCGAAGAGCCCAAAATCGACTTCGAAAAAAAGGCTGACGAACCAGAGGATTTTAACGACCTCGACCTTCCCCAGGATCTCACCGACAAGACAAACGATCCGGTCCGCATGTATCTTCGCGAGATGGGCACAGTGCCACTGCTCACGCGCGAGGGCGAAATTGAACTGGCTCGCCGCATCGAACGCGGGCTGCACGCCGCGCAAAAATCCCTCACGCGCTCACCTCTAGTCATCCGTGAAATCCTCCAGTTGGGAGAGGACATCCAGTCTGGTGCCGCGCCCATCCGCGAAGTGCTGGTGCTGCCTGATCTCCTCGTCACCGACGAGATGATGGACGAGCAAGGCGCCGATCTGCTCCAGCGCATCGAGGAGATCGACAAGAATTACAAAAAAGCGCAGCAGTTCCGGCAGAAGATGCTTGCCATCTCGCGGGCGATGAAGCCGAAGCAGTACCGCGCCCTCCGCTGGAGCATGGCCCGCATCCTGGTTAAAATTTCCCGCACCATCCGTTCCGTTCAGTTCAGCCCGGTGATCCGCCGGCGCCTGGCAGGCCGGTTGCGCCGCGCCGTGGAAGAGTTCAAGCCGATTGAACGGGAACTGGCGCGCACGCAGCGCAAGCTGGAAGAACAGTCATCCAGCGGAGCGGTCCGTCCACCCGTATCCACGGACCTTGCAAATGGCGCTCCGCCGTCTCGCGACCTGCGTAAAGAGCTCCGCCAGTTGAGCCAGCACTTGCAGCAGCTCGAAGAGGAGTGCGGTGCTACGGCAACCGATCTCCGGCGCACGCTCCAGATCGTTGACAAGGGCGAGATGGAAGCCGAAACGGCCAAGAAGCAGCTGATTGAGGCCAATCTGCGGCTGGTGGTCTCCATCGCCAAAAGGTATACCAATCGCGGTCTTCAGTTCCTCGATCTGATCCAGGAAGGCAACATCGGCCTCATGAAGGCTGTCGATAAATTCGACTATCTTCGCGGCTACAAGTTTTCAACCTACGCCACCTGGTGGGTACGCCAGGCCATCACGCGCGCCATCGCCGATCAGGCTCGCACCATCCGCATTCCGGTGCACATGATCGAAACCATCAACAAGCTGGTCCGCACGCAGCGGTTGATGCAGCAGGAACTGGGGCGCGAACCTACTACGGAAGAACTGGCCAAGAAACTCGAACTGCCTGTCGGCAAGGTCCGCAAAGTGATGCGGATTGCCCAGGAACCAATTTCGCTCGAAACTCCGGTAGGCGAAGAAGAAGAGTCGCACCTGGGCGATTTCATCGTCGACCGCCGCGTGGTTTCCCCCTCGGAAGCCGTGATCAACCTCAACCTTCGGGAGCAGACGGCTGAGGTACTAAAGAGCCTGAGCCCGCGCGAAGAGAAGATCATCAAAATGCGCTTCGGCCTGCAGGATGGCAGCGAGCACACGCTCGAAGAGGTCGGCCAGCATTTCGCCGTCACTCGCGAAAGAATCCGCCAGATCGAAGCCAAAGCGCTGCGTAAGCTCCGGCACCCCAGCCGCAGCCACCGCCTGCGTGCGTTCCTCGATACCTCCGTTCACGAATAGGGCACTCGCAAAAAAAGTTTGCGCAGGTTGCAAAATCGGCCAGCGGATTTCGCCTATTACTTTGAGGGCTATTTTTGTATCCAAACTCAAATCAATAGGCGGAGGCTTGCAGTGAGATCGATTCGTGTTCTACTAGCACTGAGTATTTTGGCGGCAGCATGCTATGGAGCTGCCATTTCGTTTCCGGGAGTAACTTTCGTCATCAATGGCACGAACGGCTCCGGTATTTCTTTTACCTACAACGGCACGCTGACCCAGAACGATACAATCGCCTTTTCAACCAGCGGACTTCCCTGCCTCCAGACAGGTGGGGGCTACTGCACCAACCCGGCCGGCGTGGTGGTGACTCCTGGCGGAGGTTGGCCTGCTGGCTCCGCAAATAACTTTTCCGGCTCATTTGGCGGCTTCAGTGGCAGCTACACATACGGCGCGATCCTGATGTCGATTCCTGGCGTTGGCACCAAGCAGGTGTTTCCGGCCTCGGCCGCAAATGGCGCGGGCAGTTCTACTCCGCCATCGACGCTGAATCTGCCGGCCACCCCCTTGAGTGCGTTGGGATTTAGCACTTTTTCCGTCACCAATCCGACCATTACCTTCTATTTTGCTGACGACCTGTACTCCGATAACACTGGGTCCGTCACGCTGACGCAGGCCACCGGTAGCGTTCCGGCAACTCCGGTTCCGGCCTCCTGGATTCTGATCGTCTGCGGTCTGGTTCTGCTCGGCCTGCTGGCTCCCCGCCTGCGTAAAGCCTGAACGCTCCGCGACGCACGTCGCGGCAGTAATTAATAAGCCTCGCCGGGGATGTAGCTTGCTGCGTCCCCCAACCGACGCCTCTTCAAATGATCAATTAGCAAGACGGCGCAGATTGCTATAATCGTCTTCTCACAAAACCATGCGCCTAACAAACGTCCTGGTGAGCGCCGTTGCCCTCCTGGATCAATTCATCCCCTCCGTCGCTCCCAAAGCAGAGGAGCAGCCCCTTGGCTAATCGGATTCTCAAGACCGCCCTTATCGGCCAGGGCTTCATGGGCCGCGCCCACTCCAACGCGTATCACCAGGTGAAGCACTTCTTCGACCTGCCCTTTGAAATCGAACGTACCATCATCTGCGGCCGCAATCAGGCAACTCTCGACCAGATGGCCGCCACCTGGGGCTGGAATGAAACCGCAACCGACTGGCGCACGCTGATCGAGCGGAAAGACATCGACATCATCGACATTGCCACGCCCAATTCGCTCCACGCCGAAATCGCAATCGCCGCCGCCGAAGCCGGCAAAATCGTCTTCTGCGAAAAACCCCTGGCTCTCACCGAAGCCGAAGGCGAGCGCATGGCCGCGGCCGCAAAGCACGTGCCCAACATGGTGTGGTTCAATTACCGCCGCGTACCCGCCATCGCCTACACGCGCCGCCTGATCGAGGAAGATCGCCTCGGACGCATCTACCACTACCGCGCCACCTATCTGCAGGAGTGGGGTACCGATCCAACCCGTCCGCCCAGCTGGAAGACTCAGAAGGCGGTCGCCGGGTCCGGCGTGCTGGGCGATCTACTCAGTCACGTGGTGGATACGGCTCTCTATTTGAACGGCGACATCAAAGCGGTCTCTGCCATGCAACAGACCTTCGCCGAAGGCCGCGACATTGACGATGCCGCGCTCGTGCTGGTGCGCTTCGCCAACGGCAGCATCGGTTCATTCGAAGCCACTCGCTATGCCACCGGCTGCAAGAACGCCAACCGCTATGAGATCCACGGCGCAAAAGGCATGGCCGCCTTCCATCTCGAAAACCTGAATCACCTGCAGTTTCTCGATGCCACCGAACCACGCAACCTGCACGGCATCCGCAACATGCTGGTGACCGGCCCGGACCACCCATTTTCTGGAAACTTCTGGAAACCAGGGCACGTCATCGGTTATGAGCACACATTTATCGCGGCGCTGGGAGAATTCCTGCGCGCCTTGGCGGACGGCCAGCCGTTTCATCCCAATTTCGATGATGCCCAGCGCGTGCAGCGTGTGTTGGCGGCAATCGAAAAGGCGTCGCAAACAGAGCGCTGGATTGAGTTACTGTAGGAGATACTATGTTCACTTGGATCTGTCCGCAATGCGGGCGTGAAGTTCTGCCATCGCAGAGTGAGTGCCCGGCTTGCGCCGAAAGGGCCGCTCAGGCCGCTGCTCCACCGGTTGCTGCGCCACCTCCGGCAGCCCCCGTGCAACAACCACAGTACGCACCACCTCCACAGCAGCAGTACGCACCACCTCCGCAGCAACAGTACGCACCTCCGCCGCAACAGCAATGGGCTCCGCCACCGCAACAGCAGTATGCGCCACCGCCCCAACAGTACGGGCCGCCCCCGGTGCAATACGGACCGCCTCCCTCCAAGGGACTTCCCTCATGGGCGGTGACAATCCTGGTCGCGGCCGGACTCCTCGGAGTCGGCGCGCTGGCCTACAAGTTCCTGCTGACGAACAAATCGGCATCTGACGACACAGAGGTCGTCGCAGATAAGTCCACCAAGACCAAAAAGGCTCCATCGGACAAAGTGCATCCCTACGCCAAGCACTTGGAACTGGCGGGCGTGCGGCTTTCCGAAGATCCCAAGCAGCGCCTGATCGTCAAGGTCAATGTGATTAACCACTCCGCCGCCGACATGTCGGGACTGAAGCTGACCGTATACCTGAAGACAAAAGGCGGCGGCAAGACTCTGGCGGAAGTCCCCATGACCGTGCCCGATCTTGGCCCGCTCGAATCGAAGGACGTCACCGCAACCGTCCCAACCAAGCTGCGCGCCTATGAACTGCCCGACTGGCAGTTCCTGGAGACCAGCTTCGACATCACGGCGCCCTAAGCCGCATACCGGGCGCCGGCCCCTGTAGACTGGTTGCATGCAACTCCAGCGGGCTTTCCTGGCGACAGCAGTAGTTTGCCTCCCCCTCGCCATCACAGCGCAATCCTGGCGAGGCTGGGACGATTATCACGCCCTCATCTGGAGTGTCGGCAGTCCGCATAGCGAGGCGTGGTTCGAGCGACTGCGCCAGATTCAAATCGATGGCGCGCCGTGTCCCCGAGGCGAAAGTGCACAGCCCATGATCCGTAGCGGGATGAACTTCTATGCCGAGAACCTCGTCCCTGAGCTCGGATTCCTGAACAACCGGGCCCCGATCTACCAGGCCGATTGGAACGGCTACACCGCGACGCAGCATAAGCAGTATCTCACTCGCAAGCCATGTTTCCACGATCCGGCTTTTCTCGAAAACATTCGCCCCGCGCTGGAGGCAAATGTCCGCCAGAATGCGGGCCTCAAGCCGCTGCTGTACGATTTGCGCGATGAGCTCTCCATCAACACCCTCGCCAATCCAATGGATTACTGCTTCTGCCCGCACTCGCTCAAAGCCTTCCGTGCATGGGCGCGGGCACGCTACGGCACGCTCGACGCACTCAACGCCGAATGGGACACGAAGGCCTCCTCGTGGGACGAAGTCACACCGCTGACGACCTACGAAATCAAAGCCAACGAGAAGCAGGCACTGGCAGCGGGCCGCCCTGAGAACTTCGCCCCGTGGGCCGACCACCGCGAGTTCATGGACCAGACCTGGGCCGCAACGCTGGGCAGACTTCGCGACATCGTCCATGCCGTCGACCCCGCAACACCAGTCGGCTTGGAGGGCTTGCAAATGCCCAGCGCCTGGGGCGGCTACGACCTGTGGCGACTTTCGCGGGTAGTCGATTGGGTCGAGCCCTACGACATCGCCAACAGCCGCGCGATCTTCCGGTCGTTCATGCCGGCCCATGCGCCGATCCTCTCCACCAGTTTCGAAACGGACGCCAGCGCCATGCGTGCCAAACTGTGGCGACTGCTGCTCGAAGGCGATCGCGGCGTGATCTTCTGGGACGACAACAAGAACCGCGCCATCGATCTCGCGGCGCCCGGCCTGCCGCTTACGGATCGGGGCAAGGCGATCAGTTCGGTGCTTGCCGAGATCAAGCCGCTCGCCAGGAAGCTGATGTCGTTTACGCCGCAGGACGACCGAATCGCAATCCACTACTCACAAGCCTCCATCCGCGCGCATTGGATGTTCGACTCCCGCGAAGACGGCAAGACCTGGCCGCGGCGATTCTCATCCTACGAGGCCACGCACTCGCGCTACAGCCAGGCCCGCGACGCCACGGTGCGCATTGTCGAAGACCTCGGCCTCCATTCAACGTTCGTGAGCTATGAGCAAATCGAAAAAGGCGAATTGATCTCGGGCCGCTACAAAGTGCTCCTGCTGCCGCAATCGGTAGCGATCTCCGCAGCCGAAAAGAAGGCGATCGAGGCGTTCGTCAACTCGGGCGGCGTTGTCATCGCCGACAACATGACCGCCACCATGGACGAGCACGGCAAGCGGCTCGCCAAAGGGCAGCTCGACGAGATGTTCCGCAATCACCCCGACAAAGCGACCTACCTCAACCAACCCCCGCAGAAAAGCCAGTTCGCGAATATTTTCAAACGTGCCGGAATCGTGCCCGGCGCCGCCCCCATCCCCGGCACGCGCCAGTGGCGATATAAGCAGGGCCAATCCGAATTCCTGGCCATCATGCGAAACCAGAAATCGCCGGACACTACCGTCACCGTCGAATTGTTCAAGCCGGCCAAAGTACGAAACCTACGCTCCGGCGAAGACTACGGAACAACGAAGCGCATCACTGCGACACTCGACTCTTCCAGCCCAATCATTCTGGTGTTGCACCAGTAGGGCCCATTACCGCATAGCCGCGCGCTGCTCGTCGGAATACCGGCACGTCGCCGGTGCATCGAACCGCTTCAAATTCACCCGCGCGTCAAATTGGCAGGGGTCCGCCTTCAACGCCGCCTCGAAGTCCACTCGCGCTGCCTCCGCCTGCCCCATCGCCATCAACGCGACTCCCCGATTGTTCAACGCCCTGGCATCGCCGGGCTTCAACGCCAGCGCCCTGCCGAACGCCCCGAACGCCTCCAGGTACTTGCCGCCCTGCAAGTAGATCCGGCCCGTCTCCGAATAGACCGCCGGATTTTCGGGCTCCAACTGTCCCGCCTCTTCCATCAGCCGCAGCCCTTCGGCGGACGCCACCACACGCGACAGCATCAAGCGCGGCCGGACCTTCTTCGGCCCCTCACGCAGTGCCTCAACCCACAGCGACTCCTCGCTGCCCCACACTGTCACGCGCCAGATTGCAAAACAGGCCAGCACCGCCACAATCACGAACGGCTTCCACCGGACCAGAAAAATCGCGGCCGCCGCGCACAACGCAATCATCGGCAGGTACATACGCCGGTCGGCCGCAAGATCGGCCGCGGGAAAAATGGAAGAACTCGGCAGCAGCAACACCAGCGCCCCGAAGATCCAGAAACGGTGCTTCCAGCGCCAGGCCAAGGCCAGCAGACCAAACAACAACAGCCAGGCCAGCCATGCCCACTGCCGGTCTATCTCAGGATCCACCGAAAATCCCCACGGCACCACGAACAACCGCAGATACCGCAGAATCACCACCCCCTGCGCCAGCAGATAACTCGCCGGCGTAGCGCCCGCATCGAAGCCAGACCCCGCCCCCACAATCGCCCTGGTCGCCGCGATCACGCGCAGACCGGCCACCAGCGACAATCCACACATCGCCGCCAGTTGCCGCCACCGCGCGCGCGCCTCTGGCAACAGCGCCAGGAACAGCGGAAACGCCACGCACTCCTCTTTCGCCAATAGCGCCGGGACAAAACACAGCACCGTGAGCCAGTGTTTGCCCATCAGCCAGCTACGCAGCCCAAGCAGGCAGAACAGCGTCGCCAGCATGCCGCTGCGGGCGAAGATGTAGATCACGGCCTCGCTTTGCAGCGGGTGCACGGCAAACAACAATGCGGCCGCAAAGGCCGTCCCCCGAGGCAGCAACCGGCACAGAACGTCCAGCAACAACAAACAGCAGGCCACGTGAATCGCAAGATTCAGGGCGTGGTATCCCCAGGCGGCCTTACCCCCCGCCTGAAAGTTCATCCAAAAGGTAAAGTACGTCAAGGGACGCGTCTGCAGCGGGGACCACACCTCCAGCCACCCCGAGGCCGAAGTCAGCGCCGGATCGGCAAAAATCGCGTAGTCGTCGTATTGGAATGGCCCTGCGATCGCCCCGCCAAATGCAACCAGCGCCGCAATCGCAACAAGAATCTTTTCGCGCAATGTTACTATGTTAATTCACACGCATATACGGATGCCGCAATCACCCAAACGCCCGAAAACCGCCGGGGAACGCCGCGCGCGTATCGAGACTATTCTCAAGGTGCTCGATGAGCGCTACCCCAACGTGGTCTGCGCCCTGCATCACGAAAACGCCTGGCAGCTTTTGGCGGCAACCATCCTCTCCGCGCAGTGCACTGACGTCCTGGTGAACAAGGTCACTCCCGGCCTCTTCCGCAAGTACCCGCTCATCGAAGACTTCGCCAATGTCAGCCACGCCGAACTGGCCAACGATATTCGCTCCACCGGCTTCTTCAACAACAAAGCCAAGTCCCTCATCGGTGCAGCCCAGACCCTCCTGCGCGACTTCGGCGGCGAAGTCCCAACTAACATGGAGCAGTTGCTCACCGTCCCCGGCGCGGCCCGCAAGACCGCCAACGTCGTCCTCGGCTCGGGCTTCGGCATCGCCGCCGGAGTGGTGGTCGATACCCACGTGCAGCGCATCGCCACGCGGCTCGACCTCACCAAACAGAACACTCCCGAAAAGATCGAAAAGGATCTGATGAAGATCATCCCGCAGGACCGCTGGATTCTCTTCTCGCACCAGATCATCCATCACGGCCGCTCCCTCTGCCCGGCCCGAAAACCGAAATGCAGCGAATGCCCGCTCGATTCCGTCTGCTACGCGAAAGACAAGAGTTACTAGTATGCGCCTACGATTTCTACTCCTCTCTTTGTTGGTTTCCCTCTCCGGCTGCGTGACCATCCCCGATAGTTACGCGCCGCCCATTCAGCGCAAACCGCTCGACATCATTGAGCCCTCCGGCGCCAAGTTCTTCCTGCGCATGGGGGAAGCCATCACCTCCAACAACATCGTCGGCGATATCAGTGAATCGATCGAAAGCGGCTCCTGGCGCTGGACCAAACGCAAACCCACCATGCGCTTCCAGTTGAAGCACACCGATAAACAGAAGTTCAAAGCGGATCTCTCCATCGCCGGCCTGACCTTCAAAGAGACCGGCCCGGTCACCATCACCTTCGTCGTCAACGAGCATGAACTGGCCAAGGTCACCTACGACAAAGCCGGCCACCAGCCCTTCGAAAAAGACGTCCCCGCCGAATGGCTGCACGCCGTTGGCGACAACATCGTCTCCATGGAGATCGATAAGATGTGGACCTCGCCCTCCGATGGCGCGCAGCTCGGCTACATCCTCGCCAGCGCTGGATTCCTGGAGTAAATGGCGCAGGTCATCTACATCGTTTTCGGCGCGCTGCTGACCGTTGCGGCCGCGCTCTCCTGCGGAGCCTTCCTGCTGGCCCGCATCAACGCCACGCTGTACCGCCACGAACGTATCTACTTCAGCTTCGTCACCGGCTCCGCAATTCTCAGCATGCTGGTGTTCGCACTCGCCGCAACCGGTCTGGCCCGCAAGGGAGTCATCATCGGGCTCGGCCTCGCGTTAGTTGGCGCCGCGCTGTACAAGGGCCTCTACAAAGTCCCAGGCGAGGCCTTTGCGCCCCTGGCGAAACCTGCGAAATGGATCTTCCTCGCCGCCTTCACCGTCTACAGCGCCCTCTACCTGGCCAACGCCATGGCGCCCGAGATCAGTCCCGATGGCACCACTTATCACTTAGGCCTGGTAGCCCGCTACTATCGCGATCACGGCTTCACCCGCATCACCAACAACATGTACGCCGCCCTCTCGCAGGGCATGGAGATGCTGTTCCTGTTCGCCTTCTCCATAGGCCGCCACTCGGCCGCGGCGATGGTGCATTGCGCCTTCCTGACCGCAATGCCGCTCGGACTGCTGAGCTTCGCCCGCCGCTTCGGAATCGTCAACGCCGGAGTCTCGGCCGCGCTGCTCTTCTTCTGCTCCCCCATCGTCGGCATTGATGGCATCTCCGCATACAACGACGTCGCCACAGCCTGCCTACTCTTCTCCGTCTTCTACCTGCTGCATATTTGGGATCGCACGCGCGAACACAAACTGCTCATCGCGGTCGGGGTCCTCGCCGGCTTCGCATTTGGAGTCAAATACACGGCGGTCCTCGCCATCCCGTACGCCTTGGGCTTCGTTCTCTGGCGCGAACGCCGCATCAAGCCCGCGCTGATCGTCGCTCTCTGCGCCGCGATCTTCGTTGCACCGTGGATGATCAAGAATACTGTCGTGATGGGCAACCCGCTCGCGCCCTTCTTCAACCGGCTCTTCCCCAATCCGTTCATCCACATTCAGTTCGAGCAGGACTACGTGAAGTTGATGTCGACCTTCAACGACGTTCCCTACTCGCGCATCCCGCTCGAAACGACAACCAAGGGCGGCGCACTGGGCGGCCTCATCGGCCCCATTTTCCTGCTCTCCCCGCTTGCCCTGGTGAGCCTTCGCACCAGCCTGGGCCGCCGCGTGCTCTTCGCCTTCGCCTTCTTCGGCAGCGTCTATTACGGCAATATCGGCAGCCGCTTCCTCATCCCTTCCCTGCCCTTCCTCTCACTGGCAATGGCCATGGCCGTGCCTGACTGGCGCGCCGCCGGCCTCGTCTTCGCAGTCATCCAGGCAGTGCTTTCCTGGCCCACCGTGATCCCAAACTACTCCGACAAAACCGCCTGGCGGCTCGAACGGGTCGTCTGGAAGATCGCCCTCCGACTGCGCCCCGAAGAGGACTACCTGCGCGACCACTCCATCGCCTACCTCATCACTCGCGAAGTGGACCGCCTCGTCCCCAAGGACAAAAAGGTGCTGGTCTTCACTGACCTCCCCTACGCCTACACCAATCGCGAAGTGGTCGTCGCCTATCAATCGGCACTCGGCGAAAACCTGATCGATCACCTCTACTGCGCCCTGATTCACGAGCGCACACCCATCGGCCGCGACCGCTTCAAGTTCAAGCCGCAAAAACTGCGCAAGGTACGGGTGGTTCAGACCGCAACCGCCAACATCGACCTGTGGAACGTCGCCGAATTCCGAGTGCTGCGCAACGGCAAGGAACTCCCCCGCGCGGCCAATTGGAAGCTGCGCGCGCGCCCCAATCCGTGGGAGGTCCAGATGGCCTTCGATAACAGCCCCATCACCAGATGGCGCAGCCACGAAGGCGCCAAGCCGGGCATGTTCCTCGAAGTAGAATTCCCGCAAGAGGAAGAAATCGACGAAGTGCTTCTCGAAACCTCGCGCGACCAATACAAGATCCGCATGCGCCTGGAAGACGGCAATGGCAACGTGCTGGTCCCCGAACCCGAAGCCTCCGAGATCCCCGTCCCGCTCGGACTGCGCCGCGCCGCCATCGATGAGATCGTGCTGAGCGGCTTCGACTACATGGCAGTATGGGATAACGACTTCGGCGCCGAAGACTACCGCAAGAACGCCGAGATATGGGGCATCCGCGAAATCTCGCGCCGCGGCGCGATCCGGCTGTACCAGCTGCTGGGCAGCAACTACGAGGCAACAATGAAATGAGCAGATTATTCTTAGGCGTGGATGGCGGACAGTCCAGCACCACCGCCATGGTCGGCGACGAAACCGGCCGCATCGTCGGCTTCGGCCGCGGCAGTGAGTGCAATCACGTGAAAGGTCCCGAAGGCCGCACCAAGTTCATCAACGCGATCAACGGCTGCATCGGACTCACCGGCTTTCAAGGCGCACAGTTTGAAGCGGCGTTCCTCGGCTTCAGCGGCGGACCTGTCGACAAAGAACAGTTGCTGCGTGAGATGATCAACGTCACTGGCCCCATGACCGTCACCCACGACGGCGCCATCGCACTCACCGGCGCAACGGCTGGTGAGCCCGGCATCATCATGATCGCCGGCACTGGCAGCTTCTGCTACGGACGCAACGCCGAAGGGCGCACCGCGCGCGCGGGAGGCTGGGGCTACATCTTCGGAGACGAAGGCGGCGGTTACGATATCACCCGCCAGGCTCTGCGTGCCGCCCTGCGCTATGAGGAAGGTTGGGGCCCGCCGACAGTGCTCCTGCTGATGCTTCTCGAAGCCACCGGCGAAAAGACCGCCAACGATCTGATGCATCGCTTCTACACCGTCGATTACCCTCGCCCAAGAATCGCGTCGTATTCGAAGCTGGTCGACGAAGCCTGCCAGAATGGCGATGCCGTCGCACGCAGTGTGCTGCAAGCCGCCGCGCAACAACTGGCAGGCTTCACCTCGGCAATTCGCGGTCAGCTGTTCAAGCCCGGCGACGCAGCGTTTATCGCCTACATCGGCGGCGTCTATCGCAGTGACTTTCTGCGCGAGACATTCCGCATGCTGGTAGAACTCGAAGATGGCAACGTAGTCGGTTCGCCGAAATTAGGTCCCGCCGCGGGCGCGCTCATCGAAGCCTACCGCTCCGCCGGCCTCAACCCCACACTTACAAATTTACCGGAGTCAGAAAAATGATTTGGAAAGCTAATAAACACCACAAGGTGGGACAGGCGGTTTCGCCTGTCATCTGCCTCGTCCTACTCCTGAGCTCCACCCTCCAAGCCGCCGACCCCAACTGGTCCGCCATCGAACCCGTCGCGCTCGACCTCCTCCAGCAATACATCCGCATCGATTCCGTCAACCCGCCGGTCGATTCCCGCCGCCCCGCCGCTTTCTTCAAAGCCGAACTCGAAAAGGTCGGCCTCCACCCCAAACTCCTCGGCAACTCCCCCGAGCACATGAACATGATCGTGCGCCTCGAAGGCCGCGACCGCACCAAAAAGCCGCTCATGATCCTCAACCACTTTGACGTCGTACCAGTCGACGCCAAGGCCTGGTCCATGAATCCATTTGGAGCCGAAATCAAAGACGGCATGATCTGGGGCCGCGGCGCGCTCGACATGAAGGGCATCTCCATCATGCACCTCGTCTCGCTGGTCACCATGAAGCGCCTCGGCATTGTGCCCTCGCGCGACATCATCATGGTCACCACCTGCGACGAAGAGACCAACGGCACCAACGGCATCCGCTGGCTGATCGCCAATCACTGGAAGGAACTCGACCCCGAATGGGTCATCGACGAAGGCGGCTTCGGCACGCGCGACATCCTCGCCAAAGACAAACTCATCTTCGGCATCTCCGTCGCCGAAAAGCAGGTCACCCAGCTACGCCTGCGCGCCAAAGGCACCGCCGGACACGGCTCGCAGCCCATCCCCGATAACGCCAACGAAATCCTGCTCCGCGCCATCTACAAAGCGCTCGATCAGCCGCCCACCACCAGGCAGAATCCCGTTGTCGCCGAGATGCGCGCCACCATCGGCAGCCCCATGGCCGACAACAAATACACCGCGGCGATCCAGAAGAACACCATGTCACTGACCACGCTCACCGCCGGAGTCGGCAATCCACCCAAGGTCAACGTCATCCCCTCAAACAGCGAAGCCACCATCGATTGCCGCCTGCTCCCCGGCGTGAACTCCGCGGAGTTCATCTCTGAGGTGAAGGCCCGTATCAACGATCCCCGAGTCAGCGTGGAACTGATCAGCGCCCCCGCCGACGCCGGCGCCAGCACGACGAAGACGCCATTATTCGCCGCGATCAAACGCGCGATTCTCAACGCCAACCCAACCGCCGTGGTCACGCCGATGCTGGTCCCGCACGGGACCGACTCGGTCCAGATGCGCCTGCGCGGCGTGCCCAGCTACGGCCTCACACCGATGATTCTCGACGCCGCCACGGCAGGCACCATGCACAGCGACCAGGAACGCATTCCGGTAGCCGAGTTCTACAAAGGAATCCGCATCTTCTACGACGTGTTACGATCAGAATTATAGGGGCAACAGCCCCACATTTCTCATATGTCAAAACTATCCGTTCGCGATTTAGCTCTCAAAGACAAGCGTGTATTTATCCGCGTCGACTTCAACGTACCGCTCGCTGCGGGCGGTCAGGAGATCACCTCCGATAAACGCATCAAGGCATCTCTGCCAACCATTCAATACTGCCTCGAACAGGGCGCCGGCCTGATCCTCGCCAGCCATCTGGGCCGCCCCAAGGGCAAACCCAATCCCGAAATGAGCCTCAAGCCCGTTGCGGTGCGGCTCTCGGAACTGCTCGGCCGTCCCGTGAAGATGGCCCCCGATTGCGTAGGCGCCGAAGTGGAAGCCATGAAGCCTGCGCCGGGCGAAGTGCTACTGCTTGAAAACCTCCGCTATCATGCAGAAGAGGAAAAGAACGATCCCGAGTTTTCGAAGCAGCTCGCCGCGCTCTGCGACGTGTATGTCAATGATGCGTTCGGCTCCGCGCACCGCGCACACGCCTCCACCGAAGGCATGACCAAGTTTGTCTCCCAGGCCGCAGCCGGCCTGTTGATGGATAAGGAACTCGAGTACCTCACCAAGGCCACCAAGAATCCCGACCGCCCGTGCATCGCCATCCTCGGCGGTGCGAAAGTCTCCGACAAGATCGAAGTCATCCAGAACCTCAGCAAGTTCGTCGATAGCCTCGTCATCGGTGGCGCCATGGCTTATACGTTCCTTGCCGCCAAGGGCGAGCCCACTGGCAAGTCACTGGTTGAAGCGGACAAGATCGAACTGGCAAAGTCGCTGATGGCCTCCATGGGCGATCGCCTGCTGCTGCCCGTCGATCACATCGTCGCCTCCGAATTCAAAGCAGGCGCGGAATGCGAAGCGGTCGACACCATCCCCGAAGGCAAGATGGCGCTCGACATCGGTCCCAAGTCGATTGAACTGTTCAACGCGGTCGTAGCCAAGTCGAAGACCATCATCTGGAACGGCCCCATGGGCGTGTTCGAAATGCCTCCGTTCGATAAAGGCACCTTCGCCGTCGCCAACGCAGTAGCCAACTCGGGCGCGGTATCGGTGGTAGGCGGCGGCGATTCGGAAAAGGCAGTGAAGTCGGCCGGAGTTGCGGACAAGATCTCGCACATATCCACCGGCGGCGGCGCCTCACTCGAATTCCTCTCCGGACTCGAACTCCCCGGCGTAGCGGCCCTGACCGACAAATAGTCGAGTGCGGTCCGGCGACAGAACAACGCCGCCGGACCGCTCATCTTAAGGGCTTAAGCTAAAGCCTTCTTGCAGTACTCCACGCACTTCTTCACTTCCACCAGCGAATCCGCACCCTTGTACTCGTACTCAATGTTGGCGGGGATCTTCAGCTTCATCGTCTTCAACGTCTGCAGCACCTGCTTGATCGGTGTATCGCCTTCGCCAAACACCACATTCGCACCCTGATTCTTCTTGCGATCCTTGATGTGCAGGGTCACGATGCGCTTGTGGTTTTCCTTCAGGAAGAATACCGGATCGAAACCGGCCGCGGTGAAGTGGCCGATATCGAGGTTGATGGCGATGTACTCGCTCATGCCTGACATGGCGGCCGTGAAGTCCTCAGGTTTCGCGAACTCATTCGGCTTGATGTTGGAGTGGTTGTGCATGCCGACCCGCACCTTGGCCTTCTTCGCAAACGGATCGATGCGCTTGGCGGTCGAAACGTTGGAGCTTGCCGTGAGGGTCTTGATGCCGAGCGCCTTGGCGAACTCGAAGCCGCGCGCGATCTCTTCGTCGGTAAAGTCTTCGCGGAAGCTATAGTTGTAGGCGTAGATCTGGATCTTCGCCGCATCGAATTTGCGCCGCACTTCCTTGAACGTGTCGAGCGAAACGGTGGTGCGCCACTTGCGGATGTCCTCGCGCGTGGTGCCCTTGGTCTGCGCCGGTTCGATGTGTCCCTGCCACAATTCGACCAACGGAATATCGGCCTCTTTCAACGCCTTGATCGCCTCATCGAGCGGGCGGTCGCGGAAACTGTAGGTTTGTGCACCGATGATCACGCCACCGGTACTGCTCTTTGCCAGCGCCTCGACGGCGGGCACGGCGCCAAGCGCCATCTTCGTAAAATCTCGTCTTGAAAACATAACTGAGGACATCTTATCGCACTCCCCGATACAATATGGAATTGTTCACTCTTCCACTCATCTTTCTTGGCGCCCTGGTGCCGGCCGCGGCGGCGTGGTCCGCCGGACACTTAGCGTTGCGCAAACAGCAGATGCCGGGCGTGCTTAAATTCGCCGCCGGAGCGGCGCTGCTCAGCACCGTGATCCTGCTGCTTGGCCTCACCGGCTTCGCTGAAAAATACGCCTTCTTCGCCTTGGGACTACTGTGCCTCGCGCCGGCTTATAAAGACCTGCGCCAGCACGTTCCGTGGTGGGGCTTCGCACTGCTCTATCTGGTCTACGCTCTGACGCCGGAGATCCAGTCCGACGCCATGAACTATCATCTGGCGATTCCACAGCAAATGCTGCAAACCGGCTACCTCACCGATCATCCCGGCTTCTACGATGTGCTGCCCCAGGGTCTGGAAATGCTGTTCGCCTTTGCCATGGCGATCGGCGGGCCACCGGCGGCGAAGGTGCTGCACCTGATCTTCTTCATCGCCACCCTGCCGCTGATCTTCGCGCTGGCACGGAAACTCGAACTGCCCGAGTGGTGCGCCCCCACCGCTGCCCTGCTCTACTTCACCGCCCCGGTGTGTGCTGTGAGTGGAACCGCCGGCTACAATGACGCGGCTGAAGTATTCTTTCTTCTCGCCGCACTACTGTTGGCGGAGGAGTTCCCGCTCATCGCAGGCATCGCGGCAGGCTTCTGCTACTCCATCAAGATCTCCGGTCTGATCATCATCCCCCCAGCGATGCTTTACTATGCATGGCGTCGCGACTGGGCGAAACTGGCCTGGTTCACTGGCGGTGCGTCGCTCATGATCGCCCCGTGGATGCTGCGCGCCTATGCGATGACCGGCAACCCCTTTGCGCCCCTGTTCAACCGCTTCTTTCCGAATCCGTACTTCTACATTCTCTCGGAACAGAACATGTCGGTCTGGCTGCGTTCCTATGGCTCTGTGAAGTGGTGGGAGTTACCGCTCGAAGTGACGATCCGCGGCGCCCGACTGCAGGGCCTGATCGGACCCGCCTTCCTGGCACTGCCGGTGGCACTCCTTGCTCTGAAGCAACGCGCTGGCCGCATACTGCTGGCCGCCGTAGCCGTTCTGCTACCGATATGGCTGATGAACGCTGGAGCGCGCTTCCTGATGCCGGCACTGCCCCTACTGGCGCTGGCACTCGTGATGGTGCTGCCGAAGCGCGTGGCGTGGAGCCTCGCCATCGCTCAGGCCATACTCTGCCTGCCGCCGGTGCTCGAACTATGGACCGCCGAACATGCGTGGCGGCTGCGCGGCTTCCCCATCAAAGCCGCATTGCGGATTGAATCGGACGAGGCGTACCTGCAAGCCGCGATCCCCGAATACAACATCGCCAAAGCGATCGAGAAGGCAACTCCGCCGCAGGCGAAGATCCTCGACCTAGTGGGCCTGCCCGCACTCTACATGCAGCGCGAAGCACTCTCCGGTGCACTCTCGGCCGAAGGCTTGCGCCTGAATGAAGTCATTCTCGCGGCGATGAATACCTCAAAGGGAATGCTGTACGACCAGACCGCATCGTGGCCCGAGGCGCAAATACGCGGCATCCGCATCGAGCAACATGACGACCGTCCAGCGCCGTGGTCGATCAGCGAACTGCATTTGACCCGCGGCGACGCGCCTATCGAGCCTGAGAAATCATGGGATCTCGACGCCTCGCCCAACATCTGGGAAGCGGCGCGCGCGATGGATCGCAACTTACTCACCCCCTGGTCGACACGTGAGCCGGCGCGCGACGGAATGTACTATCAGGTCACCTTCGGCAAACCCGTATCAGTAACCGGACTTACCGTCGTGTCCCTCGCCAGCCAGCGTTCCTCGAATGCAGTGATCGAAGGCCTGGACGCGCAGGGTAACTGGAAAAAGCTTGGGATCTTCTCCGCCACTACTCCGCGCGAAGGAGTCAATCTCCGGCCAACCGCGGGAAAAACACTGAAAAAAGCCGGTGTACAATACATCGCAGTGCAATCAGCGGAAGAAGTGGGCCGGTCGTTCAAAGAGAATATTACCGATTGGGGCATGGAGCTTGCGGCGGAACCTGAGGGAATCTACCTGTTCCGCCTTAAGTAGGCCGTAAGGCGGCTTCAATCGCCTCGGCGATCTGCTTGCCATGAAACCGGCCGTTCTCAATGAAGATCTCATTGGTATGCACACCGGCCACGATCACGCCTGCCAAAAAGATTCCCTTGCGCTCGCTCTCCAGCGTATTCGGATCCGTGCGCGGACGCATGTCGCTGGTATCGAGCGGAATGCCGTGGCGCGCCATGAATTCAAAATCGGGCTTGTAGCCGGTCATGGCAAAGACGAAGTCGTTCTTGATCGTGACTTCTCCTTCGGGAGTAGCGATCGTCACCGAGTTTTCGGTGATCGCCGTTACATTCGAAGAGAAGTACGCCTTGATCTCGCCGTTCTTAATCCGGTTCTCAATATTCGGCTTGATCCAATACTTGATCGCCGGCGCCAACTGCTCCTTGCGATGCACCATCGTCACGCGGGCGCCGGTCCACCACAACTCCAATGCCGCAATCGCGGCAGAGTTCTTACCCCCGATCACCACCACGTCCTGGTTGTAGTAGGGGTGCGCCTCTTTGTAGTAGTGAATCACCTTGGGCAACTCTTCGCCCGGCACATTCAGCTTGTTCGGAATGTCGTAGTAGCCGGTGGCGAGAATCACCTTCTTCACTTCGTAGGTATGGGCGTGGTCCTGCGCATCGAGTGCGTGTACCGTGAATGCCCCGTCGGTGCCACTGATCGATTTCACCGCCTGATACTGCCGGACATCCAGCTTGTAATGTTCCGCCACGCGCCGGTAGTACTTGAGAGCCTCGGTGCGGCCAGGCTTCTCATTCAGCGACGTCATGGGGATGTCGCCGATCTCCAACAGTTCCGGCGTGGTGAAGAAAGTCATGTTGGTGGGGTAGTTATAAAGGGAGTTCACCACGCACCCCTTATCCAGCAGCACCACGCTGATGCCGCGGCGCTGCAACTCAATGCCGCAGGCGAGGCCGGTCGGCCCAGCCCCCACTACGGCAACGTCAAACGTATTCACAGCGCGCCTTCGACCGTTTTATACACGCTCTCCAACGCCGCAGGCAGTGCCGTCGCGTCCTTGCCGCCCGCTTCGGCCATATCCGGACGCCCGCCGCCCTTGCCGCCGACAGCCTGCGCCACCGCTCCGGCAATCTTGCCTGCGTGCAACTTCGCGGTCAGGTCTTTGGTAACGGCAGAGATGATCGACACGTTGCCGTCCTCCACCGAACCGAACACCACCACGCAACTCTTCCACTTGTTGCGCAGCGAATCGGCCAGCGAACGCATCTGGGCGCGATCCATTTGATCAAGCATCACAGACAGCACCTTCACGCCGTTGATCTCCCGCGCCTGCGCATCGAACGAGCCTACCAACGACTGCGCAAACTTATTCTTCAACTGCTCCAACTGCTTTTCCAGTCCCTTGGAGTGCGAGACAACCTTCTCCACCTGCTCCAGCAGATCGGTCTCCGACGAATGAACCATGTGCGCGATCTTGTTCAGCGAAGCGTTGGCCTGCTGGAAGCGCTCCAGCGCCCCAGCGCCCGTGATCGCTTCAATGCGGCGCACGCCGGCCGAGATGCTGCCTTCATAGATCACCTTGCAGATGCCGATATCGCCCGTGCGCTCCACGTGCGTACCGCCGCACAGTTCGCGGCTGAAACCGGGCACCTGCACCACGCGCACCTTCTCCGCGTACTTTTCGCCGAACAGCGCCATGGCCCCGGTGGCGATGGCATCGTCGAGTTCCATTATGTCGGTGGTCACAGGAGTATTGCGCAGCACCTGTTCATTCACCAACCGTTCCACTTCGGTGATCTCTTCAGCATCCATCGCCGTATAGTGGTTGAAGTCGAAACGCAGGCGGCCGGGCTCAACAACAGAACCGGCCTGCTTCACATGAGATCCAAGAACGGTCCGCAGTGCCGCGTGCAGCAGGTGCGTCGCAGTGTGATTGCGGCGAGTGGAGGAACGGCCGCTCACATCCACCTGCGCATCGAGCACGTCGCCGGCCTTGATCGGCGCCGCCGCCGTGATGCGATGCACGCTCAAGCCTGGCACCGCCGGATACGTGGTCTTCACATCGGCGACCTTGTCACCAGACTTCGTTCGCAACTCGCCGCGATCGCCGGCCTGTCCGCCCGATTCGGCATAGAACGGAGTCACATCCAGCACGATCTCCGCCTCGGCTCCAGCCTCCACCGAGTCCACCGCATGCTCGTTAATGATCAGCGCGATGACCTTCGATTTGTCGCAGCTGAGTGCATCGTAGCCGATGAACTTCGTGCGGCCCTTCTGCTGCAGCTGACTATACACTGGAGCAATCTGCGCCTTATCGGCGCCTTTCCAGCTTGCCCGCGCACGTTCGCGCTGCTTGTCCATCTCCGCTTTGAAGCCAACTACATCGATCTGCAGGCTGCGCTCGCGGGCCATCTCTTCCTGCTCGTCAAGAGCAAGACCGTAGGTGTCGTAGAGCTTGAAAGCCGCGGGTCCGGGCAGCACCCCGCCGGCAGCGGACTTCGCTTCGTCGAGGAACACTTTTTCGGCAACCTGGAAGGTGGTGGCGTAGCGATGCTCTTCATCTTTTACAACACGAGCCACGCGCTGGATGCTATCAATCATGTCCGGATAGGCGGACTTCATGAACTCCGCGACGAAACCAGTCAATTGATAGAGAAACGGATCCTGCACGCCGATCATGCGCGCGTTGCGCATCGCACGGCGCATGATTTTGCGCAGAACATAACCGCGGCCTTCGTTCGAAGGCAGCACGCCATCGTTGATCAGGAAGGCTGTGGCTCGCGCGTGATCGGCCACAATCTTCAGGACCGTATCCGTGCGCTGTTCGTCGCCGTAGTTGACCTTGAACCGCTCGCCGGCATGATGAATGATCGGTAGCAGTAAATCGCATTCGTAATTGGTGAGCTTGCCCTGCATGATCGCAGCGACACGTTCCAGACCCATGCCGGTATCGATCGACGGACGCGGCAAGCGCGTCATCACGCCGCTCGACGCACGGTCATACTGCATGAACACCAGGTTCCAGATTTCGACAAAGCGGCCGCCGCCATCGAGTGGAAACTGCTCGTGCTCGCGTCCAGGTTCGGCGGTTTCCGGGCCCAGATCATAGTGGATCTCCGAGCACGGGCCGCACGGACCGGTATCGCCCATCTGCCAGAAGTTGTCCTTTTCATCAAGCCGGAAGATGCGCGACTTCGGCACTCCCGTTACCTTCTGCCACAGTTCTTCGGCTTCGTCGTCTTCACGGAAGACGGTGATATACAGGCGCTCTTTATCGAGGCCGTAATGTTTGGTGACAAGCTCCCACGCAAAATCGATCGCTTCGGCCTTGAAGTAGTCGCCGAAGGAGAAGTTGCCCAGCATCTCAAAGAACGTATGGTGGCGGCGCGTGTAGCCGACGTTGTCCAGATCGTTATGTTTGCCACCCGCGCGAACGCATTTCTGCGAGGTGGTGGCGCGCGAGTAGTCGCGTTTTTCCATGCCCAGGAAGATGTCCTTGAACTGGTTCATGCCGGCGTTGGTGAACAACAGCGTCGGATCATTGCCAGGAACAAGGGAAGAACTGCGCACGATGCGGTGTCCGCGATTGGCGAAGAAATCTAGGAAGGTTTGACGAATTTGATGGCCGGTCACTCTTTTAGTTTAACGAACGGGAAACCTTCGTGCGGGGTTAATACGTCTACAATGGGTGACCGTGAAGCAAGTCATCGACCGGATCTGGGCCGATCCATGGGGTGTCATCCTAAGCCGCTGGAACTACAAGTCGGCTATGTTTGGCGCGTTTATCCGTGGCGTGATGTTTTTCCTGATCAATCGTAAGTCAGGCAGGGGCCTGGCGGCGATGCTGGCTGAGTTTGTTTTCTTCACACTGGCGGCCGGGTTCTTCGGCGCTGTCACCCAGGCATTCCGCAATGCCAAACCCGGATGGCAGGCGCGACTCACCGTAATCTCCATGGTGGTCTGCACCATGCACACCACGGAGTTCCTGATCCACCACTTCCTGGTTCACACCCCTAAGGCGCTGGCTGGAACACTTTCGTCCATCTGCTTCACCATCCTCTCCACCACGTTCACGTTTTTCATCATGAGCCGCGGCGCAATGGTAGTCGGCGAAGATGGCGAGCCTTTCCTGCTTGACATGAAGCGCATGCCGGCGCTGGTGCTGAGCTTTGTCTCCGCCCCGTTCCGGGCGATTGTCCTCAAGTCCGGGGCCTGAATCTGCCATCTGGAATATTAATTCCGCATTAACCGAGGCAACTTCGCGGACGAGCAAGGGTTTTGTGAGATGGAGTGATCGCAATGCGAAACCGGCCAATCATAGTCGCCTTAGCAGTTTTCACCACCTTGACCGGCCTGATGGCCGCCGACAGCACACAGAAGTTCCTGCTTGGCGCCCACGTCGATTTTATTGCCGCGGCAACATCACAGGCAGATTTTGAGGCGCTGGAGGCGAGTATCGGCCGCCCTCTTGCTCTCGATGGAGATTACCAGGACTGGATGCCCACATCATCGCCAGCCGGCTTCCCGAACCTTGCGCGCATCGCCTGGGACAAAGCCGCCGGCCGCACCATCATGATCTCCTGGCGCACTGACTTTCAGGGCGCAACCCCGAATGCCGGCTGCGCCACCGCCGCGGACATCATCGCGGGTAAGTATGACAAACAGATGGTGGGGCAGGCCACCGCGATTGCTGCGGTAGGCACTGACGTCCTGGTTCGCTGGCACTACGAGTTCACAAGCAATGACGATGACACCTGTTTCAACAATGGCATCCCCGTCAACAGCGATTTTGCCGCGGCCGGCAGGAACTACGTGAACAGCTGGAAACACATCGTCGACTTATTCCGCGCTAACGGCGCAAACAACGTGCGCTGGGTATGGGCGCCCGCCGCCAGCCTCTTTTCAAACAAAGACGGCAGCGCCGATCCTTTGACCTGGACCTATTTCTACCCCGGCGACTCCTACGTCGATTGGATCGCCTGCGATCGTTATAACAAGAGCGACACTCCGGCCAGTTTCGCCACTGATGCCGACATCGCCAACTTCTATTCCCAGACTTCCCCGCGAGGTAAGCCGCTCATGGTCAGTGAGACCGCCGCGAACAACGATCCGGCACAATCTCCCGATGCGCAGACGCTTTGGCTGACAACGATCAGGACCGCACTCCCGGCAAAGTATCCGGCGATCCGGGCGCTGGTCTGGTGGAATACGGCAAACTCGGATTACCTGAACGCAAATCCAAAGTATGGAGGCACCGGATATCAACTGGTTGGCCCAGGCCTGGCTGCATACAAGGCGCTCGCCAACGACTCGTACTTTGGCGGCCAGCCGCCAGCACCGCAGATGGTTTCCGCCGCGAGTCTTCAACAGGGCCCTGAAGCACCGGGGTCGTTGGTGAGCATCTTTGGAACGGGCCTGGCACCCGCCTCGAATGGAGCCATCGTCACCGTGAAAGATAGCGCCGGCCTGCAGCAACCACTGACTACTCTGTATGTGTCACCCACACAGATCAATGCCGTGATGCCAGCCACCATGGCAAGCGGCAGCGCCACATTCAGCATTGTTCCAACGGGCGGAGCGGCAATCGGAGGGAGCTTGACAGTGGCGCCGGTGGCGCCGGCAATCTTCGCCGCAAACGCAAATGGAACGGGTGTCGCGGCAGCGGCGCTCACCATCCAACGCGCCGATGGCAGCGTGGTCAACGATCTTGCCTTCACTTGTCCTGCCAGCGGAGCCTGCATTCCCAAGCCAGTCAGCGTGTCCAACGGCAATACGGTTTACCTGATCCTTTATGGCACTGGCTTCCGCAATCGGAGTTCGCTGGCGAATACTTCGGTTTCGTTCAATAGTAGGACGTCGGCACCGCTGTTTGCAGGGGCACAGGGAGGTTTTGCCGGACTCGATCAGGTCAATGTCTTGATCCCGTCCACACTGGCTGGCGCTGGCATAGTGAACATCGTGCTGACTGCGGATGGACATCCGTCCAACACCGTCACCATACAGGTCCAGTAGCCGGCAGCTTATTTCCCAGCCGTGATTACTGACAAACGGAACGCGGCCATCTCTTCCGCGTTCCGCACCAGCAACAGGTCTCCCACCAGTACCGGATGATTCCACGTCTTGCCCTCGATCGCTTTGAACCTTGCGACCTCGGTGAACTGGTCCGGCACAGCACGCACCAGCGCAAGCTCTCCCTCTTCTGAGAGCACCAGCAACAGGCTCTGCTCAGCCAACAGGATCATCTGCCCATTGCCATAGCGGCCGCCTTTCCATCTGCGGGTTCCGTCTTTGAGATCGATGCAAGAGAGGATGCGCCCGTCAAAGCCATATGCATGTCCTTCATGAACCACAAAGTCATTGAAGTAAGGCTTCAGGCCATTCGATGACCAGCGTTCAGTGACAGCCCAAGCGCCGCCGGCTTGCGTGACACCAATCCGCTGCACGCCAGCATCTCCACCCGCTGCAAGCAGGATTTCGCCATCCGCCATCACGGCCGGTTGCACCATCGGGAACCCCTTCCAGGAATGCGACCAGAGCGGCTTCCCATCACCAGGCGAAACAGCCGTAACGGCTCTTGAGCTGGCAAGCAACACTTGCGCAGAACCGCCGACATCCGCCAGATGCGGAGAACTGTAGCCGGCCCCTCCGGCCGCGCCAAGCCATCGCAACTTGCCGGTTGCGGCATCGTAGGCGGCAAGCTGGCCCGCGGCAGCGACGATAACCATGTCGCCGAATACAAGCGGTGAACTGGCAAAACCCCAGTCTGGCACTTTGGAAGTCCCACCGGTCTGGGATGCCATCGCTTCCGTATCGTCGGTTACCAAATGCGACCACACCAGAGCCCCGGTACGCTCATCGAGCGCGTTCAGGATTCCGGTGGCGCCAAACGAGTAGACGCGGCCATTCGCGATCGACGGCGTCGCACGCGGACCGGCGCCGGCGTTCGATTCGAAGAATCTCGCCGCGTCTCGATGCACCCATACTGGCACGCCGTCGCTCAACCTGTAGCAGGAGACAACTTCAAACTCACCGCGCTGCTCCTGGGTATAGATCAGGTCACCCGCAACTGCGAAGGACGACCAACCCGGCCCAACCGGCTTTCGCCACACCTGCACCGGTGGCTTCGCGGACGAGTTGGCATCGATGCGCACACCGCGGACAACGCCGTCGCGATCCTTGCCGCGGAATCCGGGCCAGGACAGTAACGGATGGGATTCGGCAATGGCTGCCGGTATTTCGACTGTCTTTGGCGCCACCGGTTCGGCTGCCTTCGAGGCCACCGGCTCCGGAGCGCTCGCGGTCAATAGCAGTTCCTCAGGACTCTTGGCCCACCGCCAGCCGAATTCCGCAACATGGTCACCCGAGATGCCGTCGGTACGGAGAAGCATCCAGCCTGCGCAGGCCACCAAAACAATGGCAGCCATCGTCAGGCGCCGTCGCAAACCAGCAATGCCGGAAGCAGCGGCAGCCCCCACCACCAGCGCCGAGCATGCGGTGGGGAAGGCATAGGCAGCCAACCACAACGGACCCATCGATTCGTGCTTGAAAAACCACGCGCAGGCCAGGCCCGCGATCATCAGAGCGATGCCGCCCAACCGGTCCAACCACGGAGCCCGGCTCAACAACAGCCACCACAGCAGGACCGCCACTCCCAAGCCCATCGCCCACATCATCGCCAGCGAAAAGCCCGGGAAGCCTGCAATCGCGGCTTTCAGACCAAAGCGTGCGAGCCACATCAACAGCATCGCAACTACACCGGGCCACAGCCGGAGCGGCTTGCGAGGAGATTGCACAGCGTCCATGAACAGAGTATACGCATACCATGTCAAGGTTGTTCCACGACTTCAGTTGGGCGGGGCGCCCAAGCGGTCACACCGCTGAAGTGGTATAACAGTGGTATCGAATGCGCTTTACCTTTGACATCCGGAAAAGCATGCGTCTTCGGTCGAATCCGAAAAGGGGAATCGGCTTCGAGGAAATACAGGAGCTTTTCGCCCGGCCCTACTGGATGGACCGGCGTTCCGATGTTCCGGAGCAATATGTGGCGATAGGCTGGGTAGGCGATAAGCTGTACTCCGTCATCTTCGAAATACGCGAAGACACGGAAGGCGATGTTCTACATCTGGTGACGCTATGGAAATCAACCAAAGAAGAGGTTCGTCTGTATGAAGAAAATTCGTAAATCGTTGAAACCTGTGGCGGCTGAGGAAATAGCCAGGATGGCCGACCAAGGCGAGAACATTTCCCGCTTCTTCAAGGGAGAAGGCCGCATGGTCCAACCGATCCAGCGCGTAAATGTAGACCTCACCACAGGCATGCTGGAAGAGTTGGACAAAGCCGCTCAGGAGTTGAACGTCAGCCGCCAGGCCGTGATCAAAACGTTGGTCAGGCAGGCGTTGGATCAACATTACCTAGCCCAGAGCGCAAGACGCCGACGGGTAGCGTCCTGAGCAGCAGACCTCAGCTACCCAGCCTACTCCGCACCACGGCCCACCCGCTGTGTTAACCTGTAACTTACTCTCATGACAGCCCGGTTTGACCGATGCCGGCGCGGATAAGCGAGGCCTTCACGCTGCGGACCTACCCGTACAAGGAAGCAGACCTGATCGTCAGCTTCTTCACCCGGGACCAGGGAAAGATGCGTGGAATCGCGCGGCGGGCGCGTCGTCCGAAAAGTAATTTCGGCTCGGGGCTGGAGAGACTCTCGCAGGTGAACATGCATTACTACCAGCGCGAGGGTGCGGAGTTGGTACGGCTGGATTCGAGCGAACTGCTTCAATCGCAGTTCGGTTTGGCCAATGATTATGCGGCCGGCGTGGCCCTGGATTTTTTCTCGGAAGTGACCGAACAACTGCTTCCCGCCGCCGAGCCGAATGAAAAGTATTTCCGGTTAATGATGGCCGTGCTGGAACACCTTCGGGCACGGCCGAGTGAAGGCTTATGGGCTGCGGTAACCTACTTCAGTCTGTGGGCAGTGCGATTGAGCGGATTCCTGGAGCACCAGCGCGTCGCCGCCGAATCGCAGAATATCGCCGGGGAGATGTTGCGCACTCCCATCGGCCAATTAAGTGAGCGCCAGTGGACGCGGGAGACGGCGCACGATTTACGGCGCTCTTTAGTGCGCTCGATGGAAGACCATATGGAACGTAAGCTCTATACTGCCTCAGTTCTCGAAACCCTCTAACGATGGACACCTTTCAACAAACCCTCTTCAAATTAAAAAATTACTGGGCCGAACGCGGCGCGATTATCCAGGAGCCCTTCGATTGCGAAGTCGGCGCAGGCACCATGTGCCCGGAAACCTTCCTGCGCGTGCTCGGCTCCAAGCCCTATCGCGTAGCCTACGTGCAGCCCAGTCGCCGCCCAGCGGACGGGCGTTATGGCGAAAATCCGAACCGCTTGTATAAGCACCAGCAGTTGCAGGTCATCCTCAAACCGACTCCGGAAAACGTCATCGAGCTCTACCTGGGCAGCCTGGAAGCGATCGGCATCGATCTCTCCAAGCACGATCTCAAACTCGAAGAGGACAACTGGGAATCCCCTACGCTCGGAGCGTGGGGCGTGGGCTGGCAGGTCATGCTTGACGGCCTGGAGATCACGCAGTTCACCTACTTCCAGCAGTGCGGCGGCGTCGACCTGGAACTGGTCCCGGCGGAAATCACCTACGGCCTGGAACGCCTGGTCGCCTTCCTGCAAGGCAAGGAGAGCGTCTACGACATCGAGTGGGCCCCCGGCTTCACCTATCGCGACGTCCGCTTCGCCGATGAGTTGCAAGGCTCGGTCTACAACTTCGAAATGGCAGACGTCCCAACATTGTGGAAGCTCTTTGAAACCCACGAGGGCGAATGTAAACGCCTCCTCGATATCTATATCAAGACCGGCGACAAGAAACGCTTCCCCCTCATCCCAACCTACGAACACGTTCTCCACTGCTCCAACTACTTCAACCTGCTCGATGCCCGTGGAGCCATCAGCGTCACCGAACGCGTAGGCGTCATCGGTCGAGTTCGCAAACTGGCGGTTGGACTAGCCCAGGCATGGGTCGATCAGGAGGCTGCATAACATGAGCATTCCATTCCTGCTCGAAATCGGCGCGGAAGAGATCCCCGATTGGATGATTGAGGGCGCGCTCAAGCAACTGGGCGAACTGTTTCAGGCCCTTCTAGATGACAACAAGCTCGGCGGCAAAGTAACTTCGCTCGACGCCACGCCTCGCCGGCTCGTCCTGCGCGCGGAAGGCCTAACCTCCAAGCAGCCCGACCAGATCCAGCCCAACATCGGCCCTCCAGCCTCCTCCGGCGCGAAAGCAGCCGAAGGCTTTGCGAAAAAAATGGGTGTTGCGGTGAGTGATCTGACGATTAATGCGGAGAATCGCTACTCGTTGGATAAGCACATCGCCGGCCGCGACACCTCGGCAATCCTCGCCGAAGCGCTCCCCGGCATCATCCTTAAACTCTATTTTCCGAAGACCATGTACTGGACCGGCAAGGGCGGCGCGCGCTTCATCCGCCCCATCCGCTGGATCGTCGCGCTACTCGGCGCAGACGTGGTTCCATTCGAGTTAGCAGGCGTTTCGTCCGGCAACAAGACCAACGGACATCGCCGCCTGGGTGGCAAGGACCTGCCCGTCACGGTCAACAATTTCGAGACCGTGCTACTGCAGAATTTCGTGATCGTCAGCGCCGATGAACGGCGCAAAAAGATCGAGTCCGAAATGGCGGCATTTAACGTGCAAGTAAAAAAGGACGAAAAGCTCCTGCACGTGCTGACCTACATCACTGAGTTCCCGACCCCGATTCTTGGCGAGTTCGCGGAAGAGTATCTGCAACTGCCCGCCGAAGTCCTGTCTACCGTGATGCGCCACCACCAGAAGTACTTCAGCGTGGAGCGCGGCGCGGGGCTGGCACCGAACTTCATCGCCGTCATGAACATCAATGGCGATCCGGATGGACTGGTGAAACGCGGCAATGAACGCGTCCTGCGCGCCCGCTTCAACGACGCCCGGTTTTTCTGGGAAGTGGATCAGCAAAAGAAGCTCGCTGACCGTCTGGAAGACCTGGCCAATGTCACCTTCCAGGCCAAACTCGGTTCGTACCTGGAGAAGGCCAAACGCGTCGCGGCCCTCGCCAAAGAACTCGGCGGCGAAGCTGCCGAACGCGCCGCATTGCTCTCCAAGTGCGATCTGCCTACGGAGATGGTTAAGGAGTTCACCGACCTGCAAGGCATCGTCGGCGGTCTCTACGCCCGTGTCCAGGGCGAAACCGACGAAGTTGCGCAGGCGATCTACGAACATTACAAGCCGCTCAGCATGGAGGATTCGATTCCCTCCATCCGCACCGGCCAGATCGTATCGCTCGCGGATAAGATCGACACCCTTCGCGGCTGCTTCCAGATTGACCTCATTCCATCCGGCTCCAAGGACCCGTTCGCCTTGCGCCGCGCCGCACAAGGCGTGGTGAAGATTCTGGTGGAAGGTAACCTCGATTTCTCCATGCAGCAGTTGCTGGGCGGCGACGAACGCCTCAACCTGTTCATGCTTGACCGCCTCAAATATTACTTCCGCGAGATCCGAGGCTATAAGTACGACGAAGTGAACGCAGTGCTGGCCGCGGGCTGGAGCAACGTGCCCGATGCCGCGCGCCGCCTGGAAGCGATCCAGGCCGTTCGCCCCACAGCGGATTTTGAACCGCTGGCGGCAAGCTTCAAACGCATCAAGAATATTCTGACGCAGGCGGCCTTCGCAGGAAACGTCACCGTGGATCCGGCGCTGCTCGAAGCCGGCGCGGAGCGGGACCTGTGGAACGCCAAGTCAGCCCTCAATGTGGAAGGGCTACCCTATCCGGAAGCGCTCGAAAAGATCGCTACCCTGCGTCCTGCTGTCGACGAGTTTTTCAACAAAGTTTTGGTCAATGCCCCCGATGCCCGCGTGCGAGAGAATCGGCTGGCCATGTTAGCCGGGTTGTTGACTGAATTTTCATCGATCGCCGATTTTTCGGAGATCGTTACGAGTAATTAATGTACCGGACGTTGGCAGAGCCGCGACCGTGAGGGAGCGGTTCTCCAACGTGCGGATTGAACTTAAAGTAAGGAGCATATGAGCAAATACGTTTACGCGTTCGGTGGTGGAACCGCCGACGGCGATGGAAAAATGAAAGACATCCTCGGCGGCAAAGGCGCGGGCCTTGCCGAGATGTGCAAAGCCGGCGTGCCGTGCCCTCCCGGATTCACAATTTCAACCGAAGTCTGCAACATCTACTTCGAGAACAAGAAGACCGTTCCGGCTGCCATTGAAGAGGAATGCGAAGCTGCCCTTCAGAAGCTGGAAAAACAGATGGGCCAGCAGTTGGGCGCAGGCGACGATCCGCTGCTGCTCAGCGTGCGCTCGGGCGCAAAGTTCTCCATGCCCGGCATGATGAACACCATCCTCAACCTCGGCATGAACGACGCAACCGTAGAGACCGTATCGAAGAAGACGGGCAACGCCCGCTTCGCCTACGATTGCTACCGCCGCTTCATCCAGATGTTCGGCGAAGTCGCGCTGAACATTGAGATGGAACACTTCAACCACATCTTCGACGCACAGAAGAAGAAGGTGAAGGCGAAGCTCGATACTGACCTCTCCGCTGCCGACCTCAAAGCCGTCATCGTCGAGTACAAAAAGCTCGTCAAAGCGGAAACCAAGAAGCCGTTCCCGCAGGATGCCCGCGAACAGCTCAAGATGGCCCGCAACGCCGTCTTCCAGAGCTGGTGGAACGACAAAGCGGCCTACTATCGCAAGATGGAAAAGATCCCCGATAACATCGGTACCGCCGCCAACGTGCAGGCAATGGTGTTCGGCAACATGGGCGACACCTCCGGTACGGGCGTGGGCTTCACCCGCGATCCTGGTTCGGGCGAGAACGTGTTCTACGGCGAATTCCTCATCAACGCCCAGGGCGAAGACGTGGTGGCCGGCATCCGTACGCCGCAGCCCATCGCTCAGCTCGAGCAGGTGATGCCGGAAGTCTATGCCGAACTGCGCAAGATCACCAGCAGCCTGGAACAGCACTACCGCGACATGCAGGATTTCGAGTTCACCATCCAGGATGGCAAGCTCTACATGCTGCAGACCCGCAACGGTAAGCGCACCGGCCCCGCCGCTCTCAAAGTGGCCGTCGATATGTGCGAAGAAGGCCTCATCAGCAAGAAGGAAGCAGTGCTCCGCGTTGCTCCCAACCAGCTCGATCAGTTGCTGCACCCCGTGTTCGACGCCGCTTCGCTGAAGTCCAGCGTGCTGCTCAGCACCGGTATCGCCGCATCCCCGGGCGCCGCTGTCGGCCGCGTTGCCTTCTCTGCGGAGACAGCTGTTGCTGCCGCTGAAAAGTCCCCCGTCATCCTCGTCCGCAAGGAAACCACGCCGAACGACATCGCCGGCATGGACGCGGCTAAAGGCATCTTGACCGCAATTGGCGGCAAGTCCAGCCACGCAGCCGTGGTTGCCCGCGGTATGGGCCGTCCTTGTATCGTTGGCGCCAGCGCCATCGTGATCGACGAAAAGGCACAGAAGTTCTCCGTCAAGTCTGGCGACAAGACCTACACCGTGAAGGCCGGCGATTGGATCTCCATCGATGGCACCACCGGTAAGATCTACCTCGGCCAGGCCAAGACCAACGAACCCGACCCCACCTCCGGCGTCTTCGCCAAGTTCATGACGTGGGCCGACGAGTTCCGCGGCACCTTTGGCGTCCGCGCCAATGCCGACATCCCGCGCGACGCGAAGGTCGCCCGCCTGTTCGGCGCGGAAGGCATCGGCCTCTGCCGCACCGAGCACATGTTCTTCGCTGAAGAGCGTCTGCCGTTCGTGGTGGAAATGATCCTCGCCCGCGATGAGAAGTCCCGCCGCAAGGCTCTGCAGAAGCTCCTGCCCATGCAGCGTTCCGACTTTGCAGGTCTGTTCAAAGCGATGGACGGCTTCCCGGTTGTCATCCGCACCCTGGATCCTCCGCTCCACGAATTCCTCCCCAAGCGTGAAAACCTCATGGTGGACGTGGCGAAGTTCCCGAACGCAACCCCCGCCGAAAAGAAGGAAATGTCGAAGAGCTACGGCATGACCGTGGGCGAACTCAAGAAGGGTATGCCCGCACTGCTCGAGCGCGTGGAAGAGCTGCATGAATTCAATCCGATGTTGGGCCACCGCGGCTGCCGTCTGGGCATCGCGTATCCCGAGATCACGGAAATGCAGGCTCGCGCAATCTTCGAAGCCGCCGCACAGATGGCCAAGAAGGGCGTGAAGGTAATTCCGGAAGTCATGATCCCGCTCATCGGCAGCGCCCGTGAGTTGGAACTGCAGAAAGAGATCGTCGACCGCGTGGCCAAGGAAGTTCTGGCCAAGGCCGGCGTGAAACTGCACTACATGGTCGGCACGATGATCGAAATTCCGCGCGCAGCACTCACCGCGGATAAGGTCGCCGAGTTCGCTGAGTTCTTCAGCTTCGGCACCAACGATCTGACGCAGACCACGATGGGCCTCTCCCGCGACGACTATACGAAGTTCTCGCGCCTGTACGAAGATCAGAAGGTCTTCAAGGCCGATCCGTTCGCTGTGCTCGATCAGGAAGGCGTAGGCCAACTGATCACCATGGCTGTCGAGCGCGGCCGCAAGACGCGTCCCGATCTCGAAGTCGGCATCTGCGGCGAGCACGGTGGCGAGCCTTCGTCGGTAGAGTTCTGCTACCGCTCAGGCATGAACTACGTTTCGTGCTCCCCGTATCGTGTACCGATCGCCCGCCTGGCAGCAGCGCAGGCAGCGATTTCGGGCGGCGATTCGAGCGAGACCAACCGTACCGCGTAGTTAGTAAGTTAGGTAAGTAAGAAGGCCGCCGGTGGACAAAAGTTCACCGGCGGCTTTTTTTGTTTTCAGTTTACTTTGCGAGGATTCCCCTCATCTCCTCAATCGTGAAAGGAGGCGTATGGGAATGAATCATCTCGTGGCAATTTGGACAAACCGGCCGCAGGTCCTCGCGTGGATTTACAGAATGGCGTTTGCCGATTTTGGCGAGCGGGTTCAGATGGTGCACGTGAATGAAGCCCTCACCCACCGGCCCATACGTTTTCCCAAAGTCGAATCCGCAAACAAGACATGCGGTGCCGTAAATCCGGATGCACTCGGCCCTGGCTCTGGGGTCCTGCTCAAAACGGCTCACGGAGACAATAGTTCTCGCGCCCTCGATTAGGTTTTCGGCGTCAATTTCCGAAGGCTGAAGATATGAATTCTGATCAGGCTTACGATTCTGGAAAGCATAGACCAATACCGGTATGGCCGCCTCAATCTCCGCTTCACTCTTGAGATCAAAATAGAATGGAGAAAGTTGCGCCCAATCTGATCCCATCGAGGGTCTCTTTCGGATGGAGAAGGAGCCGTTTCCGGTCGCGATTCGCACCAATTGCGCCTCGTCCGTCTCTTTGCTGTAGAGATAGATCCTAAGCGCGTCCTTTTTGTGGTACGACCAAGCGAAATTCGGCTTGCCCAAAGAACACATCGTTGCGGCGTGATGCACGGCAAATTTCCCGATCCGCAATACCAATAATGTGATTAGACGATCACACAAGACTTGGCTGGCTTTCCATTTATCGTGCTTACTCATCTTGACAGTCTACCGATAAAGCCGGTCGTATGCACACGAATCGCCAATGGTAGCCATTTGACAAACTGAAAGAGCGAGCACGACTCCGCACGTCTTATGAGAATCACGAAAACATTGTCCATTTCATTGCCGCCCAAACAGCTCCAGCAAATGGAGCGGACCGCCAAGAAAGAGAATCGCACCATGAGCGAATTGGTACACGAACTCTACCGCCGCTATATGGCCGACGAGGCTCGCCGTGAATTCGCAAGTAGCCTGGAAGAGAGCCGCGCGGAAGCGACTGGGAAGCCGGCCAACACACTTCCCTTGCTTCAAATCGATACCGAAATCGGCGCCGCCCGTTAAGCACCGGATAATCCGCACGGTTCGTGGCACCAACGTCCTGTTCTCGGAGGCATTCTAAGGACATTGGCACACCAGTCCGAATTCTCTATTTGGCTGCGCGAGGCATCATCGCCTCTTGAGTCTCCGTCCACTTGCAGATCACCTTCATGCAGAGAGTCTATCGACCAAGTGCCGCCAACCAATTTTCCAAGGAGCCACCAATTTCAGTTAAGCTAATGAATGAAGATCGGACTGGAGAAACCAATGGCAAGCGTAATCGAAATACCGGAATCGTTAGCGCAAGAACTGGATCAGTTGGCCCAATCTGAGCACAAGGCGAGGGCGGCCTATGTTGTAGATCTCTTGTGGCGGGACGTGAAGCGCACCAAGCTTCGGCAAGCATTGGACAATTCAAGCGGCGCCTGGGATCTTGCGAACCACCCGGAACTCGCGGAGGGCGGTGCGGCCTATGTTGATAGGATCCGTTCTGAGCCAGACGAGCGTTTCGAAGAGGCAGTCCGACGCAATCAGATTCCCTAATGGCGATTATCCTTCTTGACACTTCGGTCATTATCGATCATCTGAACGGCCGGTTTGGCCGCACAGAATTCCTTAGAGATTTATTGGACAGAAGGCATGATCTTGTGTGTTGTCCAATCGTCATTACCGAAATCTATGCAGGTCTCAGGGTTGGTGAAGAGGCCAAAACGGCAGCCTTCATTAACCGCTTGGAATGTCTTCCAATTACTCCGGAAATCGCGCAGGAAGCTGGCCTGCTACGGCGCGATTGGAGGACGAAAGGGATTACTCTTTCATATACCGACGTGACCATTGCCGCCGTTGCGATCCATAACCGAATTCCACTGCTCACCGGCAATCGGAAGCATTTCCCAATGCCGGAGCTTCAGCTCTTTCCATTGCCCGAGCATGCGGGATAGGTAATGGCATTCGTTCTTAATGCCTGCCTCTGCCGCACCGAGCACGGTGGCGAGCCTTCGTCGGTAGAGTTCTGCTACCGCTCAGGCATGAACTACGTTTCGTGCTCCCCGTATCGTGTACCGGTCGCCCGCCTGGCAGCAGCGCAGGCAGCGATTTCGGGCGGCGATTCGAGCGAGACCAACCGTACCGCGTAGTTAGCTAATAAGAAGTCAATGGCCGCCGATGAACGCGGATGGACGCAGATCGATTCTTGAATCGGCGTTTATCAGCGTTCATCGGCGGCCATTCCTTTTGCCGTGTTCTCATAGTCGCGATCATGGGGCCGTTTGAAGTCAGAGATGCACTCAGCAGCACTTCTCATCGAGTAGACGGCCCTCATCCCGGCCATTGGCAACTCCAGTGAATTGTACCTGCGGTAACATCGCAATTTCACCTCCCTAAACCACCCCAAAATGTGTTACCCTAACGTTCTTGTACAATTTTGTTAAATCCATCGCACTCGCGGCTGTGCTGTGCTCGGCCTGCGTTCCGGGTTTGGCCGAATCACCAGCCGAACTGAAGAAGCGTCTGGAAGTACTGAGGCGCGCCATGGAACCAGACGGCGAGCTCGCGTTCTCAACCAAAACCGTCCTCGAAACCAGCGATTACGTGCTGAAAGGCATGTCCGGACCGCAAACCGTCCTGCGCACACGCATCGTCAAAGGTAAGAGAGTCACCACCCGCGTACCAGTCGCAAAACCCTTCACCGTGAAGGAAGCGCAACTGGTCAGCGAAATGGTCACCACGCTCGAAAAGGGCGAAGACCCATTCGCCAATCGCACCGGCGACATGCTGCTGGCCTTCAAGTCCCCCGCCGATGGAACCTACCAGCCCTTCCGCTTGATCGTCCCCGATGGCTTCGACCGCGAAAAGCAGTATCCTCTGGTAATCGCCCTCCACGGCGCACACGGCAACGAGCACACGTATCCCGACCGCTATGTCAGCCGCGACAACCAGGACCGTCTCTTCGAACGCCTAGGACGCGAGCGTGGTTACATTCTGGTGTCGCCCCGCCGCCGCAAGTCGCCCAACGGCGATAGCGCGATCGATACCGATGTCCTCGAACTGATCGAGCGCGTCTCCAGCATGTACCCGGTCCGCCAGGATCAGGTCTTCCTCACCGGCCACTCTTCTGGTGGCATGGGAACCTGGCAGGTCGGCTACCGCCATCCGGACCGCTTCGCAGGCATTGCGGCCGTTGGCTCGGCCTTCAGCGCCGTCCCGGCTATGATGGACCGCATGAAGGTCGAACAGTTCCCCGCCCTGCCTCACATGTATGTCCAGGGCCGCCGCGACAGACTCTCCACCAACGCAGGCGCCCGCAATCTCGTCTCCTACCTCAAGCCCCGCCTGAATAATTTCGTCTACAAAGAGTTCCCCGATGCACACGGCACCCTCGGAGTCACCTCCATGCCGGTGGTCTTCGACTTTTTCGATGCCATCCGCGAAGGCCGCGAGTTGATGGCCAGTGACGAAGTCGCCAAGCCCATGCCGGTCACCAGACGGCCAGTGCGCAAGAAAGTTCCCGCGGCAAAACCAGCAGCAAGACCTGCGGCAAAACCGGCCGACTAGCCGTTACCGTTGCGCCACCTGTTGGCCGCTCTTCGAAACGCTCGGCATCGGATCAACCGTCATCGATAGCGCAATCACCGCCCAGCCCGTGCCCGCTGCCGAGATCCACTGATCGTGCCCGTAAGGGAAGCCGCTCTCAAAGTACGGCTGCAGCCAGATGGAGCGCGTCTTCACATGCCACGATCCATCGGCGCCTTGCGTCGATAGCAGATACTTCACGCCTTTCCCATAGCCGGAATCCGAGGCTGCCATCTTGCCACCGGCGCTCAACGCATACAATGCCTGTCCCGTTGCATAAGCGTCGGAACCCATCGACGGTAACTGGTTCCAGCCGCCGTCTTCACGCTGCGCCGCAGCCAGCCCCTTTGCTGCCTCCGCGATCGAGGCAGGCTTGGCGCCCGCCCATGCCAGCCCCAGCAGATGAAAAGCCCGGTCCTGTGTATTGACCGGGCTCTGCACCTCCAGCCACGCCGCAGCCCGCGCGATGGCTTGCGCGGTCTCCACCTTCTCGGCCGGAGGCCCGAAGGTCTTCAATGTATAGACCGCCAGCGCCGCAGCCTGCATCGCGCCGGCGGACATAGGAGGCCTGCGGCTCTCAAACGCATCCCAGTTGCCATCGGCGGTCTGCATCGCTTTCATGTAGCGCACGGTCGCATCCGTGTAATCGTCCCGGACTGCGCCATTGCTGCCCAGATCGAACATCTCCCAGCCCGCGCTCGCAACACCCACCGCGCTCATGTCCATCAGCCGCGAAGGGCTCTGCGTGTGCATACTCAGCGGCAGTTGCGCGATCTCTTTCGGCGCAGGCAGGCCGCGCTCGCGGGCGATTGCCGCGGCGGCCGAGGGCAGGTCCTGCGCGTGGCACGAATTGCAGCCACCGATGCGAATGAAGTTGTGGCTCTGCTTTTCAAGCAATGCCAGCGCCGGTTTCACCGATTCGGCGATGGTCCGCTGCTTGCCCGCAACTGGCGGCGGAGCAGCAACACCAGATATGATGCGCGGTTCGGATGAGACGTTGAGCATGCGCGCCACCTCGCTGTCGCCGCGCTTGGCGGCCAGCATGGCAGCGGTCTCGCCGTCGCCCTTCAGGCTGCGGTCGGCGCCCTTATCGAGCAGCATCCGCACGATGCCTGCAGGCATCGCATCCGACCCCGCCGCATACAACAGCGGAGTGTAGCCGCGGACGTCCTGCATGTTGATGTTCGCGCCCCGCTCCAGCAACAACTTCACGGTCTCTTCATTACCGGCGGTCGCCGCATCCGCCAACGCCGTTTCATTGCGCTTGGTGCGTGCGTTGGGGTCGGCGCCCTTTTCGAGAAGCATGCGCACAACCTGCGCACGGCCGGTCGCGGCTGCGGCCATCAGCGCCGTGCCTCCCGCTGCATTGCGTGCGTTGACGTCGGCTTTCGCTTCGAGCAGCAATCGCGCGGCTTCCGGATTCACGCGGGCAGCAGCGATCAGCGGAGTCATGCCAGTCAATGTGCGTCCATTAACGTCCGCACCATGCTCGATCAGCAACCGAATCGCCGGCACCGAGTTTGCCATGGTCGCGGCCTGATACAGCGGACCGCGTCCGTCCACGTTCTTCTGGTTCACGTCAGCACCGCGTTCGATCAGCAGCTTCGCTTTCGCCAGATCATGCATGCCCCACAGCAGCGGCGTCGATTTGCGCTTGTTCGCGGCATTCACATCCGCGCCTTTATCGAGCAGCAGCTTCATCGTCTCGATACTGCCGAAACCAGCCGCATGATGCAGCAGCGTCGCTCCGTCCACATCCCGCGCCTTCACCAACGCAGGAGCAGCCGCAATCAGCTTTGCGACCTCCTTCGTCTCCCGCGCTCGCACAGCGGCGATCGCCGCGGCCAGTTTCGGATCCACCGGCTTGGGCGCCGCTTCAGCATGCACCTGAATGCGGAACTCAACGCCCTGGTCGATCCACGCCCGCAATATGCCGATCTCGTCATCGGAAAGCGCGCCTGTAGGAGGCATCTGCAATCCGCCGTCGCCGTTGATCAGCCGCTTGATGAGTTTGCTGTTGGCGCTGTCGCCGGCGATGATCACTGGCCCGTAATCGCCGCCGCGCAGCGTGTTCTGGCGCTTATCGAGCCGCAGGCCAGACTGTTGCGCAGCCTCACCGTGACAGGCGTGGCACTTCTGTTCCAGAATCGGTTGAACGTCTTTTTCGAAATCGACTTTTCGAGTGGCGGCCGGTGGAAGCTTCGCCTGCCCAAATACCAGGGCTGCGGCGGACAGCCATAAAAACAAGCGCATGACAACCTCCGTGGAGTGAGCGGCACTCAAGTTGTCCGGCGATTATGTCACAGAACCTCCAGCATGTAAATGGTAATTTCGCCGGGGCTCCAACACCGCCACCTCCGTCCGTGATAGATTCATGGCATGAAACTAGCCCTGTTAGCTTCCCTTTTACTTTCCTACTCCGCGCAGGCGCAGATCTTTACCTTCACGCGTGAGCAGATGATCCAATACACCGCAAAGAACCCCTTCGAACGCTTCGATGACGGGCGCCCCAAAGTGCCGGACGCACTCCTCGAAAAAGTGAAAGGCCTCAGCCAGGAAGAGGTCTGGGGCGTGCTCCCGGGCCGCGGCTATCCCAATCAATACGAGGGCGGCTGGCAGATCCTGCATCCCGGCAAGAAACTGGTCGGCCGCGTCGTCACCGCACAGTACATGCCGCTGCGTCCTGACGTGGCCGATGTCTCCGAAGCCGCCGCAAAGGCACGCGGCGTTAACGCCACCATCAATCAGCGCGTGATCGATACGCTGCAACCCGGCGACGTGATCGTCGTCGACCTGTTCGGTAAAGGCGAAGGCGGCACGTTTGTCGGCGATAACCTGGCGACCTATATCGCGGTCGTAACTAAAGCCGGCATGGTGATCGATGGCTCCATCCGCGACCTCGAAGGCATCCACCCCATCGATATGGGCGCCTACTATCGCGGCGTGCATCCCTCGGCCATCAAGAACGTGATGCTCACCGGCGTCAACATCCCCATCCGCATCGGCTCCACAACAGTGATGCCCGGCGACATCGTCTTTGGCGACCGCGAAGGCGTGAGCTTCATTCCGCCGCACCTGGTGAAAGAGGTGGTCGACAAAGCCGAAGAGACCCACATCCATGACGAGTGGACCCAGATGAAGATGAAGACCGGCAAATACAAATCGAACGATCTGTACTCCTCACCCAAGGATCCTGCCCTGAAGCAGGAGTACGAAGCGTACAAGAAAGCCCACTTGAAGAAATAGCGGCTACTGCTTTTTGAATTGGGCGCGCATCTCATCGTCGATCCGCTGTGCAAGGCCATCCGGATAGGTCTTGTACGACTGATAAAGATTCATGTGATCGCGCCCTTCCACCATCTCACACGCCTTGTCCATCCCCTTGGCCTCGATGAACCCGCACAACAGCTTCACCGCTTCCTCCAGATGAAACGTGTCCTCGGAGCCGACCACGATGTGCAGCTTCCCGCGCAGCTTCGGTCCCAGCGCCTGCCAGTTGGTCTCCAACAAGCGCTTGATGTCATACCGCTGCCAGTAACGGGCAACCTCCGGGTCGATCTCGCCGGTCTCGCGGTTGAAAAGCTTCATCGGCCGCCCGTCCGGCCCCTTCGGCGAAAACACGTATTCGAACGAGGCCAGCTGTCCGCCGTACTCGCCCTGTACGCCTTCCTGCTTGGCGAACTCCTCCCAGGTGGCAATCTCCTTGCCCTTGGAGCGCATTAAATTCAGCGGTCTGCCATCTTTCGTGCGATACGCATTCTGGTTTGAGCCCGGCGTCAGGTCCATCCCCGTGAAACTGCGGAAGTCCACCGGATCAGGCGCGGTCGACCAGGTGCCGCCAAAGAAATCCGGATACGCAATCTGCAGCCACAACGAACTCCAGCCACCTGAAGAATGCCCGGTCACAAACCGTGCACGACGCTCCGGCATCAACCGGTAGGTCCGCTCCAAATAGGGGAGAAACTCCTCGGTCAGCGCCTTGCCCCATGGACCGTTATTAATCGAATCGGCGAAGACGTGATGACCGGTCGAGAAATTGGCATCCAGGAAAACATGCACCATCTCCATCCGGGTCCCAGCCGCCATCTTCTCCACCAGCGACGGCCCCTGCCTCCACGCGGCATGCAGATCGCCGCCAAAACCATGGATCTCATAGGATGCCGGAAACTGCCGCTTCCGGTCGCCCGCAAACGAAGCTGGCAGCACCAAGCCGGCCCGCATCACCACCGGCCGCCCCCAAAACGCCGACAGACTCGGACTCACAAACTCCGCGGTCTTGATCGTCTCCGTATCTTCATACTTGCGCCTGGCCTCAGTGCGCCTCGATAGGACAAGTTTCACCGTACCCGCATCGGCAGGATTCAGTCCCGCTACGGCGACAACCTCACTGTAAAGATCGCCTTCATCCTGATTGGCCCGGGCATAGCTGTGGTCCGGATCAAGCAGAGCCATGAACTGGTAGTCGCCCGGCTGCGCCTGCGAAAAGCCCTTGGGATAGGCGCGCTGCTCCGGATCGAACCGGAAAGTACCGCCGGCCGCGAGTGATTCCACCTCCATCGCGGCGATCCAGGTCGAGCCTGGCCCGAAGCCGGTGCCCAGCCGCTCCACCCTTTTCTTGCCGCTGGCCATGAACACCAGCATCCTTCCGCTCACAGGCTTCGCCGACACAGACTGGTCAAGGGAGATCTCAAAACGAAGCGGCCCACCGGCAAAGGCGCCGGCGGCGAGCAGCCAAATCGCAACAGTTAACCTAAGCATTAACCTATATTAGCGCCCCTTAGCCGCACCTATGGGAATGCAACTACCTTGATAGTGTACGGACACGCACCGGACGGCGGATTCCCATTTTGGGACATTGCAAAACCCCTCAAACCCCCTTCAACACCCCTACAATAGCGATTTGGTGAACAATCGCAGCAGCAAAATACCTTAGGGACAATGGAAAACGCTCCTAGTATGGCTACAAATCGACAGAATGTAGTGCACAATATTATTGCCAGGGTCTACTTGGTAGAACATGCATTGTCATTTGTGCCATAAACAAATCGGCCTCATGAGGAGACTCAGCGATCGGGAGTTCTGCAGTGACGCGCACCGCAGAATCGCACGAGCGCCGTCTGCCCGTGCTTTGCGTGATGAACCCGAACTGAATGAAGAATTTGACGAAGCATGGTTGGATCACTCTCCGGCTAAAGCGGCGAAACCCAAGCAGACAGCCGCTGTAGGGCAATCGACGGTAACGGCTTTAGGTTTGTCCGTCCTTGGCGTCATCATTGTAGCCATGATGGACCAGTCAGGCCCTAAGCAGCCCGCAGCCAAGCCCCACGATTCCGGCAGCAACGCCATCTGGCGCACCATGCAGGGCGCGATTGAACGCATTCCGATGCCCAAGCCGCAGGTCCGTCTGCAGGAAAACTTCCGGGCCGGGCTCCGTGGCTGGCAAGGCGCTTCTGCATCGGCCTCTGACTGGAGCTTTTCCGATCTGGGAGTAAAGCTGGGCGACCTAAAAATCTGGGAAGATTCCAGGAGCCTGACCGACTATCGCCTGGAATTCGAAGGCCAGATTGAAAAGAAGAGCCTCGGCTGGGCCTTCCGCGCCAATGATACGCGCAACTACTACGCCTCGAAGATCAACCTGAGCAGAACGCCTGGGTCACCAACGGCGGAGATCGTTCGCTACTCCATGCTGCGCGGCCACGAAAGCAAGCGCATCGCCTTGCCGCTACCCATCGCTATTGATGCAAACACGCCTTACCATGTGCAGGTTAAAGTGAAGGGCGACAAGTTCATCACAGCCATTGACGGCCAGGTTGTGGATGTATGGCAGGATGCACGCCTCTCTTCGGGCGGCATCGGCTTCTTCAAAGAGAAGGGCGACTCGGCCAGCATCCGTTGGGTGAGCGTCTCCGACGCGGACCGCTTCCTCGAAAAGCTGCGCTCCTATCTGTACCTGTCCTTCATCGCGCCCTATGCGCTCTAGTATTTCCAAAGGAGTTCAATGACCTACCGTCTCTTCCTCTCCGCACTGGTATTTGCATCAGTGGCATTCCCGCAGGCGATGATTGAAAACGCTCTGGCCGCGTCCGGAGGCAGCGCCGCCGGCGTGGCAGGCAAGCCCGTCTCCGAAGGCGCCACCGCCATTTTCGAGAAAATGAGCTCGGCGCTCGGCAAGGCCGCGGGCGACAAAGCCGATACGAAGAAAGAAGCGCCCAAACCGGCAAACACGGGACGCTATGCTATCATGCCCGCCGCCCCGCCCCTGCCTGAGGTTGTGCCCTCGGCATTCCGCCAGATTAAACCCGGCACCAGTCGTGAGGAACTACTCTCCTCGGTGGGAACGCCTTCATCCAGGGTCATGATCCCTGATTCCGAAGGCATGGTAGAGATGTATCGCTACCGCGGAAATGGTGGAACGCTGGGAACGGTGCGATTGGTCAACGGCAAAGTCACCGAAGTGATCCAGTAGCGCTATTTGAAAATATCTTTGATGCGGCCGAACAGGCCCTTCTTCTCAGCCGGTGGAGCGGGAGCAGGTTCTGCCGGCCGCTCAGCCTGCACCTTGGGCTTGGTCCGGATTACCCGGCTCCGCGGCCGCTCTGGCGCCGCCTCCGTCTTCTCCGGTTCAGCCTGAGGCGGATTGTCCCAACCGGCGACCTGGGTCATCGGCCTCGCGCCGCCCCCGCCATGCAGTCGGCACGTCTCAATCGGCTGCGACCCTGTGATAAAGACCTCAGCCTTAGGCGATGGGCAGGCGCTGGTCGCGAGTTGTCCGCTTATGGGATCGATCTCCACGCTGACAATCCCATCCGGCGCGCTGAATGCGTGAGCGCCCTTGTACTCCCGGAATTCGTGCGCCCGCTTCATGAACTCGGTCCACACCGGCAATGCCGAGCGCGCGCCTTCCAGGTGCAGTTCCTTGTTATCGTCGAAACCAACCCACACCACGCAGATCAGCTTGGAGGTGAACCCGGCAAACCAGCCGTCGTGCGAGGTTCCGGTCTTGCCCGCGGCCGGCGCCGTGAATCCTCGCCGCCGCACCTCGTAGCCGGTGCCGCTGTTGAGCACACCCTCCATCATGCTGGTCATCACGTAGGAGACACGCGGGTCCAGTACCGGCTTGGCTTCGTTCTGGTAATTCTTCAGCACCTCGCCTGAGGCGGTGCGCA